>JAABUH010002663.1_pt1 | contig 16737 bp, 18 predicted proteins | sample 5559121 | NCBI WGS metagenome assembly JAABUH01 (sample SAMN10711871, study PRJNA513364) | rock metagenome | isolation source: Antarctica rocks | place: Antarctica: Victoria Land, Battleship Promontory nord | collected 2015-12-28
TCCGGCGGCGGCTCGTCCGCTGGGAGAAAAAAGCCGCCACCTCCCTCGGCTTCATCCAACGCGCCGCCATCCTCATCATCTACCGCAAGCTCCGCCATACTCGCGCACCTTTCGGATAGGCTGTAAGGGCACGCCGCTGCTATCGCGTAGGGGTACGGAACCGATGGTGACCTACGAGCAAGTCCGCGACTTCGCGTTGACCCTCCCCGGCGTCGAAGAAAGCACCTCCTACGGCACACCCGCCCTGAAAGTGCGCGGCAAGCTCCTGGCCCGTCTCCGTGAAGAAGGGGTACTCGTCGTCCGCGTCGGCGCGGACGCCCAGGAGGCGCTGATCGCGATGGAGCCCGAGGTCTACTTCATCACGCCGCACTACGCGGGCAGTTGGGCCGTCCTTGTCCGCCTGGACACCCTCGAAGACACCGCAATGCGCGCGCTCATGGTCGAGACGTGGCGGGAGAATGCGCCGAAGCGGCTGGTAGTGAATTACGATGTAAACAAATACACCTAATAATCCCGTAATTTACAGTGCCTACCCGAAATCGCTTGCAGTAAAACAAGCATCAGCAAACACGAATCAGTCGTAACCTTGCAAGCGTCTACGTTCAGATGTATAAACCTTCACAGCTACATGGAAGATTCTACCGTCGTGCGTAGACGCTGAAGAGCTGCCTGGCACTCGCGTCTGATCAACAACTTTGTAAGCGGTGCGAAGAGCAAACTCGCGGTGGTGTGTCGGGTTCCCGAGATGGCGGTAACCACACATCCCGCGCTATGCGGAGCCACGCGATAACCGCCAAGCAGAGTGCGCCCGGCATACTGGCAGCTCGCGCCAAGGTGATGGGGAAAGACGTAATCCGTAATGGTGCATTCCATCGTTGTTTGGATCGCTGGACCGAGGCGCACCGTCTCTCGATAGGTGGTCCCGACTCGGGGTGGTCCGGGGGATGTAAGCTCCGCAGCGACAACGCGGGGTGACAGAACCATGTCATTGCGTACGTCGGCGAGAAAGGCGAAGACCACATCCGGCGAGCGCGCAATTGCAAGCGACTCTTCAATGTGCAGCATATAAGCGTCGGGGTTACGGTTGATGCGCCACCATAGGATGAGGCGTACAAGAAAGAGCGCGATCAGGAGAACAAGAGCTATACCCGCCACTACGAGTTGTATCGGCATTAGATATCCCTCTGTCGTATATCGTCACATGCCAGATCAACTACCCCGCATCCTGCGGCCTATACTGCAACACCTCCGCGAGGTGCGCCGCGCTGACCCGGTCCGCGCCCGCGAGGTCGGCGATGGTGCGGCTGAGTTTGAGGACACGGTGGTAGCCTCTAGCGGAGAGTTGGAGTTGGCGCATCGCCGCGCGCATCAAGCCCTCGCCCGCCGCGTCGAGCGCGCAATGGTCGCGCACCTGGGACGGACCCATCTCCGCGTTGGTCACGATGCCGGTCCCCGCGAAACGCGCCGTCTGCCGCGCCCGCGCCCCCTCCACCCGCGCGCGCACCGTCGCGGACGACTCGCCGAGCCGCCCGTCGGCCAGCTTCTCGTACTCCACGCGCGGCACGGTCAGGTGGATGTCGATCCGGTCGAGCAGGGGGCCGGAGAGGCGTTTCTGGTAGCGCGCGATCGCGCTCGGCGCACAGGTGCAATCCTTGGTCGGGTCGCCATGAAAACCGCACGGGCACGGATTCATCGCCGCGATCAGCATCACGTTCGCGGGGAAGGTCAGCGTGCCGCTCGCCCGGCTGATCGTCACGACCTTGTCCTCCAACGGCTGGCGCAGCACCTCCAACGCCCGCGCGTCGAACTCCGGCAACTCGTCGAGGAAGAGGACGCCGCGATGCGCCAGGCTGATCTCGCCCGGTCGCGGCATCCGCCCGCCCCCCACCAGCCCCGCATGGCTGACGGTGTGGTGCGGCGCGCGAAAGGGGCGCGTCGGGACGAGCGGCGTCCCGGTCGGCAACAGCCCGCCGACCGAGTAGATCTTGGTGACCTCCAACGCCTCCTCGAAGGTGGGGCGCGGCAGGATCGAGGGGAGCGCGCGGGCCAGCAGCGTCTTCCCCGAGCCGGGCGGGCCGGACATGATCGAGTTATGTCCACCAGCCGCCGCGACCTCCAACCCGCGCTTAACCTGCTCTTGTCCCTTGATGTGCGCCAGATCGACCCCCTCGTAGACCGGGTCCGGCAGGCTCGCCACGCCGCCCCCAACGAACGGCGCGACCGGCGCGCTGCCATCGAAGTGCGCCAGGAGGTCGGCGAGGCTGGCGATCGGCAGCACCTCCAGCCCGGCCACCAGCGCCGCCTCGCCCGCGTCGGCGGCGGGGACGATGATCCGCCGCAACCCGCTCGTCCGTGCCAGCGAGGCCATCGACAGCACGCCGTTGATGTGCCGCACCGCGCCGTCCAGCCCCAATTCGCCGACGACCAGCGTCTCGGGCAGCAACTCCGCGACGGTGTGCCGCACCTGCCCGGAAGCGATCAGGATGCCGAGCGCGATCGGCAGATCGTAGGAGGGGCCGGCCTTGCGAACGTCGGCGGGTGCCAGATTGACCGTGACGCGCCCATGCGGGAAACGCGCCCCGGCGTTGCGGAGCGCCGCGCGGACCCGTTCTTTGGACTCCTGGATCGCGGCGTCGGGCAGGCCCACCACGGCAAGCCCCGGCTGTCCCTGTCCAATATCGACCTCGACCTGCACCAGCAGGCCATCGAGCCCCAACGTCGCGCAACTCAGCACCGTGGCGAGCACATCCGCCTCCCCTCGCGTCATTTTTCGCAGTGCGCGGATTATAGCGCGAATGGCGCGGTTGTGCTCAGCACTGACAGAGCGGGGCAGGGGCAGGGAATCGGCGCGCTCGGTGGCTCACCCTTCGGCTTCGCCGCGCAGCCGCGCCAACTCACGCCGCAATGCCGCGAGTTCTTCTTCAGATCGCTGCCGTGCCGTTTCGGACTCGCGCCGCAACGTCGCGAGTTCATCCTCCGTGTCGCGCAACGCGACGCCGGTCTGTTCCGGTGTCAGCAGCAGTTGACCGTCGGGTGTCTGCGCCTGCACCAGCGCGCCATTCGTCACCAGGAAGAGGCCGAGTGTCTCGCTCCACAGCCGCCCGGTCGCGTCGGGGAACCAGGGAACGAAGAGCCCATCCGGTCCCAGCCGAGACCCTTCCAATCGCGACTCCCGCCCCTCGCGCGGCGTGAAGAGGGCGTATTCTCGCACCTTGAGCAGTTCATAGGCTTCGCGCTTATCGCCCTCGTCGCGCTCGGTGCTCGATGGCGACACCACTTCTAGCACGAACGGCGGGAACCCTCCCTCAGCCACCGCATCGAACGACGAACGCGGGTGGTCCGGCACGAACGCCACGAACGTGTCCGGCGAGAGTTGGTGCTTGCGGGTAGACTTGGGCCAGGGGAAGAAGATCGGCAACATGCTCGCCACGTACCAGCCGAGACCCTGCGCCCGCGCGTAGTCGCGCAAACTGTGCGCGAAGCCGCTGGCCGACCAGAACTGCAAATCCCCCATCGTCAGCCAGGGTGCATCCTCCGTATCGTCTTCCAGCGTCATCATGAAGAGGAAAGCGGCCTGCTCCCTCGTCAGCGACGGTTGCCGCCACTCGGTCTGCGCCATGCCCCACCTCCGTGCCACGCTACGCTCGCTCGTAACTGGGACAAGGATACACCGGACGATGGCTGTGTGGCAGTGCCGCCTATACGGCCTTCCCGCACCACCGGTGGCAGTCGCCGCATCTTTGCCGCCGGCACAGCCCTGGCGGTACATCCTTGCCGCACGCCGCCCATGACGATGGGGTTGTTCGAGGCGCACGCCATGAGGGGGAAGGGGAAAGGTCGCGATGACCGCGCCGAAGCACACGGACTTACACGGCAATGTGCCGGACGAGTCCCCGGCGGTCTTGCTCCTGATCGACGTGATCAATGGGCTCGACTTCCCGGGGAACGAGGAGATTGTGGCACGCGCGGAGCCGCTGGCCCGGCGCATCGCCGCGCTGAAGCGGCGGGCGACAGGGGCGGGGAGCGCGACGATCTACGTCAACGACAACTTCGGACGCCGGCGCTCGGACCGGAATGCGCTCCTCGACCATTATCGCCAGCCCGAGCACCCCGGCCACCGGATGGTCGCGCTGCGGCAACCCGAACCGGGATGATTACTTCGTCCGCAAACCCAAGCACTCGGCCTTCTTCGGCGCCAACGATGCCTACATGCGCGATTTCCGCCTCATCGTCCCAGAGGACTGCACCGCATCCAAACATGGTGGCAGAAAATGACCATGCCCTCGCCCAGATGCGCCAGATCCTCCGCGCCGATACCACCCCCTCCACCAGGCTCGATCTGGGGCGCTTGCTGCACGGTGCACCGCTGCATCGCCCTGCGCCCGCTGAACAGGGCGATGCGGTGGTCGCGGCGGCGCAAGGGGAATACGCCGGGCAAGGGTGACGTCCCCGGCTACGATGCGATGCGGCGATGCGACTCGTCCGGGCAAGGTTGCCCCCGCCCATCGCGGACTGACCCTATACCAGGGTGCTCCGGTTCGCCAGGACACATTGATGTCGGACAATATGGCAGGTGAATGGCGCTACCAGCGAATTGACAACCAGTAACACCGCCCATATACTGCGAGCTATTGCCGGGATAACGTACAACGAGGAACGGTGGCCCCGGGGGTGGCCTCGACTTTCTCACCGCCAGGTTCGCTGGCTGAGGTTCGGGGGCAGCCTGGTGGCATCGGGGGCGTGAGGTGTGCGGGACGAAACACCGTACAAGGAGGTCGGCGCGTCGGCACGAGGAGCGGTAGGCGTACCAGGAAGACACGATGAAGACGCGATAGCGGAAGGAGCGTTCATCATGGGCACCACGCAGCGCCCCGAAGACGACACGCAGCAAGAGGAGCACCGCCTCGCCCGGCGTACCCTCTTACGCCTCGCCGCGACCGGCGCGGGGGCGACCGCGCTCACCGGGCTCCTCGCCGCCTGCGGCGCGGCGGAGACACCGGCGACGAGCGCCCCGGCGGCGGCGGCCACCGCCCCCGCCACAACGACCGCCGCGACGACGGCGGCGACGAAAGGCCCGGCGGCGAGTGGCGCGGCAACGTCGGCCCCGACCGCGGCGGCCTCGACGGCAGCCTCCGCAGCACCTTCCGCAGCGGCGGGGGGCGCGACCGGCGGTCAGGTCAGCATCTACTGGACGAAGCCCTCCACCATCCATCCCCTCTTCTCCACCGCCGGTGTCGAGCAGGGGGTCGAGCGCCAAATCTTCGGCGCGCTGATGCGGATGAACGACAAGCTCACCCCGGTCCCCGACCTCGCCGAGAAGGTGGAAGCGAGCGCGGACGCCAAGGTCTGGACCTTTACGCTGAAGAAAGGGCTGACCTTCAGCGACGGCAAACCGCTCACCGCCAAGGACGTGGTGTTCACGTTCGAGCGCGCGATCGACAAGCGCAGCGGCAGCTACTGGAGTTCGCGCCTCAGCATCATCGACGGCGCGGCGGATTACGCCGTGCAGAAAGCGGACACGATCAAGGGGCTGGAAACGCCCGATGAGTACACCATCAAGATCACGCTGACGGCGGCGGACGCCGTTTGGACCCAGACGATCTCCGACTTCGCCGGGCTCTGCATCCTCCCCTCCCACATCCTCAAGGACACCCCGCCCGATCAAATGGCGAAATCGGCCTTCGCCTTCGCCCCCACCCCCGCCGCCGGAGCCTTCGTCTACTCCGATTGGAAAGCGGATCAGTACCTCGAAATCAAGCGCAACGAGAGTTATGGGGCCGGCCCCAAGGCGAAGCTCGACAAGATCTTCTGCAAGGTGCTGACGCAGCAGGACGTGGGCATCGCGCAGTTGGAGAAGGGTGAGATCGATCTGATGGTCGTGCCGGTGACCGAGGCGGAGCGCCTCCGCAAGAATGCCAATCTGACCGTCACCAGCACCCCCGCCCCGAGCGTCTCCTTCCTGGCGCTGAACATCGATCGCCCCTTCTTCAAGGATAAGCGGATTCGCCAGGCGATGCTGTACGCGCTCGACCGCGAGGCGATGGCGAAGGAGATCCTCAAGGGCGAGGCGACGGTCGTGAACTCCACGATCATCGGGCCGGACTGGATGGGCACGCCGGAGGGCTTGGTCACCTATGGGTACGACGTCAACAAGGCGAAGCAACTCCTGAAAGAGGCGAATTGGGACGCGAGCCAGAAGGTTGCCCTGATGTACACCCCCGGCGACAAGATCAACGATGCGCTCGTGCCGATCATGCAGCAACTCTTTAAAGACGCCGGGATCGCCCTCGATCTCCTCACCGTCGATACCCCCGAGTACAATCGTCGGGCCGTGGTCGGGGCCACCGCGCAGGCGGCGGGTGACTTCGACATCGCGCTCGTGGGCGGCGGGGTCTTCCGCCAGGATCCCAATGTCTCGGCCAAGTACTTCGAGACGGTCAGCTTCACGCCGGCCGGGGCCAACTACGGGCACTACTCCAATCCCCAGGTCGATGAGCTCTTCAAGCAAGGCCGTGCCATCACGGATACCGCCCAGCGCAAGCAGATCTACACCAAGCTGGCGAAAATCCTCAACGACGAGGTGCCCTGGATCTACCTCTGGTCGCCGAACTCGATCCACGCCTACAACAAGCGCCTCGTCGGCTTCAAGCCGCCGAGCTACGCCACGCACCTGGTCTGGAACGCCGAGGATTGGAGCGTGACGAAGTAAGCGCACGCGGTCGGCGCACGGGCATCAAATGGCGCAGCACTGTGCGACTGATGCCCGCGCGCCGACCGCCGATCGCTGGAGCAAAACGATGGGACAGTTCCTCCTGCGCCGGCTGCTGATCAGCATCCCCGTCCTGCTCGGCATCACCATCGTGACCTATGCGATCATCAACTTCGCACCCGGCGACCCGGTGACGGCGCTGATCAACCCCGAGGCGGCGGCCTCGCTCGGCCCCGACTGGATCGAGCAGCAGCGCGCGGCACTCGGCCTGAACCAGCCCCTCCCCGTCCGCTACGCGCTCTGGCTCAAAGAAGTCGCGCGCGGCAATCTCGGCTTCTCGCTACGGGATCGTCAGCCGATCAACCACACGATCGCCGAGCGGCTCTGGCCAACGCTGAAGCTGATGGGCTCCGCACTCCTCCTCGGCATCATCATCGCCATCCCGGTCGGGGTGGTTTCCGCCATCAAGCAGTATTCAGTCCTCGATTATCTGGCGACGATCTCCGGCTTTGCGGCGATCTCGATCCCCTCTTTTTTCCTCTCACTGGCGGCGATCTATGTCTTCTCGCTGAAACTCGGCTGGCTACCCTCGTCGGGGATGAATACGGTCGGCAGCTCCGGCTCGCTCGGCGACGCGACCAGGCACCTCATCCTACCCGCCCTGGTCCTTGGCCTGGGGGAGGCCGCGCCGCTGATCCGCTATACGCGCTCCAGCATGCTCGAAGTGATCCACCAGGATTATGTCACCACCGCGCGAGCGAAAGGGTTGAACGAACGGGTCGTCATCTGGCGACACGCCCTGCGTAACGCGCTGATCCCCCTGATTACGGTCATCGCGCTGAATCTCCCCCGCCTCCTCGGGGGTACGGTCATCATCGAGGCGATCTTCGCGTGGCCGGGGATGGGGACGCTGGCGATCACGGCGGTCCAGGCGCGCGACTATCCGGTCATCATGGCGCTCAATTTGATCACCGCCGTGCTGATCCTCGCCAGCAACATGCTCGCCGACGTTATCTATGCCGTGGTCGATCCGCGGATCAAATACGCCTAGCGATCGCCAGCTCCGGCCATCCCGCGCCCGCTGTCCCCGCAACACGCACAGGCCGCAGTACGGCGCAGCCGGGGACATGGGACGCGGTAATGGCGGAGGGAGAGGACCAAGCATGGCCGAATCGACCCGCCCGATCAAGCCCACAGTGGCGGAACCCGGAACTACGCCGCGCGCCACCGGACTCGCCGCCACGGCACGAGCACCGCGCCACCGCGCCGGGGTCTGGGGCCGTTTCCGGCGGCACACGATCGCGCTCATCGGGGCCGTACTCTTACTGTTGCTCACCATCGGGGCGGTCGGCGCGCCCCTGATCGCGCGACACGACCCCTATAAGGTGAGCATCAGTTCCTATCGCAAGCCGCCGAGCGCCACCTATTGGCTCGGCACCGACTCCTCCGGGCGCGATGTCTTCAGCCGCCTGCTCTACGCCGGGCGGGTCTCCCTCTCGGTGGGACTCGTCGCCGTCTCCATCTACACGACGATCGGCATCATCCTTGGCGCGCTCGCCGGGTTCTACGGCGGCTGGGTCGACTCGCTGATCATGCGCGCGGCGGACATCGTCCTGGCCTTCCCCACGCTGATCCTGATCATCACGATCGTCTCCATCCTCGGCCCGAATATCTACAATGTGATGCTCGTGATCGGTATCCTCGGCTGGCCCTCGATCGCCCGGATCGTGCGCGGGCTCTTCCTCTCGCTGCGCGAGCGCGAATTCATCCTCGCGGGGCGCACGGTCGGCGTCCCCAACGGTCGCCTGATCTTCCGCCACATCCTGCCCAACGCCCTCGCCCCGGTGATCGTCGCCGCCACGTTCGGCATGGCGAGCGCGATCCTGCTCGAAGCGGGGCTCTCATTTCTGGGCCTGGGGGTCCAGCCGCCGACGCCGAGTTGGGGGAACATGCTGACCGACGCGCAATCGCTGACTGTCCTCGAATCGATGCCCTGGCTCTGGATCCCACCGGGCATCGCGATCGCCCTCGCCGTCCTCGCCATCAACTTCATCGGCGATGGCCTGCGCGACGCGCTCGATCCCTACGTCCTGCGCTGAGCACAAGGGCAAACGCGGGCGGCGACGGGCGCGGCGAGCCGCCCGTCTTTTTGCCAGCGCGCGCGCCCTTGGCTAGAATGCCGGACAGAGTCGCCTGTAACCCGGTAAGGAGGAGAGCAGCACGATGCCAGGAGCACGCAAGCCCGCCGAGCAGTACGGCACCAGCACCCGCCGCCCCGCCGACTTCGATCGCTTCTGGGAGGCCCTCCTGGCGGAAGCCGCCGCGATCCCGCTCAACCCGACGATGGTGCACCTCCCGCTGCGCTCCACCGACGAGGTGGCGGTCTACGCGATCGGCTACGACAGCCTCGACGGGCTCCGCATCGCGGGGTGGTACTGCGTCCCCAAGGAGTCCTACCTGCCGCCGCCCTACCCCGCCCTGCTGATCGTCCCCGGCTACATCTCCGAGCCGACGCTGCCCAAATCGTGGGCAAAGCTCGGCTACGCGGCGGTCGGGGTCGCGCCGCGCGGGAAGCTGCGCTCCAACGCGCGCTACAACCCCGGCTATCCGGGCCTGCTCGTCGACAACATCGTCGACCGGCAAACGTACAGCTATCGCGGTTTCTACATCGACGCCGCGCGCGCGGTCGATTTCGTCCTGACCCGCCCGGAAGTCGATCACGCGCGGATCGGGGTCCACGGGAGCAGCCAGGGCGGGGCGCTGACGATCACCACCGCCGCCCTCCGCCCCGATGTCGTCACCTGTGGCGCGGCGGGTGCACCCTATCTCTGCGGCTTCATGGATGCCGCCTCCCTCACCGATTCCTACCCCTACGAGGAGATCAACGACTACCTGCGCCTCCACCCGGAGCGCGAGGGGGCGATGCGCGCCACGCTCGACTACTTCGACGGCATCAACTTCGCCCCGCGTATCCGTTGCCCGATGCTCGTCTACGTCGGCCTCGCCGACGATGTCTGCCCGCCGGAGACCGGCTACGCCTTCTACAACGCGCTCACCTGCCCGAAGACGATCCACGCCTACCCGCGTTGCGCGCACGACTCGGGAGCCTACTGGGAGATGGCACACGTCCAGGCGTTCCTGGCGGAGCATCTACGCCCGGCCAACCCGACCGGACGGGCGCAGACAACCGTTGGCTGAGCGCCGAGGCGCGTTGTGGGGATGCGGGACCGCGCGAGCGTGGCCCGCCCTGGATCTGGAGGACGACGATGCCCGACCATCAGGCGTACTGGTCCGCGCTCGATGATGAACTCGCGCGCTATCCCGCCGTCCCGGCGCTCGAACGGTCGGAGCGGCATTCCACCGATTATGCGACCCTCTACGAGGTGCGCCTGACCGGCCTCGGCCCCTACCGCCTCTTCGGCTTCCTCAGCGTGCCGACCGGCGACGGCCCCTGCCCTGCCCTCTATCTCACCCCGCGTTACGGCAGCGTCAACAATCTGCCGCACCCCGACGATCGGCGGCGCTATGTGGTCTTCCAGCTGATGCATCGCGGGCAGCGACTGGCCGATCAGCCCTTCTCCGCCCCGTATCCGGGATTGCTGACAATGGGCATTGACGACCCGGCGCGCTACATCTACCGCGCGATCGTGGCCGACTGCCTGCGCGGGGCCGAATTCCTCCTCGCGCACCCGGCGATCGATCCGGCGCGCGTCGGCCTGCGCGGCGACGATCTGGCGCTGCTGGTCGCCGCGCGGCGGGCGGGCTTCGCGGCGGCGGATATCGGGGCGCTCCAGTTCTACCGCCTGCTGGAGGCGCGTGCCCGCACGGAGACCTATCCGACCGAGGAGATCAACGATTATCTCCGCGCCTACCCCGATCAGGAAGGGGCGGTCGCGGCGACGCTGGCGCACTTCGATCCGGTGGCGCTCGCGCCGCGGATCGGCACGCGCATCCTGCTCGAAACGAGCGATCCGGGCGGTATCGGCGGCCCGGGATGGTTGCAGCCGCTGCGCGACGCGCTCGGCGGCCCGACCGAGGAGTACCGGCTGACGCACGAGGGCGCGACCGATCACGACTGGCTCGACGCCTGGCTGGCGTCGCAACTCGGCGTGCCCGCGCGCCCACGACTGTGGCAGACAGCACGCCCGGAACGATAGACCGCATGCGCCGCGAGGGGCGCGCGGTGGAGGATCGAAGGATGAGCATCTACGAGGATCTGGGACTTAAGCCGGTGATTAATGCCTCGGCCACGCTCACGCGGCTCGGCGGCTCGATCATGCCGGGTCCGGCGGTGGCGGCGATGGCCCGCGCGGCGGAGTCGTTCGTCGATCTGACCGAGTTGCAGGCACGCGCGGGCGAGCGGATCGCCGCGCTGACGCAGAACGAGGCGTGCTACATCTCGTCCGGCGCGGCGGGCGGCATCACCCTCAGCGTCGCCGCCTGCATGACCGGCACGAATCCCGCCGCGATCGCCCAATTGCCGGACACGACCGGGCTGAAGAACGAGGTGATCGTCCACCGCACCCACCGCAACGGCTACGACCACGCGGCGCGCGCCACCGGGGCCAAATTGGTCGAGATCGGACTGGCGCACGGTACGCAGGAATGGGAATTGTCGGCGGCGATCGGCCCGCGCACCGCCTGCGTCCTCTACTTCGCGGGGCTGCACTTCGCCGGGGCGGCGCTGCCGCTGGAGCGCGTGATCGCCATCGCGCACGAGCAGGGCGTCCCGGTAATCGTCGATGCCGCCGCGCAGATCCCGCCGATCAGCAATCTCTGGCACTTCACGCGCGGGCTCGGCGCGGACATCGCGATCTTCAGCGGCGGCAAGGGGCTGCGCGGGCCACAGTCGAGCGGGTTGGTCCTCGGCAAGCGTGACATCATCGAGGGGTGCCGCGCGAACGGTGCGCCGAATCACAGCATCGGACGCGCGCTGAAGGTCGGCAAGGAAGAGCTGGTCGGCCTCCTCACCACGGTCGTCTGGTCGCTCGATCAGGAGGAGGAATACATCCTCGCCGGGTACGAGGCGACGGTGCAGGGCTGGCTCGCGGCGCTCGGCGATCTGCCGGGCGTCACCGTGGAGCGCGGCTACCCGAGCGAGGCCGGGCAGCCGCATGGCCGCGCGATCGTCCACCTCGCCCCGCCCGCCCCGCGCACGCGCGACGAGGTCGTCGCCGCCCTCTGGGACGGCACGCCACGGATCGCGGTCGCCCCGGTCGGCGCGGACGCGATCGCGCTCAATCCGCAGTGCCTCGCGCCGGGCGAGGACGCGATCGTGGCGACCGCGTTGCGGCGTTTGCTGCGATAATCGCCCCGCGCCCGCAGCGGCGCACACCGACCATGACCCGAGCGCGAAGGAGTGGCGATGACCCTACGATCCTACGGCGGTCACACCAACGTCGCACCGCTGCGGCGCGTCCTCGTCTACCCGCCGGTCGCCCCGGACGGCGCGGCGTCCTGGGAGGCGTTCGGCTACCTGCGCCCGTTCGATCAGGAGCGCGCCGTCGCGGAGCACGCAGGGTTCCGCGATCTCCTCGCCGACGCGGGGGCGGAGGTGCTGATCGGTGAACTGGACGACTCGGCCTTGCAGGACGGCATCTTCCCCTACGATCCGGTCATCGTCACCGATGCGGGCGCGATCCTCGGCTGGCCGGGGAAGCCGTTGCGCGAGGGCGAGGTCGCGATATTGGAAGCGACCCTCGGCGAGCTCGGCGTCCCGATCGCCGGACGCATCGCCGCGCCCGGCACCTTCGAGGGGGGCGATTCCTTCTGGCTCGACCCGAAGACGCTGGCGGTCGGGCAGGGCTACCGCACCAACGCCGAGGGGATCCACCAACTGCGCGCCATCCTGGCCGAGCAAGGGGTTTCGGTGCTGACGGTGCCGCTGCCGCACTGGCACGGCCCGGCGGAATGCCTGCACCTCCTCTCGCTGATCAGCCCGCTCGATGAGCGCACGGCGGTCGTCTATCGCCCGCTGCTGCCGGTCCCGTTCCTGCAAGAATTGGCGGCGCGCGGCTGGGAACTGATCGACGTGCCGGATGAGGAGTTCGCCACGCAGGGGCCGAATGTCCTCGTCCTCGCGCCGCGCCGCTGCCTCCTGCTCCGGGACAACCCCCAGACCGCACGCCGCCTCCGCGCCGCCGGGTGCGCGGTGACGACCTACACCGGCGACGAGATCTCGCAGAATCGCGGGGGCGGGCCGACCTGCCTGACGCGCCCGCTGCTGCGCGGCTAACCGACCCACGTCCCACCCGCATGGTCGCGGGTGGGCGCTACCACGAAAGGAGCAACGATGGCCGCAGAACCAGCGCTCTACGATCTGCTGATCACCGGCGGGGAGGTGATCGACCCCGACGCCGGCTACCACGGGCGCTTCGATGTGGCGATCAGCGACGGGAAGATCGCGGCGATCGAGCCGGGGATCGACCCGTCCCGCGCCACGCGCACCATCGACGCCAGGGGGCAGATCGTCACCCCCGGCCTCGTCGATCTACACACGCACATCTACTGGGGCGTCACCTACTGGGGGATCGAGGCGGACCCGGTCGCGGCGCGCACCGGCGTCACCACCTGGCTCGATGTGGGCAGCGCCGGGGCGTACACCTTCCCCGGCTTCCGCCGCTACATCGCGGAGCCGAACCGCGTCCGCACCTTCTGCCTCCTCAACCTCTCCTCGATCGGCCTCGTCGCGCCGAGTTGGGAGTTCCAGAACCCGAAATACTGGGACGTCGATCTTGCGGCGACGATCGTGGACGAGAACCGCGACCTGATCCTCGGCATCAAGGCGCGCATCGACGGCGAGACGACGCGCGGCGTCGGCATCGCGCCGCTCGAACGGGCGCGCGAACTGGCCGACCGCGTCGGGTTGCCGCTGATGGTCCACTTCGGCAACGGTAGTCCGGGGCTCGATGCGATCGTGCCGCTGCTGCGTCCCGGCGACATCCTGACCCACTGCTTCCGGGGGGGCGACAATGCGCTCGCCGGTCCCGATAAGCCGGTGCGCCCAGATGTGCGGCGACTCCGCGAGCGCGGGCTGATCCTCGATATCGGCCACGGCACCGGCTCGTTCAGCTTCGAGACCACCGAGGCGGCGCTGGCCGAGGGCTTCCTGCCGGACGTGATCAGCAGCGATATCCACCAGACGGCGGTGCAGGGGCCGATGTTCGATCTGCCCACGACCCTCTCCAAGTTCCTGAATCTGGGGATGGAGTTGCCGGACGTGATCGCGCGCGCGACGAGTCGCGCCGCCGCCGCGATGCACAGGCCCGAACTCGGCACGCTGCGCCCCGGCAGCGCGGCGGACGTGGCGCTCTTCCGCGTCGAGGAGGGGGATTACACCTTCCACGATGTCCAGATGGCGGCGCGCAAGGGGACGAAACTCCTCGTCAACACGCACACCCTGCTCGCGGGCGAGGAGTTGCCGCGCCTGCCGGAGCGGGAGCGGATGGTCTGGGCGACCCTACCACCGGCGCAGGAGGGCAAGCAGCGACACCCCGCCGCGCGCGGCTGAGCATCGGCTTTGGTGATCAGGTCCGTGTACGGAAAGACAAGAAGGGAAGAAGATGGGCGTGCCGTTCGTCGCCGATGTCGATTTCAGCAATCTCCACACCTGCATCCGCGTCAGCGATCTCGACCGCTCGCTCGCCTTCTACCGCGATCTGGTCGGATTGCCGATCCTGCGCTGGACCGGCGAGCGCGAGAATCCGATCATGGTCTGGCTCCCCGGCATCCAGATCGGGCGCTTCGAGGGCGAGGCGCAGACCGACGGTGCGCTCGATCACATCGGGATCGCGCTGCACGATGTCGAGGCGGTCCACCAGCGCCTGCTCGACGCGGGCCACACCCCCGAGCGCCCGTACGGCAAGAGCTATTTCGAGAGCGTCACCCGCGAGGTCCAGACCGTCTTCTACCGCGACCCCGACGGCAACCTGGTCGAATTCCTGCAATGGCTGTAGCGAGTGGGCGGAGTGGGACGGAGTAGGCGAGTAGGCCGGTAGTCGAGTAACGAGTCGTCGATTGTTGGTGGCCCCGGCACATCGCCAGTTCGTACTTCGTCGTTCGTACTTCGTACTTTCCTCGCCTACTGGCCTACTTCGTCTACTCCGCCTACTCAAAGGGAGGTAACATGACCCCGGAGCAGAAGATGGCCGAACTCGGCCTGGAGTATCGCGCGGTGCCGGTCGGCAACGGGGCGCTGATCCCCTGGGTGCAGATCGGCGACCTCCTCTACATGTCCGGGCGTACCCCGGACCGCACCGGCAAGGTCTGGAACGGCCAGGTCGGCAAGGACTACACGGTCGAGGAGGGCTACGAGGCGGCGCGCGAGGTCGCGTGGAGCCAGCTCTGCGCGGCGAAGTCGGCGCTCGGCGAGTTGAGCAGGATCAAGCGTGTGGTCAAGGTGCTAGGCATGGTCAATTCCGCGCCCGGCTTCGGCGATCAGCCGAAGGTGATCAACGGCTTCTCCGAACTCCTGGTCGCGGTCTTCGGTGAGTCGGGTCGTCACGCCCGCTCCGCCGTCGGCATGGCCGGGCTCCCCGGCAACGTCCCGGTCGAGGTCGAGGTGATCTTTCAGGTGGAGTGAGGGGTAAAGTGGGACGAAGTGGGCGAGTAAGCGAAGTGGACGAAGAGCAACGTAGCCTGACTCCTTCACTCGTCTCGCTTCTCTCGTTCTCTGTGTCTCTGCGTCTCTGAGGCGACTTCGTCCCTTCTCGCCCACTGGCCTACTGGCCCACTTCGTCCCACTCACAGGAGGTACTTGATGGCCGAAACGCGAAGCCTGTCCTTCGGCTACAACCCGCCGACCGGCGACCGGGGGATCGAGAAACTCAATCCGGCGACCTTCACCCAGGATCTGCAACGGGTGCTCGACCGGGTCGCGCCGTACTTCTCGTCGTTCTGGGTCTCCGATCACCTGATGACCAACAACGGCTTCCGCATGGAGTGCTGGACGCAACTCACCTGGCTGGCCGCGCGCTATCCCGACCAAATCCTCAGCACGATCGTGATGGCGAACTCGTACCGCCACCCACCGCTGCTCGGGAAGATGGCCGCCACCCTGCAAGCGTTCAGCGGCGGGCGCTTCATCCTCGGCTACGGCGCGGGCTGGGCGGAGGAGGAGTATGGCGCGTACGGCTACGACTACCCATCCGCCAAGATTCGGATCGCCCAGATGGTCGAGGGGATCGAGGTGATGCGCGCCCTCTGGACAGGCGGGCCGGTCTCCTACGAGGGCCAGTATTACCAACTGCGCGACGCGATCTGCGATCCGAAGCCCGACCCGCCGATCCCGGTCCTGATCGGCGGCGACGGTGAGCGCTTCCTCCTCCGCGCGGTCGCACAACACGCCGACTGGTGGCTGCCGTTCAGCCGTAACAACGCGATCCTCACGCAGAAGATGGCGGTCCTCCGGGACCACTGCACCGCCGTCGGACGCGATTACGCGACGATCCGCAAGTCGTTCCAATTGCACGTCCACCTCGCCCCGACGCGCGCCGAGGCCGAGCAGCGCGCCGGAAATGCGCCGAGCGCGGACAGCCCCACCTACATCGGCGATCCCGCCGGGCTGCGCGAGCGCTTGCAGGAGTTGCACGAACTCGGGATCGACATGGTCCAGCTGGTCTTCCGCCAATTCCCCGATACCGGCGACATCGAACTCTTCGGCCAGGAAGTGTTGCCCTACTTCCGGTAGGCGCGACGCATCGATGGCCCAAGGTACGCGCTCACTGCCGCCGCGCGCATAGCGGCAGCGCGGTACGTTCGCTACACGGCGAGGACCACCAATGGCTGATGACACCCGCAACCAGGGCGACCGCGATCTCCCGACCAATCTGGCAAGTCCCGCGCAGCGGGCGCTCCTCGCGCACGGCTCTACGCGGCTCGAACAACTGGCGGTAGTCAGCGAAAACTCTAGTTTTCGCTGATTCAGGCGGCTGCCGTGAGGGGCGCGGGCGGGGTGCCCGCGCCGGTTTGCCGCCGTCGTTGGCCGAAGAACCCCTTGGGGAGGTGCAGCGTCGGGCTGGCTTTTGCGC
>JAABUH010002665.1_pt1 | contig 16728 bp, 15 predicted proteins | sample 5559121 | NCBI WGS metagenome assembly JAABUH01 (sample SAMN10711871, study PRJNA513364) | rock metagenome | isolation source: Antarctica rocks | place: Antarctica: Victoria Land, Battleship Promontory nord | collected 2015-12-28
CTGAAGTAGCACCATTACCCAGCCAAGGTCTCAGCAAGTCTGTCAGATGGTGAAGCCCTAGTGGTGCAGAAGGTCAAGAACAGTCATAGATGGCCATATTTGGGGGCTTCATTCTCTGTCTTCAAGGCAATATGGGGATCTGTAGGCGACAGCGAGATGGAATGCGGCCCTGCGATATCTATCCTAGCAATGCAAGTCTTGTGTCGATGGGCAGAAATACATACGAGCAGAAACGGGTATTCTCAGTGGTACCAGCTGTCTATGCATCTTGCCTCGTACCTTGGCAGCTGAATAGTATCTCGAACCGGTCTCATTGTTAATTTCTCGATTCTCTGTGAGCCACGGTCGTCTATTTTACGGTACTGTTAAATATCTTACAGGAAGAAGAAACCAAATATCCTTATCCGGGTATAATGCTATCGCCCTCCATAGTCTACCTTATCCGATACTTGCTTTTTATTGCTCCATACGAGGGGAGAGGATCCTCCATCCTGGTGCCACTAACGCCCATATCCCATGCAGCTTTCTCAATATTGCCTTCCACGGCATTCTCATCCGTGCCAGTCCTGCGAAGCACAACCCGAAGGAACTCAGCTATCCTGAAGAGGCTTTCTTCCCTCTGGACCTCTTCGTCGAACTGCGCGAGATCATTCATCCCATTCTGCGCCAGCATCCTTCCCCGCTGTGAGGCGACAAGCGTAAAGACTTGCGCAATCTTGTCTGCGGTGGCTTTTCGTTCATTTCTTACAGATCTGTGGCGCCCAGACTTTGGGACGTTTCTCTCGCCGCCTACTTTCATACGACTTACTTGAAGATTGACCATTCGATTGATGTTTCCATCTGGATAGAAGCCGAATGATTCTCTTAGGGCGTAGAGTGCTACTATGATTCCTTCTAGATCGGAAGCGAGGCCCATGCAGCGTATGATCTTTTCATAAAGCTCTTTGGTAAACTCTTCCCGTGCAGCTTCACATTCCTCTGGCTTGGCACTAACGCCTGAGAACCAGGTCATCATGTCAGACATAATCCGTCGTGGACCAGGGAATTTGTCATGTGTATGTAACATCAAGCTATCGAGGTGAGCCTTTTCACAGTCCCAAAGACAAGAAAATGTTTCGAGATCCGGTTTGTTGATGGCGTTGAACATCTCTTTATACTTGATCCAAGCTGCTTGATGCTGTCCGCGCCGCAAGTCGATGTAGAGCAGGTGATTGATCCAATAGGTATTAGGTCGGACTTCAGCTAGCTCAAGGGCATCTTTAATTGTCTGTATGTTATCATCCTGAGTTCTCCGACCGTAGTGCTGAAGAAGAAGTGAGAATGTTTCAATATTGGCGGGTGCGACAGAGCGTCTAAGATGATGAGGAATGGGTAATCCTGACACAACAGGCAGACTCGAGGTACTAGGCTTCTGACCGTGTCGGCGCGTATTAACAAACTCCAATCTCTGATGTATCATAGCCCAGGCCATCTTTTCGGCAGCCTCTTTGTCCTTGTCCACGCCAGCTCTAAGCCAAGCGCCAACAATTCCGTTGAGGTGTTTGGCGTCTGGCTTTACGCCTCGTTCATACATCAGATCAATTACCTGGGCAGCAGCATTGACTGCCCCCATACCAAGCAACTTCTTCAACCATTTTCCGTAGAAGAACTTGTTTTGAAAACTCCGAGGCAGAGTTGTGAGCCCAGTCAGGGAAATCCTGTTTAGATCTTCGACTGTTATGGCACTTGACTGCGTTCTTCCCAGCATGGCCAGTGACTTCTGATATAGTTCAAGAGAGCCTTGGTCTGTCTGTTGTCCAGTGAGCATCATGTCTTTGAATACCGCTAGGGCAACGTCGGTCCTTCCAATGCTCAGGAATCCCAGAGATATATTATCGTAGTCATCCATAGTCATTGCTTCGCCCAAATTTGAACGAAAGCGAAGATATAGAGCCCAAGAATGTTGCATTCCTATATCATCGCCTCGTTGAGCCCACGCATGCATTATAGGGATCAAAATTTGAGACTCTGAATGATTATTCGCATCGAGGAAATTCAGCGCGAGCTTTTCAGCCTTTTCCGGATCGCCGTGAGATGCAAATAATCGTACCCCCAACAGTTCATGTTCCTCTGAAGCTCGCTTGTCGTCGCCAATCATATTTCTAAGCCCTTGCCACTGTTCAATAGCTTTCTCTTGATGATCCTGAGAATTGAGAGCTTCGATGTACACTATTCGCTGATACACGTCCAACTCCATTCCTGCCTCGGTTATATCTTCGGATAATACAATCGTATGCGGGCCCCAATGTGGATCGTCTGGTGTGGCAGCTTGCTGGCTGGCCCACAGGACGTTCCAAGACTTCTTCGGTACTAAGTGTAGGAAAGGCGGGAGAAAGGCTTTGCACCTCGTGTAAGATTGCCATAGCTTCTTCCTTTGTTCCCGGTTGGCAATATTGCTGGAGGCGTTCCAGATGTTCTCATTCAGTGTCTTTAGATAGGAGTTCTGCTCCCGTGGCAGCTGCCACCGAATTTCTAGCTCTTCTTTCTTGGGCATGTATTTTGTAATTTCTCGGTCTACTTTCTCCATCACCTTCTCTTTGCGCGCATCTCTAAGCTCTTCCTTCTTTATAGCCTCTCTAATCTTCTGTGCATCCTCTTTGGGCAGGGTTGCAAGCAGGGGTTCGATCGTGGTCTTTCCTCCATGTCCTTCCATTTCGCGAATGTCGGCATCATCCTCCTCCATAGATTCCTTCCAAAATTTTGCCTCGTCATATTGTTCGCCAAGTGCTCCAATATCATCATTGATTCGGGTCCGCTTGGTAGACCATGGGAAAAGTTGCTGATACCATTTGACGTTGGGCCTTACTGTCTCTGAGTCCTGCTCTGAGCTCTCTTTCGGCTTGGATTTCTTGAGTAAAGGGTCAGAGGTGGAGAAAGATTTCCGAATATGCGTGCGCTGTTGAAGGTAATATTGGGTGGATTGGATCCCACGACTCGGCCGAAAATGTTGTAGACCAGCTGGACGCAAGCCCAAGTTGAGCATGAATATGAGACTCGCACGAAGACGAAGTAAATTTACGACATGGCTATGATTTATATCATCTTGATGGTCGACTTAGAAACCCAAATTTATGCATACAATTTTGCGTGTTTCTACTATATACTTGATTCAGTATACCGACGTAGTTCTAGCTACATCTGACACTAATCTATACAGCGTTAGAGGTTTTCTGGTTTTGCAAATCAAAATACTTAAATTTGGGAACCTACTCATCTCAGCAAACTTTCCAAAATCTAAATCCAGTGCTATTGACAGAAATGAAAATAGGACTAGGCAAGATGGTAGAAGGTTCTAGCCGGCTCTATGGTAGCGCCTTTCACTAGACTCTGTGCACAGTCATATTCATGATCGTTGTACCAAATTTCATCTGTACTGCCATTCATGTTCCCTGACTCACAGCTCTACTCCTGTATGTAAGTCTCTCGAGAGCATGAGCACCATTACAATCCCTTCACCTTCGATTGAGTTGCGTGAGGTCGAGCGGAGCAGTACAGATCAGGCTCATGTCAATGCTACTATCAATCCTCCAGGAGCAGTGCTAGCCCACTCTGATGTGTTGCAGAGTGGTCGTTCAATTATTGTTATCACGATCTTGACTCTTGTGCTTTCTGTCAATAGCGTCACTATTGGTCTTCTCAGCGTTGGCATCCCCCACATTTCCGCAGACCTAGAGTTGTCCGAGGATTTGCTGCTATGGTGAGACCTGCATCTCATTTCGTCTCCTCTCTACTTCTCACCAGACTCTTGATTTCTGCATGCCATTACATTCTCTTGGAGATGTATTGACATTTTTATGAAACCGTGTCAGGCCGCAATCAGTGTATGGGTGAGTGCCAATCGGGAAAGAAAAACGATGAGTCGACTTATATTTACTGATCAGATCAAAATCAGACTCACTAGCGGTTCATGCCTCCTTCTCGCAGGCTCAATTGCAGACGTCATCGGAAGCCGCATCGTCAACCTCACCGGAACCTTGATGCTTGGCCTTTTCATACTTGCTTGTGGATTTCCGAAGACAGGCATTGAATTAATCATGTTCCGAGCCATGCAAGGTACTGCTATTGCACTCTGCTTGCCTACCTCTATGGGAATCATTAGCACGGCAATCACCAGTGGCACGAGACGTAATATCGCCTTCTCTTGCCTCGGGATAGGCCAGGTCCTTGGTTTTGCCATCGGCCTGGTGCTTTCAGGAGTGTTCATCGACACCATAGGCTGGCGCGCATCTTTCTACATCTCCGGAGCTTCGATGCTCGGCCTGTTCCTGGTGGGTGTTTGGGCATTGCCAAAGGATAGATTAGGAGAGGAGCCGATCTTCAAACGATTGGCCTCAGACATTGATTGGGTTGGAGCTGGCATAGCTAGCGCTTGCTTGACTTTGTTCTCATACGTTCTAGCGTAAGCAATCCTCAGTGATAGCAAGTCTATCATACTGATCGCTCTTTATGCGGTTAGGATGATCACGTCTGATGTGCTTCACATTCGCCAGCCAACCAACGTCGCTCTGCTCAGCATCAGTTTGGCACTTGTCCCTGCATTCATTTTCTGGGTCGGACGCCAGGAAAAGCTGCGCAAACCAGCCCTGATTCCGAATTCCATATGGAAGAACAAAGTTTTCACCACCATCTGTCTTATGGTGCTTCTATCGTTCGCGGTAATGCAAACTATGGAGCTTTTCGTAAGCCTGTTGTGAGTATCTGAGTCCGGTCGTTACTCTAGGATCTCCCTAATGAGGGTCAAGCTTTCAGAATGTGCAGCATCTCTCTGCGCTCGAGTCCTCAATTCGATTTCTGTAAGTCTTGTTAACGCCTTGAACCTTACTCTCGTCGCTGTCCTTAATTCCAAGTTGCAAGAGACATGCTCTCAAATGAGTCTTCATACCTGAACCGGCGCCTTCTCCGGGAGATACTGACTCATAATTTAGTCCCAGCATAGTCGTCGGGGTGGCTCTTGAGTTGACAACAGGCTTCTTCGTCCACCGACTTTCAGTTTCGTACCTAGTCATGGCATCATCATTATTGTCTGCAGGAGCCCCTCTATTGATGGCCCTAATAAATGCGAAATGGCCGTATTGGTACGACGCCTTCTTCGCTCAGGTGAGTCCCCTGTAAGTGACACGATGTTTTGTCTTCTGACATGAACATTCAGGTCTTATCGTATTTCAGTGTCGATGGTATGATTCTCCAGCCATCTCATGGCCACCCACAACACATTCTGATCCTCTGCATTCATAGTGTTGTTCACAGTAGGCATCTTGGTCATTTCCGACGTATTTCCAGAACGAGACCAATCACTAGCTGGAGCAATTTTCAACACTCTAGCCCAATTTGGCACATCAATTGGTCTTGCAGTCATGGGTGTCATATCAAATTCAGTAACAGGACAATCAAAGTATGAGAGTAAGACTTCGCCCGAGGCACTAGAGGCAGGCTACAGGGCTACGTTCTGGGCCGCTTTCGCCTTCATGATCATCACTTGTTGCATCGGCGCTTTTGGCCTTCGCAAAATTGGTACGGTGGGAGTGAAGAGGGATTAGGTAGATACGATCACAATACAGACACCTAGAGTGCATGACATTGGAAGGTTGAGGGACTGATCACATCTGTCTATGCTGTTCTATCGTGTGGGTATCTATCTAAAGACTAAGAGGCAAGAAGGCAGGACCTTCGCCTTCAAAATAAACAATACTTACCATTCCTCCTGTTGCACGAATCCCGTGCCTTAGTAACGGCCTTTTCGCCGCCCTGCTTTTGCCATGACTATGTTGAGGCATTCTGGTGGGTCCCATTCCTCTTTGCACCTCCACTGCCTCCACGCATGCGAGGATAACCCTTTGTAGGTGCTCTCCCTCCCTGTACATTGGGTGCTTTCCTTCCAGATGGCTTTCTCCCCTCGGATTCATGAGCATCCCAGCTTTTCCAGGTTTCACCGCCGCCGGAAAGAACACCAGCAGATCCTGGAACCCCTTGGTGTCGAAGCCTTCTTGAGAGGCCATCACCCTGAGACCCATGATCTGGGGCGGGAGCAGCTCTCTTTTGGCTCGGGTGATCATCTTGAGATACCGTTGCATAACGAATCCCAGGTACACCTTTGAGGCCCATCTTGCCGACAGTCCTTTTCTCAATCTCGGGTACCTCCCCGCTTTGCATCCCATTCAATGCGAAATCATTCGCGAGCCTGACAAGGTCCGCATTAGTCATCTTTAGCTTGTTGGTGTATGACTTCATAAATCCGAGGTAAGCCTGATAGGCTTTGCGCTTGCTTTCTGGGTCAATGGAATGCATGATGCTGTTCATTTGGTCTCGTGAGCTGCTGTCGTTCAGGATCTTCGCTAACGCTGGATATGGCTCGATCGGAAATTGGCGATTAACTTTTAGGAAGAACGATTCTGCTTGGGTGAGAACGACAACGGCCCGTCCGTCTTTCCCAGCTCGAGCTGTCCGGCCTACTCTATGGGTGTAGGAGTCTGCGTCAGCGGGAATCCCTACCTGTAGAACAAGGGAGACGTCAGGGAAGTCCATTCCTCGTCCAATGACTGGGTGCATGTTAGACCAGAAATCAAAATCTCCAAAGGCAGGATCATCTCACCATCGGTGGCGAATACTATCCCACTTTTGGCAGCTTTGAACGCCTCAGTCGCTTTCATCCTAGCTGGCTGGCTCATCCGGCTGTGCAGTTCATAAATTTTCAAATCCGTCTGGTTCTCGAAGATCTTCGAATACAGGGCAACCAGATTTGCTGTTGTTCCGAACACTATGATCTTTGAATCTCCACGAGTATTGTATATCTCCTCCTTTATGAGGGAGAAGAGAGCCCCGAAGGTGTCTACAGCGGTGGGTATCACGACAGAGAATTGAGGAACTTTGGCCAGTGTTGGAGGCTCGGATGCGTCAATGGTGGAAATCGAGACATGATCCTTCTTCAGTACATGTGACAGAACCTCTTTCATCTTCGGAGGGATGGTCGCAGAAAAACACATACCCTGCCATTGGCCCATCGGCGAATTCTTTGGTGGTAGAGCGCGAAGTACTTGTTGGATTGCAGGAAGGAAACCCTGGTCCAGCATCCGATCTGCCTCATCCAAGATCAATGTCTTCATTCCCTTAAATCGGTCTCTGACATCGTCTTCGGACAAGTAGTCGTTGAGTCGACCAGGGGTTGCAACTAAAATTTTCGGATCGCCGCGCCTGAATTTGTTTAGGGCGGTTGCCTTCGCCATTCCTCCAAACGCCGTGTGGATCTCTATGGGCCTCTTCAGTCTGGACACTAGTTGGGAGGCTTCTGCTGCGATCTGAAGAGCTAATTCTCTCGTAGGGGACATGATGAGGATCGAAACTTGTCCCTTTCCTGGTGGCTCCGAGAGCGAGGTCTGAATCGCTGGAAGGAGAAAGGCGGTGGTTTTCCCAGTTCCTACGCATTGACCATATTAGAAAAAGGTCTTGTATAAGAATTTTGGGACCATCGTACCAGTCTTCGCCTGCACAAGACAATCGCATTTGAGGGATGGTAGTTCTCCCAACACTTTACTTTGAACAGGAGTCATGAAATCAAATTTCATCTCCTTTAAAGCCTGTAATAACATGGGATCGAGCTTGCCTTCCATGCTACTGTATGGCTGTGCATTGGCGGCCTTCAGCGAAGCATTGGAGAAGAGGGCGCTTGAGGTTGACATCTTCGCTGTTGGTGCGAGAGATGATTTGTAGAGTCGAACAGCAGAGCGATGAGTGAGATTGCGAGCTAGATACATAGAGTGAAAGGCGAATACGAAACCAAAAGTGAAGTCTCAGCTTTCTTTCAGTCCGCCTTTGTTCAGGTCACACCGGGGCCTTCGCAGTAACGACGCCCACAAATGCTCACGCTTTCACCGGAAAATTTCCTGTAATATTTAGAACGTCTTGCTGTTCTATACATCACATTGAAACCAACTATCGACCGATTTCCGAATGTGATCTGAGTGAGGTGTTGGGCGTTTGCGTCAATATGCATAATGACTTTTTCGCCCAGCAAGGCTGATCAAACACGCTAGCCACGCGGTCCGGCCGGCTAGCACCTGCCAAGCTTTTAGGTCCAGACATGACGGGACTTATGTGTAAAGTGTCAAGGCAAATGGAATGGAGCATTCAGAAAATACAAAATCATGACCGAATACGAGGTAGATGCATCCCAAAGACCAACATTCATTATGCTGACAGTCTGAGCATGCTTGTTATGTCTTTGCACCTGACGAGCGGAATGGCCTTCCCAAACGGCCTTCGAAGCGAAGGAAGACAGGGAGAGCTCCTGAATCGGCCAGCGATGATATCGATTTGCTATTCGTGTCACTCTTAAGAGGCACAGAGAGCGCTCAAAGCGCGCAGACTCGGGAACTGAATTACAATGAGATGTGGCGTCCGAAAGAGGCTCTTATTGATGTGAGTATGTTCTAACGGGTGCCGTCTCAGCCTATGGTAGATCCTGACAGTATCAAGGAGACTGTTCGACTCGCCAGTGATGACACTGTCAATCAAATTGTCTCATATGTTGTAGCTCAGGACTTCGTAGAGTGCGTCGCTGCTGATGTAATTTCAATTACCTTACTCACGTCACATCAGATCAAACGGCAAGCTTCCAACAGGCCTGATCGCGGCTGGACCAGACAACAATACATCCTTGCATCTTCCATCGGTAGCAGAACGTGTGAGTCTAGAGGAGCGCGCCCTTCTGATCGAATTGAGCTCTGGGCAGTGCCCTAATCTCAAGAGTACCCTGAAATATATCAACCAACATGCCACAAGCCAAGTCGTGGCAGACGATGAAGAAATGGCCATGATTGACAAAAAGGTTTCTCAAGTTGAGAGTACTTGTAATCAAAATCTACTGACAATATACAGCAGGGCCGACGCCTGAACTACGATCTTGAGATTCTACATGATTATACTTACGCTCACTCAATCCGTAAAATCATAATCGCATTCCAAGACAGTGAGGCCTTCGAAGCTGCATTAGTAGCAGAGCTTATCGAAGTACTTAGGTAAGCACTTCACTTGTTATCATGCCCTTCGCTCTACCAAATTCCTCAGACGTCCATATTCGGTTTCAGGGGGCAGAGTTCAGATGTGTAGCTTGCAACTGTAATGCCAGCGACGCCTCATCTCAAACACGAGCCGAGTAATGTCGCGTCCTGATTATGCCTCCGTAAAGGTCCTTCGATCGTTCAGATTTCCTGTCCTTTCAGAATTACCAATCCTTTTTAGGTTGCTGTACATTCTCAGATTCCGATTTCGGATGCACATGAAACAGCTTTCTTCCACGCTATTCTGGCCGACCAGATTAAGTCATTCTTTCAGGCTTCAAACCAATTTTTTGGAACCCAGCGCTGACTTAATTATCAAGTTCCTGGGGTGACCGTATACCATTCGTGCTCCTGTTCAGCATAGCAACATCGATCGAATTGTTCCAAGCAAAACTTCCTAAGGAATCCATCGGACGCCTCGCCGGAGCAGAATTCGGTCTGAAGCATGTTGACTTTGACGAAATTTTTCAAGCCATCCATTACGATGACTCAGCCGTGTATTTCGGTCCGGCGATAAGTAGTCGGATACTACAACAACAACGTGACTTCATACAGAGTCCTGCAGCTTTTGCCCAGACTCTCAAGGTATTTCGACTCTCTATTTCCCTCGAGCATTTACTGACCCCTTAACAGTATGTGTATATGACACACTTCTTTGCCAACCCATTGAGCGTCTTACTCTGCGACGTTCCTACGGCTGCCCCTTTGCAGAAGGAACACTACGAAGCGATCCGAAACATCCCATCTTTCAGAAGGTCTATCTCCTTGCTTTCGCCGGGTCGTGAGATTGCATGTTGCTGATATCTAGACAGGTATGCTCAAAGTTTGATCGACGAAAGCGACTATGAGTTTGTCCGAGACTTGCTTGATGATGATGAAAGCCTTAACGAGGCTGTAATGCGAGAAATCACAAATAGCCGCAAAGCAATGAAAGATGTTTTGATGGGGCTCAGAGTGCTTCACAGATTACAGTCATGTCATACTAGGATTTCGTACGCTCCTTGGTCAGAGTTGTATATCCAAGCCATGTCAGGGTCTCTACTCCAGTCTGCCATATTCAACGACATACTCAATTCCATAAAAAAACTTCCGTCTAATACAATGGATAATGTGCTCAGCCTACCAGCAGCGATCCCGTCACCGTCTTCAGATTTTGTATTGGACCTAACAGCAATAAATACAGACCTTAAGCAAATCACAGGATCCATGGACCCGAATGCGCTCCCCTTGCGAAGTGCCTACGACATCCAAAATTCGGCCCTCCGTACAACGGTAGTGGCGCAGAAAGTCTCTCTCAGCATGAGTTCCGCCAAAATGTCCTCGCAGGACAATGCGTACACCAAAATTGTTGATCGCACTTACAATGCTCTCTCGAAGTACTTTCAAACCACCCTTATCAACCCATCCGATCTCTTTCTCAGCGAGATTCTGATATATGACTCCAAATCACCACTCCGCGACGCATTTACTCCCAGACCACGCTTCGCTATCGAAAGAGCGTTAAGCTCACCGCACGACTATCTGGGTTGCGAGTGCTGCTCCTCGGGCGAAGGCGCCGGGTTGCAGAGCAGCCTACCAGCCACTGCCATACTTTATCAGCTTTACCTCGAGTCGGGCTCGGTCATAAACACGGCGGATCTGTGGGAAGCTTTCTGGACTGTCACTGGAGGGGAAGACGATGATGGGGAGAGGAGCGAAGCCTTGGCTCTCGTTTCGCGAGCTCTGGCTGAGTTGAAATATATGGGAATGATAAAGAACAGCAGAAAAAAGGCGGATCATCTACAAAAGCTTGCATGGAAAGGTCTTTGAAGTATTGGTCGAGTTTCAACGTAGTGTATATCTGCATTGCATGCTAGGGTATCGTATCGCAAAAAGTGCAGCTCCAAACCGGGTCTTGCTATATCCCCCCAGTGAGACTTCAAGATGACACTGGATCAACACCGTCAGGTCTCACCAGCCAATCGAAAGTGTCTGCGGTGTCAAACTCCGACTCCTCTTCTACTACCTCATGCAACACCGCTGCCTCCCTCTGGATAATGTCTTCACTTTGGATAGGTTGCCCATTCCTCCCCACTACTACCGCTTCCCTTCTCCTGCGACGTAAGGCCCTCTCCTCAATACTTTCCTCTCTACGTCTTTGGCCCCCACCTAAGGAATATCCCTCGCTCGTTCTTACAGCACCCTCAGGCACCTGGCGGAACCAGTCCGAAAAATCCATTCGATCGTCGAGTATCTCCCGCGTTCCCGTTGACCATCCACTTGAAATCCTGATGGCTCCTTCCGGTATGCGGTTCCACGCTTCGGTCTCGCTATTGCGATCCCATCTAGGACCACGGCCGTTTGAGTCATTGGCAAGTGGTCCGTCCGTGAGAACGTCCTTTATCATTTGATGTCGAAGTACGGCATCCTTGAAGACATGGCCAAGGATCGTGTTCATGGAGCGGCCGAATTCATCATCCTCGTATGATAAATGTCGATTGGATATATCGATCATGATCTCATGTTTGCGTGACGGTGAAGCGTCTGGACCTCCAAATGGGTAGTTGGCGAGCCATTTACTGATCAATCCAGCTTTGATGGCCTTATCAATGTTATATGGAAAGATGTATTCCAGGATATGTAAGGCATCACGTTCAGGTTGTGTGTGATAGAGCGAACCACTGTCAGAGCCGCGCTCTGCCTCACAAGCTTCTGGTATAAGATTACATAGGCAATCTATGATTGCTGTGAAGGTCTGCAAGGAACAGACAATCGCATCGGTCTTCTCATCGTCTCGAGCTGCACGTTGAAGGCCACATTAGTACAAGGCTAGCATAAAAAGATTTGGAGTACAAATTGGACCTCATACAAGAAGGAAGAATGAAGCGGACACAGGTGAGTGCTTTGTCGCGTCGTTCGATGTCCGGGCCAGAAATATCGCGCAACATCAGGCGCCATGTAACACCGTCTTGTAGAGCTCTTTCGGTGAGTATCCTTACAGAACTATGGCCGAATTAAGCAGCTTCACAAGATTGGGACTCTGTTCTCATACGCAGCTCTGATGTCTTGATTTGCGCCTTGTGTCAGTTGACCAAGGGTTTCAAGTTTGAGGGCTGGTAAATCTCTCAGCACAGTCCTTTCTCCGGGTGTGCAAACCCTAATTACCATTCTCAGTCTGCGCACTGAGCATGTCAGGCGGCTGATCATCTTGGGTGACCTTCGAGGCTTCGCGAATGTTGGCAAGCTGTTTGTGGACTGTCATAGCGGCATAACAGCCAAGAACAGCTAAAGCATGTCAGCGTGAGGTCTCAGCAAATTGCACCGAGACTCACTTATACCAATCCATAGCCACGCGTCTGGATGCTTGGAAGTCATGCTTGACGCGAGGGAACATCATCATTGCACACTTGTTTTATGTTCAAGCAGGGTGAGGGAAGGGCCGAACAGCCGTGAAATGTACTTTAGACATGATGATGCAGGTACGCTAGCCGCTATCGATAGCGCTTAGCTTCAGTAATGGTCCAATGGTGAATCAAGCGCTTCAAGTACAGTATTTTACGTTCAAGTTGTGATACTCCGGGTCCTTCAAGCAAGAAGTGTAATGAGATGACAGGCATAGATGTCCTCTTCTTCCGGTCTTGAATGGTAATCTCATCATTTCACGCTCCCCCTTTCTGCACCCAAACCCAAAGCCGGAGCTGTCCAATCTTTACTCGTCTTGACAGGGGGTATATCGGTAATTCTCTATGATTGAAGGCAGACTCATCGTTATCTTAGAGGCGAGAATCTCAAGTACCAGATTGTCTTGCACCTCCGCAGAAGCAACTGGAAATAGGGGCGCTGGCTGCTGGGCGACCATCGAGGGAGGTGTCGGCGTATCAATAGCGGCGTACGGTGCCGAGGTTTAGCCATGCACTCCCCCCCTTGACGAGCATATTTTTCCATTTAGTCTCATAGAACTGTGAGTATCACAAGAGACATGCCCCCATCACAGCTCAAGAGGCTCAAATCTTCGCTGAGGGAACAAGGCGTCGTTGGTCTGCAGAAGTCCAAGAAGCAAAAGAAGCAGGGGAGCAAAAATGGGTCATTCAAGGATAGCAGAATACAGAGGAGCGCAGCTCTACAGGGGATACGAGAGCAATTCAATCCTTTCGAGGTCAAAGTTTCCTCGAGGAGTAAGTACGAATTCGCCAGCAATAAGACTGTGGGTGGCAGAGTAGGTAAGGGCGCAATCACGCGACCCGGGGTAACGAAAGGATTAGGGGAGGAAAACGTGGGTCTAATGACCTATTCATGGATATGCTTTGGTCACTGACAATGATGCTACCAGCGCCGAAAAACTCTTCTGGTCGAGATGCAGCGGAGGAAAAAGATCGGAGGCCTCTTAGACCGTAGATTCGGCGAAAATGACCCAACTATGACACCTGAAGATAAGGCTATACAGCGCTTCGTGAAAGAGAAACAAAAGGGAGATCGAAAAGGCTCCATATTTGACTTGGAGGATGATGTGGATAGTCCCGATCTTACCCATGGCGGAAAGTCCTTGGCTTTTGGCGAGCTCAGCACCATAGACGATTTTGATGCGGCGGACTTGGAACACTTGGAAGAAGATCCGGCCAACGATTTCCTACAAGATCGGCCTACCAAGCGGCGGAAGCTGTCAAAAGCTGAGTCTTTGGGGGAAGAATCGTCGGATGGGGCCGATCCCGCACATTCTGAGCCTTCAAAGACAAAGAAAGAAGTAATGGAAGAGATCATTGCTAAATCAAAATTGCACAAGTATGAGCGGCAGCAAGCAAAGGAAGATGACGAAGATCTTCGCCTCGAATTGGATAAGGGCCTTCCCGATCTTTTTAATCTCATGCGGGGGACTCCACAAGTGCCTCCGCAACCACAAGCGCCACTGCCTCCAAATGCCAACATGAACCCTGATAGAATGGCCCTGCTCAATGGAAAGGACAGGTTGCAAGCGGACAAGGAGTACGACGAGCGATTACGGCAGATGGCCATGGATCAAAGAGCAAAACCCACGGTACGGACTTTAACTGAAGAGGAAAAATTGAATCACGAAGCGCAAAGGCTCAGAGACTTAGAGATGAAAAGGCTTCGAAGGATGCGAGGAGAGCCAGAGGACAGCGAGTCAGATGCAGAAGTAAACCCCCGAGAGATTGATGGTAATGATGCAATGGATCCAGAGGAGAAAGACACATTCGGCCTCGGATCTGGTTTGCTCGACTCAAATCAGAAGCGCTCTATGGACGTCGAGGATGAGGACGACTTCGTCATCGAGGAAAACCTAGTAGACAGCGCCTCCGACGCAGGTTTGTCTGATGTCGGATCAGACACACAGCTCAGCAATCCCAGCCATACTGATGATGATGAATTTGTGCAGGGATTGCTATCGACAAGAGACGCAGGCAGAGAAGGACTGGTCTTTTCGAAGGATCATGATGGCGTGTCGAAACCAAATGGCCCCATTCGCAGCTTAGCCTACACATATAGATGTCCCCAAACTCATGAGGAACTCCTCGATATCAAGAATGGCATTGCTGTCGAGGATATACCCCCTGTGGTTCAACGGATACGAGCCTTATACCATCCTAAGCTTGCAAGCGAGAACAAGGAGAAGCTTGGAAATTTCGCGACAACTCTAATAGACCATGTCTCATACATGGCCAATGAGAAAAAGCATCCGCCTTTTGCTGTACTGGAAGCTTTGATACGACACATTCACTCACTGGCAAAACTCTTTCCAGAGCGCATTGCTCGTGCTTTTCGCACACATCTGAACGTGATTCATCAACAACGACCCAGTAGTTTGACTCCGGGAGACCTGATGATTCTCACAGCCATTGGCTCAATCTTCCCTACGTCGGATCATTACCATCAAGTTACTACTCCAGCAATGCTATGCATGTCTCGGTATCTAGGCCAAAAGATTCCAGATTCATTAGAAGACTTAACCATGGGGACGTACCTCATCACTCTCTGTCTGCAATATCAGCAATTTTCAAAACGGTACGTTCCCGAAGCTGTCAACTACGTCCTCACTACCGTGTCGGCATTAGCGCCAGTAAAGCCAAAACAACTCACTGGAGCTATCCCACATCACACGCTTCCCGACATGTTACGACTCCAAAGTGCTCCAGGGCCAGCTAGCAAGGATGAACAGCTGACGTTCTGGGACGTTTTGCCCTCAGCAAACCGCGCAGAAGATAAAATCAAGGTGGCACTGTTGAATACGCATCTTGCCCTGATTGAAAGGATGACGGTCCTCTGGGCTGAGAAATCGGCGTTTTGCGAAGTCTTTGACCCCATCCTTACCGCCTTACGCTTCCTAGAATCCAGACAGTGTCTCAGCAAAGTAGACAAAGACACCGCGAAAAAAGTACGAAATACGTCAGAGCTAGTCCAGAATCAACTCCGCAAATCTTTTGCAGCCCGTAAGCCCCTACGCCTCCATAACCACCGCCCACGTGCGATCAAAACATCCATTCCGAAGTTCGAAGAATCCTACAACCCAGACAAGCACTACGACCCTGACCGCGATCGCGCAGAAATGTCGAAACTGAAAGCCGAGCACAAGCGCGAGCGCAAAGGTGCTCTGAGAGAATTGAGGAAGGATGCTAACTTTATGGCGAGGGAGAGCTTGAGGGAAAAGAAGGAGAAGGATAGTGCGTATGAGAAGAAGTATAAGCGGCTTGTGGCTGAGATACAGGGTGAGGAGGGGAGAGAAGCAAAGAGCTATGAGAGGGAGAAAAGGTTGAGGAAGAGTAAGAGGTGAATTGCAAGACCTGTATGTAAACATTCGAAACAGTCGTATTCTCAGGGTATCCTTGGATCCAACATTATGCATTCAACATTATGCACATTTACTTTGTCTTGAGGCATCCTCCCTCATAGGACTCTCTAGAGGACTAAGAAGCTCGCCGTTTGTGTACACAACTTTGAAGTAAGGAGCTCGGTTTGCGTTTCCCAATATTGTTGCCACCAATTTTTCATCGCATGTTTGAGAGCTGCTGAGTGCGGACCGTAGAGCTAGAGAGATCCTGGGCTTGTTCCTTTGCACTCGCTTTGGACCAATTTCGCGTCTTTCTTTGGACGCTGCGAAATTGACAGCGCCGAGCTTTGCTGCGATTGCAAGCTCGAGTGTAATACCATTCCCAGGTCTCGAGCTCGTCCACCCCCCATCGGAAATACGTTGCAAGACTCATGAGATGTCTATGTGTGAACAAGACCTCTCGCTCGCCTCGGAGCAGGGAGCGCCATCAGTCTTAAAACAAGGTAAGATTCGGCCAAAATAGATAGAGTGGCTGTGATCTGTCCGAGGTAGCAGACGGAATATTTTTGGGGTCTTTGCTCTGAAGAAAGACCCAACTCGCAAACTTCAATCTCCAACACCGCCTCTCGCGTACGTGATCTTCAACCTCTTCGGTCCTCTACCCTCAAGCTCCTCTTCCTCCTTCTCAGCCTTCTTGTTCTTCTTATTATTCGCTCCTGCCTTTGTACTTGTGGCACTCGTAGGCGTAGGATGGTTGCTCTCCCTGGCAGATAAAGGTTGGTTCGGATTGCCAGACGTGGGCGTCGGAGCGTGAGAAGGAGTTGTCTGCGCTGAAGACGAGGGCGAGAGTTCCTATAGGTTGGATATGAACATCAG
>JAABUH010002666.1_pt1 | contig 16726 bp, 16 predicted proteins | sample 5559121 | NCBI WGS metagenome assembly JAABUH01 (sample SAMN10711871, study PRJNA513364) | rock metagenome | isolation source: Antarctica rocks | place: Antarctica: Victoria Land, Battleship Promontory nord | collected 2015-12-28
CCTGTCAAGCAGCTTGTACTTTTCCAAAACCGAGGAATGGTATACCTGCGGTACTACCAGGAAACACTTAAACGGCGCGCAAGACATCGAGGTGGGTATGACCATGCAACTCGATCTGCCGCACACCACGGTAACCGGACCTGGGCGTGAGAGCGCAGGCAATACGAGGAGACTTAATTGCGTATCCCCACCGAATTAAGCGAGGTACAGCGATGATGCGCGCTCGAAAATATCGTCACCGTTGCCAACCCATGCCGAGCGATAGCGGTATTGTGGTCGATAGCAGGGGCGCACACGAGCGGGGTCGAGTCTGGAGGAAGAGCTGGCATATCCGCGTGTTGGCAACGCGCGACCGTGACGTCCGCCGCCGGATCGCGGATACTGCGTCCGGTGACGAGGCCGACCGATTGTCGAACGGGGCAAGGGGGATTGCGGCATGCAGATCACACGGATCGAGACGTTCCTGGTGCGGCCCGAGAGCCGCAACTTCGTCTTCGTGCGGGTACACACCGATGAGGGTCTCTACGGGGTCGGGGAGGCGTACTCGGCGGGGCCGGATGACGCCGTCGCGGCGGTGATCCACGACTTCGAGACCTGGCTCGTTGGCCGCGATCCGCGCGACATCGAGTTCCTCTGGCAGTTGATGTACAACGCCTCGCGCTTCCCGGGCGGGGTCATCACCAACGCCGCGATCTCCGGGATCGAACATGCGCTCTGGGACATCAAGGGGAAGGCGCTCGGCGTGCCGGTCTACCAGCTGCTCGGCGGCAAGTGCCGCGACCGCGTGCGGGTCTACATCCACGCGGGCGGGGCGACGCCCGAGGCACTGGCGGAAAATGCCGCCGCCCGTTTGGAACGCTACGGTTGCACCGCAGTCAAGGTCGCGCCGCACCCGCCGGGGCACGAGCGACTGCCGGGTCCGGCGCTCACCCGCGCGGCGGTGGCCCGCCTGGAAGCGCCGCGCCGCGCGCTCGGCGACGACGTGGAGATCGCGGTCGATGCCCACGCCACGATCTTCGAGCCGATCCGCGCGCTCCAGCTCGCCCAGGCGATCAAGCTCTACAACCCGTTCTTCTTCGAGGAGCCGCTGCGCCCGGAGAATATCGATGCCCTGGCGGCGCTGCGCCGCCAGGTCGACGTGCCGATCGCCACCGGCGAGATGCTCTACACCAAGTATGAGTTCCGCGATCTGCTCGTGCGGGGCGCGGCGGACATCGTGCAGCCGGATATCTGCTGCGCGGGTGGCCTGCTGGAGCAGAAGAAGATCGCCGCGATGGCCGAAGCCTTCTACGCGACAATCGCCCCGCACAACCCGGTCGGCCCGGTCGCCACGGCGGTCAACGTCCACCTGGCGGCCTGCACGCCGAACTTCCTGATCCTGGAGTATCTCCCCGACGATGTGCCAGGTCGCCGGGAGTTGGTGGACGAGCCGATGCGCCTCGTCGATGGCTACCTGGAGTTGCCCACCCGCCCGGGACTGGGTATCGACCTGAACATCGAGGCGTTCGACCGGTATCCGTATCGGCGCTGGCATCGCGCCTTCCCGCTGCATGCCGATGGCTCGATCGGCTATCCATAGTCACGGCCAACAAGGCAACCGTACCGCACTCTAAACCGCAGCGCTTGTGGGCGGGACATGGCGGGCGTGGGCAGCCGGTGGACTGAAGGGCAGCCACCACCCCGGAGGGCACACTGTACCCCGGAGGGCGGCCACTACCCATGAAGGGCGGCCGCTCCCGGCTAGGGGCGGCTCGCGCCGTCACGAAGTCCACCTCCGTGGACTGGACGGCTACGGTGAAGTATGTGGTGTTCATCGGCGCTTCGGTTCAGGCGCGGCCAGCAAGGCCGCGTACCGCACTTTCGGCCAGCGCTACGCCCGACGCGAACGCCGCCACGAAGCGGCTGCCCACCGGGCGTGGGGCTGTGGTGCAGGGAGTTGATGCTGCTACACGCACAGCCAAAAGCGGACGCCGCGCTCGCACTTGCGAGGGGGCGCGGCGTCCGCTGGCCTGACCGGGTAACGCTGTACGCCCGGACTAGCCGAGCGGGATTTCTTGCGCGATGTAATCGATGCGGCGCCCCTTCAGGAAGACGCGATCGGGGGTCACACGGGTGATGACGTTACGGGCGATCTGATGTCCGTCGACCTGGATCGCATCTTCCCCCATCGACTCGACCGTGCCGATCCGTTTCGCGTCCGCGCCAAAGACACCCATGCCCGCGCGAATGTTGCCCTTACCTAGCATCTGCTCACTCCTTCGCTACACGTTCACGATCGTCCACCGGCACACGCCAGGGGACGCTATCGCGCACCACATCGGCGCGCGCCACGGTTCGTCGCTGCGCGTGGACCTCACCGGGGATGACCACTGGCAGAAGGTCGTTGCGAATCGCGTCTACTGCCCATGCGCGCTCCTCCTCGTTCAATAGCGCGTTCAGCGGCGCGACATGCACCGCTTCGCCGCGTTGACGTACCTTGTCCTCAACCTCGCCGCGCGCCTGTTCGGCCACGACTCCGGTCACGCCAGCGCTGTAGCGCCGACAGCAAGGCGACCGGGCGCATGTGACACGAATGGTTGCCCGGCGGATAGCCCCGGACGGCGCGAGCATCGACCTCGGCGCTCGTGCGTTCTGCGGCGTCGATCGGCGGAGAGGAAGCGGTTGTACCGCTGTCGAAGCCCTGATCAGCAACCCAAAGCGGGCACGGCGGGTCGATCTGGCAAGGCCCGGATGAGCAGGGGGTGGAAGCGGGGTTACGCGAGTGGCGTGATAACGTAGCAAGACAAGGATATTATGTAGACTTCCGAGCCTAGTATAGCAAGCATCGCACAGGTACGTCCATCATCTGGCCGAATACCGTGGATATTCTGCTACTCTATCGGAATACGAGTACAGAAAAGTTCGCCAAGGAGAGGGGTAATGCGTCGAGATAGCCACGGGATACCCTTGAAGGAACTCGCGGAATTACTCCAACGGCGACCAGCGGCGGCGCCTGCGCGCCCGGCGGTACGCAATATCAATCAGGTGCTCGATGAGCGCCTGACACCAGGCCAGCGCGCAGCCGACACCGTCGCGAACGGCATGGGAAGCTGGCGCTTCATCCTCATTCAGTCCGGGCTACTGGTACTCTGGATCGGGTTTAACGTCATCGGATTCGTCGCACGCTGGGACGCCTACCCTTTTATCCTCCTGAATCTGGTCATGAGCTTTCAGGCTGCCTATGCCGCGCCGATCATCATGATGAGCCAGAACCGCCAGATCCAGAAGGATCGCCTCGCCGCCGAGCACGATTACCAGATCAATGTCACCGCCGAGGCCGAAATCACGACCATCTTGCGGCACCTCGAGTATCAGGACGAGTTGATCCTGCAAATCCTGCACCGGATGGAACACCTGGGCACACCAACGGACTCCGAGGCACCTCCCACAAGCACGACTCATCCAGAAGCAGCGGTGGCACCGCGTCGTAGCACGGGCGAGATCGACACGTAACACATGCTGACGAACCGCTGGCCCGGAATCCCGCCAACGGCGAGGGAATGCACACGGCAGAACAGACAAAGGACACCACGCTGTTTCATGCCGATAGATGGGGATTGCCAGGGTCTGATCATACACCAACAGATACGGCGCGCGGACGCTCGCTTCGTTGATGCGAAGAGTATGCGTCTGACGAAGCACGAAGGTAGCTGCATACCCCGTTTCTGGGAGGCTATACTGCGCTGATCGGGGCGGGTGGCCGGATCATGCACCAGGCGATACGCCCGTGCCGTCAAGCGGCGATAGATCATCGTCAGAATACGTGGGGTAGCAGAGCGATGGACGCGCCGCACGATCAGCAACGGACGCTGCCCACCCCCGGCGGAGACTTGCCGCTGCACGAATACCATCTGCGCGCGGGCGGACGCGCGTGGGCGATCCTGCACACCGGCGCGGTCCTATCCCACGACGACGAGTCGCAGGTCATCGGCGAGTCGCGGGAGCGCCTGCCCTACGGCGTCGCGCTCTGGCCCGCCGCCCTCGCGCTCGCCCACGAGGTGCTCGCCCGTGCGGACGCCATGCGTGACACGCGCATCTTGGAATTAGGGGCCGGCACGGGGCTGCCGGGGATCGTCGCCGCCACGCTCGGCGGGCGCGTGACCCAGACCGACCGCAACGAACTGGTCCTGTCCGTCTGCCAGCGCAACGGCGCGCGCAACGGTGCCCCGCCGATCGAGTATCGCCTGACCGACTGGGCCGAGTGGGACGACGAGGGGCGCTACGACTGGATCATCGGGGCGGACATCCTCTACGGCGCGGCGATGCACGGGGAATTGCGCGGCATCTTCGAGCGCAACCTCGCGCCGGGCGGGCGGATCTTGCTCACCGATCCCTTCCGGGCAGCGAGTCTCCCGCTGTTGGAAGCGCTGGAAGCGGACGGCTGGGGCGTAGCCGTTACGAAGTGGAACATCGGCGAGGGCGCGGCGCTGCGCCCCGTCGGCCTCTTCGAGCTGACGCCGCCGCGCACCCCGGAACAATGACGAATGACGAATGACGAATGACGAATAGTGACCTTTGCCGCAAGGACGTGCCAGCGAAACGCCAGCGACGCAGCGGCCCCGATCGTCGGTGACGATCGGGGCCGTATGCTGTGAACGATAAAGGCGGCGTTATTGCAGCGGGGTCCCCTGGGCCGCGTCGGGGAGCGCCAGCGGGTCGGTCGCCACGACGATGTCCATCGCGATGGTCGGTTCGACTTCCCCTTCGCCGAGCAACACCTGGGCGATCACCTCGTCCATGTTCTCGACCCAGAAGAACTCCATCTCCTTGGCGACGTTCTTCGGGATCAGCGCCAGATCGCGGCGATTCTCGGCGGGGGCGACGATCCGGCGGATGCCGTTGCGGTGCGCCGCCAGCGTCTTCTCTTTCAGCCCGCCGATCGGCAGCACCCGACCGCGCAGGGTGATCTCGCCGGTCATCGCCACGTCGTGCCGCACCGAGCGCCCGGTCAGCGCCGAGATCAGCGCGGTCGCCATCGTGATCCCCGCCGAGGGGCCGTCCTTCGGTTGCGCCCCCTCCGGCAGGTGGATGTGCAGATCGAGCTTCTCCTGGAAGTCGCGATCGATGTGCAACGCCTCGGCGCGCGAGCGGGCATAGGAGAGGGCGGCCCGCGCGGACTCCTGCATCACGTCGCCGGCCTGCCCGGTGATCGTCAGCGTGCCGTGCCCCGGCATGGTCGCGACCTCGACCGGGATCATCACGCCGCCGATCTCCGTCGCCCCGAGGCCGATCGCCACGCCGATCTGCGTCCCACCCAGGCCCTGCTCGAAACCGTAGCGCGGCGGGCCGAGGTACTCTTCGAGCTTCGCGGCGTTGATGCGGAAGCGCCCGACCTTGCCCTTGACGACCTCGCGCGCGACCTTGCGGCAGATCTTCCCGATCTGCCGTTCCATGCCGCGTACCCCGGCCTCGCTGGTGTAGTTGCGGACGATCTGGACCAGCAGCTTCTCCGAGAGATCGAGCTGATCGCGCTCCAGGCCGTGCGCCTCCAGCTGCTTCGGCAGGAGATAGCGGCGGCAGATCTCCACCTTCTCGTCCTCGGTGTATCCTCCTATGTCCACAATCTCCATCCGGTCGCGCAGGGGACGCGGGATCGGCCCCAGCGAGTTCGCGGTGCAGATGAAGAGCACCTGCGAGAGATCGAACGGCAGATCGAGGTAATGATCGACGAAGTTCTGATTCTGCTCCGGGTCGAGCACCTCCAGCAGCGCCGACGACGGATCGCCGCGCTGATCGGCGGAGAGCTTATCCACCTCATCGAGCAGGATCACCGGGTTGCGCGTCCCCGCCTGCTTCAACGACTGGATCAGCCGACCAGGGAACGCGCCGATGTAGGTGCGGCGATGGCCGCGAATCTCCGCCTCGTCGCGCACGCCGCCGAGGCTGACGCGCACGAACTTGCGCCCCATCGCCTCCGCGATCGAGCGCCCGAGACTCGTCTTACCGACCCCTGGCGGGCCATGCAAGCAGAGGATCGTGGCGTTGGCCTCGGCCAGCCCTCCTTCGCGGTCGCTCTTCAGCTTGCGGACGGCCAGGAACTCGATGATCCGCTCCTTGACCGAGTCCAGGCCGAAGTGGTCCTCGTCGAGCACCTGCTCGGCCACGTCGAGATCCAGGGTGTCCTCGCTGCGCGCCTGCCAGGGGAGGCTCAGCGCCCAGTCGAGATAGTTGCGAACCACGGTCGCCTCGGCGGAGATCGCCGGCATCCGCTCCAGGCGTGTCACCTCTTTCAGGAGGCGTTCTTCCAGCTCGTTCGTCAGCCCCAGCGCCTTGACCTTCTCGCGCAACACCTCGATCTCGTTGCCGCCCTCGCCACCGAGTTCGTCATGGATCGCCTTCAACTGCTCGCGCAGATAGTATTCGCGCTGGTTCTTGTCGATCTGCTCGCGGACCCGCTCCTTGATCCGCTGCTCCATCGCGACCACATCGAGATCGCCGGTCAGCCCCACCGCCAACCGTTCCAGGCGGGTCGCCGGATCGGGCTCTTCGAGCATCGCCTGGCGCTCGGGGATCGCCTTGATCAGCTGTGTCGCCAGCAAATCGGCGAGCTGGCTCGGATCGTCCGTGTGCCGGATGATTTCCATCACCTCGCTTGTCAGCGAGCCCTTCTGATCGGCGTGCTGCTCGGCGAGGGTCTTGATATAGGTGACGAGCGTCCGCGTCTCCGGCGAGATCGCGCGCGGCTCCGCCATCTCCTCGATCTGCACGGCCAGGAAGGGGCGCCCCAACTCGACGGTGTTCAATCGCACGCGGGTCAGCCCTTCCAGCACCACCTGGATGCTGCCGCCCTGCTGGCGCTCGGCCTGCGAGACCTCGCAGAGGGTGCCGATCGGGTAGAGATCCTCGAATTGGGGATCCTCGATGTCGGGGTTGCGCGGCGCGGTGAAGATGATCCGATGACCGTGCGCCCAAGCATCCTCGATCGCGCTGATGGACCGGCTGCGCCCGACCGAGAGGGTCACGACATTGCGCGGGAAGATCACCACATTCTTCAGTGCGAGGAGGGGATACCGCCGCGAGTACAGCTCGTACCGACTCATACGCCACTCTCCAGCCCAAACCCCGGCCAGCGGTGGCCCCGGTTCGCTGCCTGGTTTACTTGCCCACCGTGCCACGCCGGACGCGATGGCAACGCAGTTCCGAACAGGCACCACCCACCCGCCACAACAGCGGGCAGAAGTGAACGTTCAGCGATGAAATCTGGTTGCGCTGGTAGTATAGCACCACCGGTCAAGCCGTGTAATTCGGCGGCGTTAGCCCTTTGGTCCCGAACCGGGGCGGGCACGATGACAACCCATCGTGCCACCCCGCCGCTAACGGCGCGGCACGCACGAAGCCTCGTTGATCGTCCCGACACGACGACCATCCTGCCGCACGCCAGCCACACACTACTAGCCACACACTGGAGGAGCAAGCGATGGCGACCTACGATCGCATCCTGATCGAGAAAAATGTCCCGGCGACGATGCGCGACGGCACGGTCCTGCGCGCCAACGTCTATCGCCCCACCGCAGGCGGCCCCTTCCCGGTCGCGCTGACCCGCCTGCCCTATGGCAAGGATCTCGCCCTCGCCACCGGTTACGTCGATCCGGTCCGCCTCGCGGGCGCGGGCTACATCGTCGTCGTGCAGGACGTGCGCGGACGCTACGCCTCGGAGGGGGACTATCGCCCCTTCGAGCGGGAGTTCACCGACGGCTACGATACGGTGGCCTGGGCGGCGCAACTGCCGGACGCGGACGGGCGCGTGGGGATGTGGGGGGTCTCCTACTTCGGCATGACCCAGTGGCAGGCCGCCGTGCTCGGCGCTCCGGCGCTCCGCGCCCTTACCCCTGGCATCACCTGGGGCGAATATCGCAACGGCACCAACTTTCGCGGCGGCGCGCGCGAATGGGGACTGGGGCTCGCCTGGCCGCAGGTATCGCTCGCGGCGGACGCGGTATTGCGGCGCTATGCCAATGAGCCCGCCGCCCTCATGCGGGCGCTCGACGAGACGATCGGCATCATCGACACCCTGCCGGGGCGCTACGCCCATCTGCCGCTGACCGATTACCCCGACCCATCCGGGGCGATCCCCTTCGCCGCCGATTGGCTCCACGCCCCGCTGACCGACCCGCTCTGGGCGGCGTTGGCGATCGAGGGGCGCTACGACGCGGTCACCGTGCCGACGCTGCACCTCGGCGGCTGGTACGACTGTTTCTGCGGCGAGACGATCCGCCAGTACGCGGCGATGCGCGACCGCGCGGCAGCGGCAGGACGCCCCGCCCCGCGCCTGATCATGGGGCCGTGGACGCACGGGCGCTTCGACAATATGATCGGCGAGCTTGATTTCGGGGTGGCGAGCACCGGCGCGGTCCTCGGCGGGCGCGGCGATCTGACCGCGCTCCACCAGCGCTGGTTCGACGCGACGCTGAAAGACGATGAGCGCGCCCTTGCCAACGACCCACCGGTCCAACTCTTCGTCATGGGGGAGAATCGCTGGCGGAGCTACCCGAGCTGGCCGGTCCCCGGCGCGACCGAGGCGACCTGGTTCTTCAGCAGCGGCGGGCAGGCGAACGGGCGCGGCGGGGACGGTGCGCTCCGCCCCTTCCCCGCCACCGCGACGGCCCACGACACCTTCTTCGCCGACCCCGCCGACCCGGTGCCGACGCGCGGCGGCGCGACGCTGCTGCACCCGGCGATCCCGCGCGGCGCGATCGATCAGGGGCCGAACGAGGATCGCCGCGATCTCCTCTGCTACACCAGCGCGCCCTTCACCGCGCCCTACACGATCATCGGGCCGGTGTCGGTCGTGCTGCACGCCAGCTCGTCCGCGCCGGACACCGACTTCGTCGCCCGTTTGGTCGATGTATGGCCGGACGGGCGCGCGATCAACATCACCGACGGGATCATCCGCGCCAGCGCCCGCGAGAGCTACCCCGCGCCCGGCACCTTCGCCTTCACCGCGCCGCGCCCGATCGAGCCGGGCCAGGTCTACGAGTACGCGATCGATTGCTGGGCGACCGCGCTCACGCTGCCACCCGGCCATCGCCTGCGCGTGGAGATCGCCAGTTCCAACTTCCCGCGCTGGGACCGCAACCCGCAGACCGGCGAGGACAGCGCGACCACGACGCAGATGGTGACCGCGCGCCAGCAGATCTTCCACGACACGGTGCGCCCCAGCCGCCTGATCGTCTGGCAGGTCGGGGCGTAGCGCCACAGCAGGGCAACGCCAGGTCACAATCGCAAGACCGTGCCCTTTGAACACATGTAAGGAGCACGGTCTTCGGCGCGACAGGGAGCGTCACGCAACGAGCAGCGGACACGCTGCCGTATCACTTGTCAATTGCTGTCGTTCCGGTATGATGGGGGCACCTGCTGAGGTGCGGCCAGGGTGGGCCGCGGGGGAACACCGAGATTTGGATAGGGGGAGGGATGTTGCAGCAAGCACCCGATGAGCGAATCGTCAGCGCGGCGCTCGAACGCTGGCGCAAGAATGTGGGGGGGAGGCCGACGCTCGGGGCGGGCTTCGATAACCGTCGACGGATCAGCGAGAGCCTGAAGGATCTGGACGTCGAGGTGGTGGAAGGCTCCTTCCTCGACGCGCAGGGGCGGGTCACGCCGGAGATGGCGCGGACCGATGTGCTCGTCTCAGGCGGGCGGCGGTTGACTGGCGCGATCTACGATCAGCTTTCTTGCCGCCTGATCTTGCGGCCCTATGTCGGCTACAACGACATCGATGTCCCCGCCGCCAGCGCGCGCGGCATCCTGATCTGCAACGTGCCGGACGCCTACTCCGAGGAAGTGGCGATGCAAGGGCTCGCCTTCCTGATGGCCGCCAACCGCCAGCTCTTCGCCTACGAGCGGGAGGCACGCGCGGGCCGCTGGCGCGACCGGATGGGCACCCCGCCGCTGACCATCCACAACTCGCGCGCGCAGACGGTGGGCGTGATCGGCTTCGGGCGGATCGGGCGGATCGCCGCGACGCGCGCGCAGGCGCTCGGCTTCCGCGTCATCGCCAGCGATCCTTACGTCAAGCCCGACGATGTGGCCGAACTCGGCATCCCGCTCGTCGCCCTGGACGAACTGCTCGGCGAGGCCGATTACATCCTCGTCCACGCTTTCCTCTGGGAGGAGACGCACCACCTGTTGAACGCCGAGCGGTTGGCGAAGTTGAAGCCGGGCGCGTGGGTGATCAACACCGCGCGCGGGCCGATCATCGACGAGGCCGCGCTGATCGAGGCGCTGCGCTCCGGGCATCTCGGCGGCGCGGGGCTCGATGTCTTCGAGGTCGAGCCGATCGAGGCGGATAACCCGCTCCTGTCGATGCCGAACGTGATGATCAGCCCACACTCGGCGGTCTACTCGGAGGAGGGGCAGGTCCGCGCCGCCGAGCGCACCATCGGCATCGCCCGCGCCGCCCTCGCCGGGCATCTCCCCGACCGCGTGACGGCGATCGATAAGGGACTCTACGACGCCCTCGCCGTCGGTGGCGTGCCGATCCACGCCGATCTCGCGCGCGTCTAGCGCACCGTCGCGTCACAAATCTCGAAGACGCCCACGGCGCATCACGAAGGTTCGTGGTGCCGCCGTGGGCGTCCCCTTGCCACCCCGCTATACTGCACGCTTCACTATAGATGCAGCATCCATGCAGCAGCTAAACGCGGCGGTGCGAGGAGACATCGATGGCTGGGAGTGCGGATACCTTCGATCCGACGGGGCCGGACGCGGCGAGCGGGCAGGCCGGGCACCGGGCATTGCGCCGGGGACAGCGCCCCGTACTCATCGCGCTCCTCGCGCTGGTCGGCTTCGCGCTCGTCATGGTGCTCGTCCTGCTCGGTGACACGACCGGCCTGGACCTCGGGGTGACGCGGGCAAGTCAGGGTGTCCACAGCGGCGCGCTCCTCGCGCTGCTGCAGGGTGTCAGCTGGCTCGGCTACGATCCGCAGGTCTTCATCATCGAGGCGGTCGTCATCGTCGCGCTCTTCCTCGCTCGTCTGCGCCTCGAAGCGGCCTTCACCCTGCTCGCGGCGCTCAGTTCACTCACGTATGTGCTGCTCAAAGGCGTCGCGCGGCGACCGCGCCCGGTCGGTGGGTTCGACGGGATCATCGCCTACGGCAGTGCGACCGGCACTAGCTTCCCGAGCGGCCACGTCCTCAACTTCGTCGTCTTCCTCGGCTTCCTGATCTACCTCACCTACACCCTCGCGCTGCCGCGCGCGCCACGGACCGCGCTCCTCGCCGTGCTCGCGGCGCTGATCGTGCTGGTCGGGCCGTCGCGCATCTACCTGGGGCAGCACTGGTTCACCGACACCCTCGCCTCGTATCTGCTCGGCACCACGATCCTGATCGTCGTCCTGGCCCTCTATCGGCTCGCGAAAGCGCGCCAGGTCCGCGCCACCGCGCGCGCCGAGCCGGACCCCGCACGCTGACAGTTCCCACACGCCAGGGCAGGCGCGCTATACTGCGCCTGAGTATTGGCGCGTCTTGGCGCGGGGCGCGGGGAACGCCGCAGGGAGAGGGAACGATGACCGCAGCAGCGCCCTATCAGCACATCCTCGTCGAGACCGAAGGACCGGTCGCGATCGTGCGCCTCAACCGCCCGCAGGCGCTCAATGCGCTCAGCAACCCGCTGCTGCGCGAGGTCGCGGCGGCGCTCGAAGGGTTCGACGCGGACGACGCGATCCGCGCCATCGTCCTCACCGGCAACGAGCGCGCCTTCGCCGCCGGAGCGGACATCAAGGAGATGGCCGGGGTCGGGGCGATCGAGATGCTGAGGCGCGGGCGCGCGGAGGTCTGGGAGCGCCTCCGCAAGCTCCGCACGCCGCTGATCGCCGCCGTGAACGGCTATTGCCTCGGCGGCGGCAACGAACTGGCGATGGTCTGCGACATGATCATCGCGGGCGAGGGGGCGCGCTTCGGACAGCCGGAGATCAACATCGGCATCATCCCCGGCGCGGGCGGCACCCAACGCCTGACGCACGCCCTCGGCAAGGCGCGCGCGATGGAGCTGATCCTGACCGGGCGACCGTTCAGCGCGGGGGAAGCCTTCGCCGCCGGGCTGGTCACCCGCGTCGTCCCCGACGAGGCGTGCCTGGACGAGGCGCGTGTGCTCGCCAGGGAGATCGCCGCGAAGCCGCCGCTGGCGGTGCAACTCGCCAAGGATGCGATCCTCAAGTCGTTCGATCTGCCGATCGAGCAGGGTCTCGACTACGAGCGGCGCAACTTCTGCCTCCTCTTCGCCTCCGAGGATATGCGCGAGGGGATGGCCGCGTTCATCGAGAAGCGCACGCCACGATTTGTGGGGAAGTAGGCGAGTAGGATAGTGGTAGTAGAACAGCAATCGGCGAGGGTTTCGCACCGTAGCTACTCGCCTACTCGCCTACTCCGCCTACCGAAAAGGAGAAAAATCGATGATCGAGGGCGCAGCACCCACAATCCTGACCACCCGAGAAGGGGGCGTCCTGATGATCGCGTTCAACCGCCCGGAGGTGCTGAACGCGCTGAACGAGCGGATGGTCGCGGAGCTGGGCGACGCGCTGAAGAGCGCCGAACGCGACGCCGCGATACGCTGCGTCGTCCTGACCGGCAGCGGGCGCGGGTTCTCGTCCGGCCAGGACCTGGCGGCCTTCCTGACCCGGCGCGGGGAAGGTGATAGCCCCTCGATCCGCGAGCACCTGAAGCGCGGCTACAACCGGATCATCCTGCGAATGCGCGGCCTGGAGAAGCCGATCATCGCCGGGATCAACGGCGCGGCGGCGGGGGTCGGGCTCTCGCTCACGCTGGCGGCGGATATCCGCATCGCCGCCGACAATGCCTCCTTCACGACCGGCTTCTCGCGGATCGGCCTCGCGCCCGATGGCGGGATGTCGTTCATGCTGCCGCTGATCGTCGGGCTGGGGCGGGCGGCGGAGTTGGCCTTCACCGCCGACCGGATCGACGCGGCGGAGGCGCACCGCCTCGGGCTGGTTAACCGGGTCATCCCGGCGGCGGAGCTTGGCGCGGTGACCGGGGCGCTGGCGGCGCAACTGGCGGCGATGCCGACGCGCGCGCTCGGCCTGACCAAGCGCGCCTTCAACCGGGCGATGCTGCCCGATCTCGAAACGCTGCTCGATTACGAGGCCCACATCCAGGAGATCGCCGGTCGGACCGCCGATCACCGCGAGGGAGTGGACGCTTTCCTGAACAAACGCCCGGCGACCTTCACCGGGCAGTAGACCGCGCCAGGGCGTCGGCAACCGCCGCGCCCGGACCACGCAATACGGGGGGACATTGAGCACCGGGAAGATGCGCGTCGGCGTTGTGGGCGCGGGGACGATGGGCGCGGGGATCGCGCAGGTAGCGGCGGCGTCCGGCTTCGCCGTCAGCCTCTACGATGTCAGCGCCGAGTTGGCGGAGCGGGGTCGCGCCCGCATCGCGGAGAGTTGGGAACGCCAGGTGACGCGCGGTCGGCTGACCGCCGAGGAGCGCGACGCCGCACAGGGGCGGATCACCGTCGCCACGGACCTCGCCGCGCTGGCCGACGCCGCGCTCGTGATCGAGGCGACCACCGAAGATTTGTCGGTCAAGCAAGAACTCTTCGCCGCGCTGGAACGGGCGTGCGCGCCCACCACGATCCTCGCCTCCAACACCTCGTCGCTCTCGATCGGGGAGATCGCGCGCGGGCTGGGCCAGCCCGCGCGGGTCGTCGGTCTGCACTTCTTCAACCCGGCCCCGGCGCAGGAACTGATCGAGGTGATCGGTGGCGCGCGGACCGCGCCGGAGACGATCGAACAAGCGGAGGCGTTCGCGCGGCAACTCGGCAAGACCCCGGTGCGCGCCCTGGACACCCCCGGCTTCATTGGTTAACCGCGTCGCGCGCCCCTTCGGCGGCGAGGCGCTGCGCCTGGTCGCGGAGGGGGTAGCGACGCCGACGGAGATCGACCGGATCGTGCGCGCGGCGGGCTTCCCGATGGGGCCGTGCGAGTTGGCCGATCTGGTCGGGCTCGACGTGAGCCTAGCCGTGACGCAGGCCCTCTACAAGCAGACCTTCGGCGAGCCCCGCTTCCGTCCGCAGCCGCTGCAAGCGCGAATGGTCGCGGCGGGCACGCTGGGCCGCAAGACCGGGCAGGGCTTCTACCGCTACGAGCGTGGCGAGCGCGTGCCCGACGAGACGCCGATCCCCTTCGGGGAGGTCGCCCCGCTCGCCCGCCGCGCGAACGTGCTGATCGCCGGGCAGGGGGATGCGGCGGATGATCTGGCGCTGGCGTTGCAAGAAAAAGGGCTGACCGTCTCCACCTACTCCACCGAGGAATCGGTGCCGCTGGTCAACGCGGGGATCCCGCGCGCGCGCCGCCTGCGCGACGTGCTGATGACCACGACCGTGGCGATCGAGGCGACGACCGGGCCGCGCGATCTGAAGCGCGCCTACTGGTTCGAGTTGGACGAGGCGCTGCCACCGCAGATCCCGATCCTGTCGCTCGCCCTCGGGCACGGCACGACCGAGATCGGCTCGTGGAGCTCCCGCCCGCAGCGGGTGGTGGGGCTGGGCCTCGCCGGGCCGTTCGCCACGACCCCGATCATCGAACTGGCGCGCGGCGTCCACACCGCCGCCGCCGCGCTGGTTCGCGCGGTCGCCTTCGTGCGGTCGCTCGGCAAGGAGGTCGCGGTGGTCGGCGATCCGCCGGGCCAGGTGCTGACGCGCATCCTCGCCTGCCTGATCAACGAGGCGGCGTTCGCGCTCGAAGAAGGGGTAGCATCGATCGACGACATCGACATGGCGCTGCGTCTCGGGATGCGGCATCCGCTCGGACCGGGCGAGTGGTCGGCCCGGCTCGGCCTGGAGCGGGTCGTCACCACGCTCGATGGGCTGTACACCTACTATGGTGAGGAGCGTTATCGCGTCGCGCCACGACTACGGCGGGCGTACCTGGCCGGGCAGTCGCGCTTGAGTTAGTCTGAGCAGTGAATAAGCGCCCGATGTAGCGCCGGAAGCAACCGTGCGTAGATAGGGATGGAACGATCGGGGCGCATGGCTTCGATCGCGTGTCGCTAGAGGAGGACAACGTGGGCATACTTCGCATCATTCTCCTGGTCATCATCCCGCCCGTTGGCGTCTTCTTGAAAGTGGGCCTGGGTCTGCAATTCTGGATCAACATCGTGTTGACATTACTCGGCTACGTTCCCGGCCTGATCCACGGCATCTGGATCGTCAGCCACAGCGAGCGCGCCAGCGTCTGATAATGGCGCTCCCAAACGACGAGACGCCAAGAAGGGGCGGTGGTTATGCCACCGCCCCCCTCTTCATACCTGCCCGCTGGCATCGTAGTCCAATGCCATCGTCCATGCTACAGCGGTATGCAGAATGCTTGACCCCGCCCGCGCGGGCGGGCTTCGCCGGTGCCGCCTATGGCTGCCCCCAGCCGGGGGCATTGTGCCCTTCATGGGTAGCGGCTGCCCGCCGGGGCATTTCAACCCCCGGCGTGAGTGGCACCGCCGACACCCCCACCCCGCCGCCCAGGGGGCACCCGCCCAGCCGAGGCGCGGGGACTATCGCCGTTACTGGCGCATGGAATCGTCGCATAGGTTGTGGTTGGAGTGTTCCAGCCCGCGCAGATGGAGGTGCTCCCAAGCCGGGTCGTGGGGCTTCGTGGCCGCAGCCTTCAGCCGGAGGGCTGTAGTGCTTGAACCCCGGCACCCCGCGCCGTCGGGCCGACCGGGCCACGCACAACGCGCGTCTCCCTACAGCACATACTGGCGCACGAAGAAGTAGGTCGTCATGATGCAGGCGACCGCGATCGAGAAGCGCCGTACGAGCAGCGGATCGAGGCGGCGCGCGTAGATCGCCCCGCCATAGCCCCCCGCGATCGCGCCGATCAGCATGATCGCCGCTGGACCCCAGGCGATCGCCCCGGCGAGGACGAAGGTGAGCGCGGCCACGCCGTTGATGCAACTCGCCAGGATCGTCTTCAGGCCGTTCATGGTGTGGATATTCTCCAGCCCCAGGAAGGCCATCGACGCCAGGATCACGAAGCCGATCCCGCCGCCGAAGTACCCTCCGTAGATGCCGAGGAGGAACTGCACGATCGTGGCGACGATGATCCCGCCGCGCGTCGGCCCGCCGGAATGCCCCAGGCGCTTGCGGATGCGGGTCACGATCGGCCCGCCGAAGATCAGCAGCACGGTGGCGAAGAGGAGCAGCCAGGGGACGATGTAGCCGAAGGTCGTCTGCGACGTCCGCAGGAGGATGATCGCCCCGATGATCGCGCCGACGACCGAGCCGAGCCCCAGCGGCAGGAGGAGGTGACGCTGCTCCTGGATATCGTGCCGGTAGCCGACCGCCGAGGCGACCGACGCGGGCCAGACCGCCGCCGTGCTCGTCGCGTTGGCGTTGATCAGCGGCACCCCGGCGAAGGTGAGCATCGGGAAGGTCAGGAATTGTCCACCCCCCGCGACCGAATTGAGCGCCCCCGCCGCGAACGCCGCCACGAACAGACCGACCATACTGACGATCGTCATCGCGCCCCTAAAAGCAGCGGACACGCGCCCCGAATGCTCACACGTCGTCGCCTCATTTCGTCTCCAGGCCAAGTTGCAAGGTCAGTTCGCGCAGGAAACCGCCCGCGTCGATCACCAATCCGGCGGTTTGCAAACTGCCCCGGTCGAGGAGCTTCGTCACCACCGCCGGATTGATGTCCACGCACACGGTCAGCGTGGCCGCCGGGAGGAGATT
>JAABUH010002668.1_pt1 | contig 16721 bp, 6 predicted proteins | sample 5559121 | NCBI WGS metagenome assembly JAABUH01 (sample SAMN10711871, study PRJNA513364) | rock metagenome | isolation source: Antarctica rocks | place: Antarctica: Victoria Land, Battleship Promontory nord | collected 2015-12-28
TTTTTTTGAGCCAGGCCACCTGCGTGGTCAGGCGTCCGATCTCCGCGTACAACTCTTCGACCTGCTGCTCGTACGCGGCCAGGTGGTCCGCCGCGCGGTCCCGCCGCGCGAACACGTGTGGCAGCTCCTGTCAGGCCGTTGTCTTCCAGGTACTGATCTGCGTCGGGTGAACCTCATACTCGCTGGCCAACTGCGCGAGTGTCTTCTCTTCGCGCAGTGCCGCCCGGACCACCTGCGCTTTGAACTGTGCCGAATGATGCTTTCCCATATCCTTGAGTCTACGCCTTTACGTTTTCAGACCCCTTTCACTGTCCAGATCTCTGGGTCCACTATAGTGATGCCGCCCCATTTTGCCGCAAAGGGTGAGCCGTTATGCCACAAAGAGTGAGCCGACGCGCACGTTATGCCACAAAGGATGAGGATAACGTTGTGACGGCGCAGTGGCCCCTGGCACGGGTGGACGAGGGATGCGGCGCGGGGGAGGAGGGGTGGTAAGCAGCCCGCAGGCGCATAGGCTCAACCTTTATGGCACGCCGGCCCAACCTTTGTGGCAAGGACCTCAACCTTTATGACAACGTACAGCGGGGGTCTCCTGGGAGATTTTAGAATGAAAAAACGGACGTGGGTGCGCGCCGTGGCTACTTTCGGTGCTATTATCGTTGTAGTCCTATGTGCGATAGTCGTCGACCTTTCGGGGACTGGGGTGTACACACTGAGTTTGTGGCAGCCGGTCGTGCTACACCCTGGCCTCGACCTCGGCGGCGGGATGCGTGTGGTGCTGCGGGCGCACCCTGCGCCGGGGCAGGTGCTCGACGATCGGGCGATGGAGCGGACCCGGCGTATCATCGCCGACCGTATCGGCTATGGCCTACGGTTGACTAGCCCGATTGTGCGCACGCTCGCGCGTAGCCGCAGCCGTTATGTAAGTGTGGAGTGGGTGGGTTCGAAGACGGTTGCGCCGACTGTTCAGTTTCTGTTCCAAAGCCGTGGGCAGTTGAGTATTATCGGCCTTCATGAGATACCGCCTGGGCAGCCCCTCGTCCATGAGTGCGGCAAGAAGCCGCACCCGCTAGAGGTGACTGATCTCATCGGCGCATCGGCCCGCGGATACCCCGTCTTGGCGCGTGGCGAGGGTGTGATCGTGGACAGCGTTGCTATCGGCACCAATACGCTCGGAGGAGCGCCGGCCGTTGACGCGGCGCTGGTCCCCGCAACGGCGGCGCGTTTGACGCGAGAGATTGCTGCCCGTCACATCTCGGTCGTGGGCATCGCTATTGATGGCACGATCTACGATGTGCGCCCCAGTGGGCATTTGCTGCCCGTTGGCAATCAGTTCTCGATCACAAAGACGACAGGCTCTGCCTGTATAACGACTCTCATTTCGACAACCATCGACTTGGCGATCATGCTCAAATACGGGGTTATGCCTGTGACGTTGCAGATGGTGAGCGTCCAAGCGGTTGGCCCGCTCGTGCAGCTGGTCAACGTCGATAAGCTGGGGCTGGTCAGCCTCATCATACTCGTCCTCGTCGCGAGTGTGCTCTGCGTGCGCTATCGGCTGGCCGCAGTGGTAGCGATCGCGGCGCTGTTCGTTGATGTGGTGGTGGCCGTTGCCGTCGTCAAGGTGGTGGCGCTCACGCTCACGCTGGCGGGCCTCGCCGGCTTTAGCCTTGCCGTCATTATTGCGGTGGACGTACAGCGCATGGTATACACGCGGGTGAGTTCGAGGCGGCTAGCGGCTGATCTCAACCAGGAGCATAGGCGCATGCGGCCCACAACTCTCGATCCTGCCGCCATAGCTCTCCTTATCAGTACAATCTTTTGGTGTGTTGGAACTGCCTTTGCAACGGGCGCGCTCACGGATTTTGCCACGACTCTGTTTATGGGCGTGACAATCGTGGCGACTACAGCCCTTGCGGTAAGAGCAGCAATCCAGGCCGCTACCATGGCCTAATGAGCGTTGCGCTAGCCACGCGAACACGAACTCCCGGTCACGCTATTTTGGTAGGTGTCACTTGGTTCGCTTCCTTGCCCTGTTTTTTGGTCGATCACTTGCACCGTCGTCGATGGCCCAGTAAGGGCGGCGTCACCTTTCGTGAAGTGAAAATCGAGCGATAACAGACTGTCGCTGTAAGGCGTCAGATTAGATGAGCGGGTTTCACCCGTACAGTGGTGAGAAGCGTCACAGTACGTGAGCGGGAAACGTCACAGTAGGTGAGCCACTCCGCACGGTTGTAAGTTTTCAGGATACATGGGCGGGGCGCACCCCTGGATGGGGACGTTTCGTCACGCTCTGTGGGCCACTGTCGTCAGGATACGTGGGCCGATCCGCGTTTTTCGTCACGGAAGGTGGGCCAATCCGTGCGCCGCGTGGGCGCTGTTCTCTGGCCACGACGGCGGCGCGTCGGTGTTTTCACCGCGAAGCGATGCAGCACGCAGGCCTGAGAGGTGTCGCCGGTGAGATGGCCCACCGCGCGTGACACTTGTGGCCCAGCTATCCTGACGAACGGCCCACCGAACGTGACGGCTTACACCAGGACCCAAAGGCCGTCGCCGTCGATGACCACACCGGCCGTGTCTTTGTCGCCAGCAACGACTTGAGCAATGGCGTGGAGAGTGGCGTGTGGCGCCCCACACTGCTGCAAAACATTGTGCGAGCCCTGGTCAACATCAAGCGCTTACCGCGCCAGGGCATGACGGGAAGCGTCAGCACGTTTGATATTCACGCCGTTCGTTAAGGGCCAAGGCCGGGCTGTGGCGGGTGCGCGTGCCGATTGAGCTCCTGTACTAGCTCTTCCACACCGCTTGTATCGTTTGCTCACGCACCTGTTCTAGGTCGACACCGAGATCCACGAGCACCCCCCCCGCGATTCCCTCCTTGCCCTCACATAGTAAGCCTAAGAACAGATGCTCGGGCGCGATGTTGCCGCCTTGGCCGCGGCGTACAGCCTCATCAGCCGCTGCCGCAAAAGCTTTCCGCGCGCGCGGCGCCAGGTTAATGTCTTCTCGCCCCCTTTGCTTGGGCTGGTCGGGGCGATCGGGTCGATCAGCCATCAGGCGCTCGATGGTGGTGCGCACCCGGTCGAGGTCGATGCCGCGGCTGTCCAACACCTTCGCCACGATGTTCTTGCCCTCGGCGATGAGACCGAGGAGGAGATGTTCCGTGCCGACGTACGCGTGGTTGAGGCGGGCGGCCTCGTCCTGCGCCAGGGTCAGCACGGTGCGCGCCCGCGCCGTCAACGTTTCCGGGCGCTCCGTCGCATCCCCAGTGCCCGCGTCGATGCGTTGGCGCGCGAGGTACTTGTCGATATCGGCGAGGCGGAAGCGGTATTCACTCCCCACGCGGTAGGCCTCTATCTCGCCGCGCGCCACCAAGCGGCGGACGGTCACCGTTTCCACGCGCAGGCCCTCCGCCACCTCCTCCGTCGTCAACATCGGTTGCATTGTCATCCTCCCACTACGTACTAAAAGCTACTTAAGCGTATTCTAGCATTGCTGAAAGAGCTATGCAATACTGTATCATCTTCTAATATCTTATACCTATCTAAGACTAACTGGCTACCTTGGAGCATCCGCCCTCGAATAGCGGCCACCGTGGCGTTGGTGTCGTCGTCGCCTCTAAGACTAACTGGCTACCTTGGAGCATCCGCCCTCGAATAGCGGCCACCGTGGCGTTGGTGTCGTCGTCGCCGAAGAGATCCGGGGCGCGAGCGGCCCGATGGTGGTGCATGAGGGCACGGGGCATCTCTTCGTGGCCACTCCCAGCGCCGTCCTCATGCTCGATGTCCACACTGGCCGGGTGTTGACGCGCATACCAACGGTGGCGCCGGTGACGGCAATGGCGGTGGCCGAGCGCACGAGTGTAAGACGTCACAGTAGGTGCGCCGATCCTGCAGAAACGTCGAGAGTGCGTACTTGACGTTGGTGGCCGAACGGCTATGCCGGCGTAGCCGCACGCGGCCGGACCCTGCACATGATTCAGTGGGGCGAACAGGCCTGTATCGACGGGAAGCCAGTGCCCTTGGTGTCGTGCAGAGGTATGGTGACGCAGCCTACCAACGTCAAGTACGCACTCTCATTGGGGCAGATAAGGTGCGCCGATCCGCACACGACAGGGTGCCCGTTTGTGGGAACTCAACGCGGCGGCGCGGTGTGGAACGAGCGTGGCGCGGGCGTCGGGAGGGGAGAGAGGGACAGGTGGGGGCGAAGGAGCGCTGGATAGGTGTGACAGACGGCGCAGGTTATGTGCCCATTGGCGCACTTTATCTGCCCCCTTACAGCGCCTTTGCACGACTAGTACCGCTCGCTTGAAAACATTCCGCACGTTCCACAAGCGTGAAGCGGGTGTTTGACACGCGGGACATCGTGCTGAATATGCGGAGAAATCTCTGTCGTGTGGTACTAGTTACCGGCTATTCCGGACCAAAACCGGCAATTCTTGCCTGGACCCACGCCACCTGTGGTCCATACACTGACTGGTGAAGCTTATAATGTCGCGCGGTAGCGTTGCCGCGCGGCGATACGCCGCGAAGATATCGGGGTTGGAGTAAGGAGTCCGACGATGGATGAGCGCGAGCAAGAGCAGGAGCCTAACACACCGGCAGGGATACGGCGCGCCGATTTTCTCAAGTGGGCCGGCTTACTGGGGCTGACGCCCGCGCTGGTCGAGGCGCTGTTGCAGCGGCAGGATGTCGCCTATGCGGCCGAAACCAGTCAGGCTGCCGCCGCGACGACGTCGACCTTCACGCCCGTCCGCCCGCCCGCCACGCCGCTGGCCGTGCGCGCCCCCTACCTCAGCACATGGCAGTTCGGCGACAACCTCGCGGGGGATTGGCCCAAGTTCTGGAATGGCGCCGTCAAGGCCATCGCCGGGATCGTGCGCGTCGACGGGACGCCCTACGTCTTCTGCGGCAATCCAGGCAACAACGGCGCTCCCATCGCGCCGCCCATGACGCAAAAGAATCTCACGGTGACGCCCACGCAGTCGATCTACACCTTCACCGATCCGGGCAACAAAATCACGCTGACCGTGACCTTCCTCTCTCCCGTCGAGGCCACCGACCTGCGGCGCCTCTCCATGCCGCTCAGCTACATCTCCGCGCAGGTCCAGAGCGCCGATGGCGCGCCGCACGGGGTCAGCCTGTACCTCGATATCACGGGCGAGTGGGCGCACCCCAACCCCGGCGCCCTCATCAACTGGGGACGGCAGCAGACGGCGACCACGCGCGGCTCGCTGACGGCGCTGACCGTCACCGCGACCAACCCGACGATCCTGGCCGAGAAGTCCGACGACAACAACCTCTACACCGACTATCCCTCGTGGGGTATCGCCACGCTGGCGGCCCAAAACGCGCCGAACCTGACCTTCCAGATCGCGGCCGACACCGTCGCGCGCTCCAATGGCGCGACGATGGGAAGGCTGGACAACACGATCGACACGGATATGCCCCGCGCGATCGACGACCGCTATCCGGTCCTCGCCTTCAACAGCGACTTCGGGACCGTCGGCAGCCAGCCCACCAGCCCGTTCACGCTGATCATCGGGCACATCCGCGAGCCCGCCGTGGCCTATCTCGGCCGGCCGCTCCTGCCGCTGTGGCGCTCCTACTGGCCGCGCTGGCAGAGCATGGTCTCCTTCGCCTTCGACGACGCTGCCCCCGCGCGGCGCCGCGCCAACGTCCTCGACGCCAAAATCAAGTCCGACGCGATGGCCGCCGGGCAGGCCACCGGCGGGACCACCACCGGGACGAACTATTACGCCCTGTGCGCCCTGGCGCTGCGCCAGGCCTTCGGCGGCACCGAGCTCGTGCAGAGCCCGACCGGCACGCCCTGGATCTACCTCAAGGAGATCAGCTCCGACGGCAACGTGTCGACGGTCGACGTGACCTACCCCGGCTGCCCGGCGTTCCTCTACATGAACCCGCGCCTGATGAAGCCGCTACTCGATCCGATTATCGTCAACTGCGAGACCCCCGTGAGCCGGGGCGGCTGGCCCAAGAAGTTCGCCATCCACGACATCGGGTCGCACTATCCCGACGCCACCGGCCATCCCGACGGGGACGAAGAGGACATGCCGGTCGAAGAGTCGGCCAACATGCTGATCATGACGGCCTCCTACCTGTTGCGCGTGAGCCGGAGCGAGGCCTCGGCCTACGCGACGCAGCACTACAAAATCCTCAGGCAGTGGGCCACCTACCTCACCAGCGACAACGGCTCCGGCTCCAGCAACTCCAACGCGCTCGACCCGCTGTTCCAGAACCAGACCGACGACTTCTCCGGCTTCATCGGCCACAGCGTCAACCTGGCCCTCAAAGGCATCCTCGGCGTCGGCGCCATGAGCGTCATCTCCGGCTTCGCCGGCCAGACGGCCGACCAGCAGACCTACGGCGCCCTGGCGCGCCAATACATCCAAAAGTGGGCCGACATGGGGCAGGACCCCTCTCAGGCGCACCTCATGCTCACTTACACCGAAGGGGCTCAGGGCGGCAACGGCGCGACCAACGGGGCCGGGACCTGGAGCCTCAAGTACAACGCCTACCCCGACAAGCTGTTGGGCCTGAACCTCCTATCCGGCCTGAAGCCGAACCCGGCCGGGGGCGACCCGAACGACGAGCCTGTGCTGCAGGAAGAGGCCGCCTGGTACAAGACGCAGGAGGACACCTACGGCATCGCGCTGGACAGCCGGCACACGGTCGCCCCCGGCAACCAGGGTACCTACACGAAAGGCGACTGGGAGTTGTGGACCGCCGCCTCGACCGACGACGCGACGCTGCGCGGCGACATCGTCCGCCTCCTCTACGCGTTCCTCAACAACACCCCGTCGCGCGTGCCGTTCACGGACTTCTACAACCAGCACACCGCACAGCAGACCGGGTTCCAGGCGCGCCCCGTCGTCGGCGCGATGTTCGCCATCCTGACCCTGACCGCCGGCACGGTGTCCGGGCCGGTGGCGCCCACGCCATCCGCCGACAAAGTTGGCCGCACCGCGCGCCGCTAGTGTGCTGGCGCCGGCGCGGCTTTTGTGTCGCGCGCCTGGCAGGGTTCGGGCGCCGGCGTGTCTCGAGGCGATCACGATGTGCGAGCCCGTATATACGGGGACAGGCGCGCTCCCGGTCCGGCAGGAGATGGGGCGCGCAATTAAGGACGGGAGAGTAGACCAATGACTTTTGCTTCGACTAAGTGGCGCGTCCTCGCGGCCGCCGCGCTCGTCTTGACGACGGTCGGCGCGCTCGACGCGCCGGGGCGGACCGCCGCGTCTTCGGCCCGGCCGGCCCCCGCGTCCCACCGCCCCTCCGGGCCGGCCGTAGCGCCGGGGCGCGCGGGGCGGCCCGGGGGGCAGCGCGCCGGGACGACGCTGCGGCGCGTCGCCGCCGCGCTGCCCTCCGGCTTCGAGATCAATGGAGGGCAGACCGATCGCCGCGTCACGTTCCTCGCCCACGGCGGCGGCTACACCTTGTTCCTGACCGCGACCGAAGCCATCCTCAACGTGACCACGCGAGCCGCGGCCGCGGGCGCGGCGAAGGTGGGCGCGGCGTCTGGTCGCCCTACAGGCGGGGACGTGGTGCGCCTGCGCCTCGTGGGGGCCAACGCGCACGCGCGTATCGCCGGCCTCGACCGCCTGCCCGGCGCGAGCAACTACCTCATCGGGCGCGACCGGCGCTCCTGGCGCACGGGCGTGCAGTCCTACGCGCAGGTGGCCTACCGTGACATCTACCGCGGGGTCAACCTCGTCTACCACGGGGCGCGCCGCCAATTGGAGTACGATTTCGTGCTCGCGCCCGGCGCCTCCCCCCGCGCCATCAAGCTGGCTGTAGCGGGCGCACGGGGGCTGGGACTCGACCAGGCGGGCAACCTGGTCTTGCGCCTGCCCGGCGGCAGCCTGAGCCAGGCCCGGCCCGTCGTCTACCAGCAAGCGCGGGGCCGGCGCGTCGCCGTGTCCGGCCGCTACACGCTACTGGGCCACAACAGGGTCGGCTTCGCGATCGGGCGCTACGACGCCCGCCAGCCCCTCGTCATCGACCCCGTCCTGAGCTACTCGACGTACCTCGGCGGCGCCGCCGACGGCAGCGACAGCACGGGCGCCGCCATCGCCGTCGATGGCGCCGGCGCCGCCTACGTCACCGGCTCGACGGGCTCGACGAGCTTCCCGACCACGACCGGCGCCTACTCGACCACGACCGGCGGCGCCACCGACGCCTTTGTGACGAAGCTCGGCCCCACGGGCGCCATCGTCTACAGCACGTACCTCGGCGGCGGCGACAACGACGCGGGCTACGGCGTCGCCGTGGACAGCTCTCAAAACGCCTATATTACGGGCGCCACGAGCTCGACCGACTTCCCGACCACGACCGCCGCGTACTCCGGCGCGGCCGCCGGAAGCTCCGACGCCTTCGTGACGAAGCTCAACGCGAGCGGCAGCGCGCCCGTCTACAGCACCCTTCTGGGCGGCGGCGACGTGGACAGCGGCGCCGGCATCGCGCTAGCCGGGCCGGACAGAGTTTACGTGACGGGCTCCACGAGCTCGGCGGATTTCCCGACCACGACCTCCTACCGCGCCGGGAACAACGGCGGCGCGGTCTTCGTGGCCAGCCTGAACACGGCGGCAAGCGGGGCGGGCTCGCTGGCCTATAGCGCCCTCCTGGGCGGCAATGGCTTCGACACGGGCGCCGGCATCGCCGTCGATAGCGCGGGCGACGCCTACGTCACCGGCGCCACGAGCTCATCGAATTTCCCGTTCACGGCCGGCGCCCACGCCACCGCGAACGGCGGCGGCGCCGACGCCTTCGTAGCGAAGCTCGGCGCGGCCGGCACGCTCGCCTACAGTACCTACCTCGGCGGCGGCGGCGACGACCGCGGCCAGGCCATCGCCGTGAACGGCGCCGGCGACGCCTACGTCACCGGCTCGACCAATTCGACGAACTTCCCGCAGGTCAACCCCCTGCCGGCGGGCGGCGCCGGCTCGACGGGCTGCGCCGGCCTCAATAGGAGCGGGAGCGCGGACGCCTTCGTAACAGAGGTCAACCCCGGCGGTAGCGCGCTCATCTACAGCACCTATCTCGGCGGCGGCGGCGCCGACTCGGGCTACGGCATCGCGGTCGACGGGTCGGGCGACGCCTACGTCACCGGCTCGACCAATGCGACGGACTTCCCGACCACGACCGACGCCTACACGCCGACGAACAGCGGCGGCGCCGACGCCTTCGTGGCGAAGCTCGGCGCGGCCGGCAACCGGCTGCTCTACAGCACGTACCTCGGCGGCGGCAGCGACGACCGCGGCCAGGCCATCGCGGCCGACAACGCGAACAGCGTGTACGTGACCGGCCAGACCTACTCCACGAACTTCCCGACAGCCGGCGCCGCGGACGGCGACAACAGCGGCTCCTCCAGCGCCTTTGTCAGCAAGATCGGCGGCACGATGGGCGAGCCAGGCGGCGGCGCGGCCATGGCCACCAGCACGGCGGTCCCGGCCTGCACGCCGGCTCCATCGACGGGCACGGCCACGCCGGCCCCGGCCAGCGAGAAGGGGCGCTATACGTTCGACACCGACAGTCCGATGACCACGACCGTCAACGACTACTCGGGCAACGGCCACAACGGCACGCTCAAGGGCGGCGCCACGATCACCGCGGGGGGCGCCCCGACGACGGGCGGGGGTAACGATCCCTACGCCCTCAGCGTCAACGGCTCCGACGCCTTCGTGGACATCCCGGGGCCGCTGGTGAACACCGCGCAGAGCTTCTCGGTGGCGGCCTGGGTGAACCTCGCCAACACGAACGGCTTCCAGACCTTCGCCAGCGTCGACGGTACCAACGCCACCGGCGACAACAGCATCAGCGGCTTCTTCCTGCAGTTGCGCGGCGACAACCACACGTTCGCCATCGCCCAGATCGACACCGACGCGCCCGGCCCCGCCACGCATGCCGACTCGACGTTCCTGCCGAGCGCCAATACGTGGTATCAGGTGACGGGCGTCTACGACGGCGCCGCGCACCAGCTCCGGCTGTATGTCAACGGCCAGCGACAGAGCGCCGTCACGTACAACGGCGGCTTCACGGCCACGGGAGACACGATCATCGGCCGCGGCAAATACGGCGGTAATCCGAGCGACTACTTCGGTGGCAAGCTCGACGAGGTTCATTTCTATCAGGGCGCGCTGACCGACGCGCAGATCGCGGGCCTGGCCGGCGTCACAGCCCCCGCCACCTCGACGAGCACGGCCACGACCATGCCGACGACCATGCCGTCGGCCACGCCGTCGGCCATGGGGGCATCCGCGCCGGCCTCGACCCCGGCCACCCCCGACACGGCCACGGGCGCCCTGCAGGGGAGCCAAGATATGGCCCCGATCTCCCCCACGTCGGTCAACCTGACCGGCGAGGGGACGGCTGACTGGATCGAGTGGGGCGACAGGGACAAGGCATCTACTGCCCCCGACTACAGCGGCGACTACAACCGCAAGGCCGGCGTGGCGCCACGGATCAGTACCTTTAACCCGGTCGGCTACGGCACGGAGAGCCTGTCCGGCGGCGGCGGCACGGTCCTGACCTGGAGCGACGGCTCCCCCGTGCAGAGCGGCGTGAACAACGGGCAGGGCGTCTACGTGTCCGGCGCCGGCAACAATCCGCCCAGCTCCGGCAGTGGCTTCCAGTTCACCGCGCCGGCCGACACCTCGACGCGGGAACTGCGCATCTACGTCGACGCGAACAAGGCGCGAGGACGGCTAACGGCATCCTTGAGCGACAACAGCGCGCCGGTCTACAGCGACGACTCGCTGAGCAGCACGGGCGGCACGGCGGCCGGCGTCTACACGCTGTACTACCGCGCCGCCTCGCCGGGCCGGACGCTGACCGTGGACTGGCAGACGGCGGTCGGCTACGGCGGCGGCGTGGCGCTGGAGGCGGCGACGCTGCAGCAGGTCACCACGATTCCGCCGACGAGCACGCCGCCGCCCCCTTCGCCGACGGCCACGCTGGTCCCGCTCACGCTGAACGCGTACTATAAATTCGACGAAGGGACGGGGATTACGGCTACCGACTCTTCGGGCGCCAACCACACGGGCACGCTGATGGGCGACGCCGGCTATGCAGCGCCGGGCCAGCCAACCAATAACGACCCCTACGCCCTCAGTACCACCAACAACGGCTTCGTCGACGTGCCGGAGCCCGTGGTCAACACGGCCGAGAGCTACTCGGTGGCGGCCTGGGTCAACCTCAACGACACCAACGGCTTCCACACGGCGGTCAGCATCGACGGCCAGCACATAAGCGCCTTCTTCCTGCAGTACTGCGGCCAGTGCAACACGTTCGCTTTCGCCGCCCCGGGCAGCGACGCGGTTGGCCCGTCGTCGATTCGCGCCCAGGCCACCATCAGCGGGACGCCCAAGATCGGACAGTGGTACTACCTCACCGGCGTCTACGACGCCGCCAACCAGGAGATCAGGCTGTACGTCGACGGCGTCCTGCAAGACACCAAGCCGTACTTCGGCGCCTTCCAGGCAACGGGACACACGGCGATCGGCCGCGGCAGGTTCAACGACAACCCGGTGGACTTCTTCCCTGGCAAGATCGACGATGTATGCCTCTACCAGGGCGTGCTGTCCGACGCGCAGATCGCGCAAAAAACCTGTACGCCGTCCACCCCCGCGACGGAAACACCGACCGGCACGGCGACGGGTACCGCTACCGGCACGGCGACGGCCGGAACAGCGACAGGTATCGCCGCGACCGCCACGGATACGGCGGGCACGCCGACCGGCGCAGCCACGGTAAGCCCTGTCGCCACGAGCTCGGCCACGGCGGACGCGACCGCCACGAGCACGAGCACGAGCACAAGCACGACAGCGCCAGCGGCGACCAGCACCAGCACGGCGGCTCCGCCAACCGCGACCAGCACCAGCACCAGCACGGCGGCTCCGCCAACCGCGACCAGGACCGCTACTCCCGGGCCGGCCACGGCAACCACGACCGCCGTCCCGCCGACCGCCACGAGCACGCCGACGGCCGCGCCGGTGTGCCAACTCTTCGCGCTGCCCGTCTTCGACACCGTTCCGCGCGGCGGGACCCAAGCCTTCCTCGTGGACGCCGCGCCTGGCTCCACCATCACACTCACCATCCGGGCGAATTACCCGGCCCGCGCGACGCTCTACACCGACAGCAGTCTGGTCGGCGACGACTTCGGGCGCGACCTCACCGGTGCGCGCGTTTCCGGCGGCTACCGCTACACCTTCGGGGTCGAGGCGTCCGCCCTGGCGCTGCTGACCTTCGCGATCCCCCGCGACGCGCGCCAGGGCACGGTCGTCACGCAAGTCGCGGCCCACGAGCCCTGCGGCCTGCTCAAGGCGGTCGCGACCTTCGAAGTCCGTGGCAGGGTGAGGGGATCGGCCACGGCGGCGCGCCCCGATGAGCGTGTGGTGGCGCTGGAGATCGCGCTCCCGCGCGGGGACGCGCTGCCAGCGAGCGTGGATAAGCTGATGCGGCACGGCGTGCTGCGCGTGGTGACGCGTGGACAGGGCGCCACGGCGCGTCGTGTCCTCCTGCTCACCTATCGCCCGCGCTCACGGCCGGCTCCCGCCGCCGCGGCGCATACGCGGCCCCACACGTTGTTCGGGGTCGCAGTCGGGGCCAAAAGCATAGGTTGAACTGCGCGGAACCGTGGTCATGGTCCTCGCAAAGCAAGGGCGGCCCACCCCCTTCCGCGCGCGCGGGAGGGACGGGGCAGGTTTTTCACGAAGGAGGGGGGAGGCATGGAGGGCGCCGCCCTCCGTGCCTCCTCTCGCGCGCAGGAGGGGATGGGCCGCGAAGCTGCTCACCCCTCCGCACAAAAAACCTGCTTCTTGTAAGAGTGATGAGCCAGGGGGCATAAAAAAGCAGGGCGCGCTTACCTCCGCCGGTGGCGTCCCAATCACCGGCATCGTCTGCTATCGCCCTGCACTTCTATGCTACGACACGAGTATGAGAAAACTGTGAGAAACCTGTAAACAAGCTGTAAAATCGGGCGGCTAGTCGAGCTTCGACCCCAGGGTCGCGGCCAGCCCGGCTTGCACCTCGCTCTGCGGCGCCGAGTTGAGCAGGTCGACGACCGTAAAGGCGTAGAGCTGCCGGCTCTTGTCGGTGACCAGGGCCAGCGCCTGCGAGGTGCGCGCGTCGCCCGCCTGCAACGTCACGTCGGCCTGGGCGGCGAAGACGTCGTGCCCGTCGATCTGGCTCTTGAAATTAAGGATTTTGACGTTGGTGACCTTGTCGAACTCCTGCTGCAGCACCAACGCGGGGAAAGCGTGCAGGTCGGAGCTGCTGGGGACGGAGCGCAGCCCGACGCTGACGACCGAAACGGCCGCGCGCTTGGAGGGTGAGAACATGATCAGGCTACTCGGCCCCGTCGCTGCGCGTCCCTGGGAATCTTTCTGGAAATCGAGTTGCCAGCCCTTAGGGACCGTCAGCCGCAGGTGCGCATAATGCACGCGCTTCGCCTGCAGCGCTATACCCTCGCCCACCACGTGCAGCGTCGTCGTGGCCTGTTGCGTGGCGCCGCGGTAGGCGATCGACCCGGTGTAGTAGTAGGAGCCGACGGCGAGGCCGCGCGTGGGCAGCGCCACGTCGTCGTAGAGCGCCGTCCGTCCGTTGCCCAGCGAAAAATCGCGACTGTACGAGAGGATGCCGCGCAGCGCCCAGGTGGCCCTGACGCGCGCCCGCGCATTCCCCACCAGGCCCGTGACCGACACCACGATGCGCAGCCGTAGCGTGGCGCCTAGATTCGCCGTGGTGACGCGCTGCTCGCGCCCACGGTTGAGCGCGGCGACCTCGACCGCCACGAGCCTCACGCTGGTGACGTGCGGCGTCGCCGTCGGCGGCACAGGGGTCGCCGACGGCTCCGGCGTCCGCGTGGGCGGCCGCGGCGATGGGCTGGGGATCACTGTCACCGTAGGCGGCGGTGTCGCCGTGGGTGGCGGTGTCGCCGTGGCGACCGCCGTGGCCGAGGCGACGGGCGCGACTGTGCTCGTCGCGGAAGATGTCGCCGTCGGCACGGGCGAGCTAAGGACGACGGGCGTGGCCGTCACGGTGGCGGTCGGGGTGATGTCGGCCGGCGAGGCCAGCGGGGCCAGCGGGGCCAGCGCGCCGGGGCCGCCCGACAGGCGGTCCCCGGAGGCCAGCGCCGCCGACCGCATCCGCGCGCCTGTTTGGCGTAGCGCCGCTGCAAACCCAGCGCGGGACGTCCCAGCCGCCCCCACCATCCCGGCCGCACCCACCGCCCCATAGGCCGGTATGCCGGCCAGGGCCACGACGGCCAGCAGCGCCGCGACGGCGCCCCTACGTCTTACCACGTTCATACTAGATCCTGCTTCCCTTCACGGCATCACTGCGACGCGGACGCCAAACACCCTCGCTAGCGGACGCCAAACGTCCTCGCATAGTGGTAGCGTACATGGAAAGGCGACTACGCGCTAGCGCGGCTATCCAAACATCAGGTCCCGCAAAAGGTCCACGCCCGTTGGAACCGCCGGCGCTCGCCGCGGAACCCGGTACAATAGAAACCATGACCACGACCGCTTTGTTTATCGCCCTCGAAGGGACCGACGGCTCCGGCCTGAGCACGCAGACGGAGCGCCTGGCCGGATGGTTCCGCGCGACGGGGCGACCCGTCCACGCCACGAAAGAGCCGAGCGGCGGCCCGGCCGGTCTCCTACTACGCCTGGCCCTCGCCCACCGGCTCGGGTACGGGACACAGGGGGCCGCGCACGATAGCGACGGTGATTTTCGCCCGCTCGACGAGGCGACGCTGGCGCTGCTCTTCGCGGCCGACCGCATGGACCACCTGGCCGGCGAGGTGCTCCCGCGCCTGGAGCGGGGTGTGGCAGTCGTTTGCGACCGCTACGCGCTCTCGTCCTACGCCTATCAGGGGCTCGGCGTCGACGTGGATTGGCTGCGCGCGCTCAACGCCCGCGCGCGCCCCCCCGACCTCACGGTCTTCATCGACGTCCCGACCGAGGTCGGCGTGGAGCGCATGCGCGCGCGCGGCGTCGTGGAGCGCTACGAGCAGCGTGAGACGCTCGTGAGGGTGCGCGACCACTTCCACCGCCTCATCCCCGCGCTCCAGGCCGAGGGACAGCGCATTGCCGTCGTCGATGGGACCTTGCCCCCGGACGCGGTGCACGCGGCCATCGTGGACCGAGTAGCCGGTAGCCAACCGGCTACTGGTTACTGACTATCTACTGGCTACCGGCTACTGACCCAGGTCCACCAGCGCAATACCCGGCCCTAACAGCTTGAGGCGCCGCGCGCCGTTGCGTACGAGGAACATCAGCGCGTTGTCGACCGAGCTGCGCGCGGGGACCTGCATGCCGAGCGGCGTGAGGTGGTAGAGTTCGCCGGCCTGCGCGCGGAAGTCGCTGTTGATGATGTACAAGTTGGGATAGGAGAGGCCAGCGTCGTCGGTCAGGGCGAAGTTCTCCAGCCGCACGTGGTGCGGGCGCGTCAGCAGGTTGGATAGCCGCAGCTGCACTGCCACGTAGTGGTGGCCGAACGCCGGCTCGTCGATCCCTCCCGGCAACGCCGGCAATGTCGAGACACCCAGCACGCGGTAGGTCCAGTTGCCGTCGCGCACCGTCGTGTCGCGCGCGACCCGCCGGATCAGTGGCGGGGCCTGGCGCGGCGCCGTCAGGGCCGCCGCGTTCACAATACCCCCATACGCCGTCGCGGCAATGACGGCTGCCAGGCCAAGCGGGGCAAGCCCCGTCCCGCCGCGCGCGGCGACCGCGCGCGGCGGGGCGACGACCCGCGGGGTGGGGGGCGCCTGAACCGCCACGCCGCCGGGCGCCGGCGTCCCCGCGCCCGCCGCGCCCGCCGCGCCCGCTGCGCCCGCCACGCCCGCCACGCCCGCCACGTCGAGGCGCGGCAGCGCGGCGAGATCGAGCGCAAAGGCTGCGCTATACTCGTACCCATGCCCACGGCCGTTCCCATTCCCGTTCTTGCGGCCGTTACCGCCGTCGCCCCGCGCTGTACCGTCGTACGCCTCGGCCAGTGCGCGCGCGCCGCCCCATCCGGGCGCCTCGGCCAGGCTCAGCAGCAGCACGAGCGCGCCGCCGCTCGCGACCAACAAGCCCACCAGCGCCACGGCCAGCGCGATCACAGTGCGCTGAGACCACCACGGATAAACGTGGACCCACCAGAGGGTGAACGTATTCCAGTTGGCGTCGAAGCGCAGGTCATCGAGGTCGGTGAGGCAAATGTTGGCCTCGCGCCCGTAGACGTGGAAGCCACACGACTCGTCGGGGTTGGAGAGCCGCTCGGCCGCGGGGTGCTGCGCCAGCGGCGCCCCGTCGACATATTTCTGCGTGATGTCGGCGATGCCTTCCAGCGAGATCAGGATGGGCGACTGCTCGGGCGACCACCAGTAGTTCAGGTTCTGCCCCCAGTTGTGGTTCTCCACCTGGTCGTAGTGGTAGCCGTAGATGTAGTGCCAGTGCCGCCAGTAGCTGACCGAGACGGCGGAGAACTGCACGAGGAAGGAGAGGGCCAGCGCGCCGACGAGCAGGCCGCGCACGGGCCGCCGGTAGCCCCGCCAGCGCGCGAACACCTCGCCGAGCGGCAGGATCAGGTAGGGCAGCGTCGCGTAGAGGTAGCGCGGGCCCCAGGCCGGGTCGCCGTGCCAGTAGTTCACGTTGCTGTAGAACAGCAGGTACACGCCGCAGATGAGGGCGCACAGGAGCGCGGGCAGGGGGAGGCGGC
>JAABUH010002669.1_pt1 | contig 16720 bp, 17 predicted proteins | sample 5559121 | NCBI WGS metagenome assembly JAABUH01 (sample SAMN10711871, study PRJNA513364) | rock metagenome | isolation source: Antarctica rocks | place: Antarctica: Victoria Land, Battleship Promontory nord | collected 2015-12-28
GTGGTCATCGCCCGCATGCTCAGCGGTGAATTCCAGGTGCATTTCGAGGGCGATCACACCGAGGTCCTCGGCCCGGAGAAACTCGCACCCCAGTGACAGGGCTGCCCTCGCAGCCCCGGGCACGTTTCGTGCTCGGCGAGTTGCGACGCACACCGCCGGCGATGGGGAAGCACTCACCTCGGGACTGCCTGCCAGCTCGGAGCGCCGGTCCGAGGATGGGTGATCCGTGTATCGGGTGCTTTACGGGTCGGTGGGTGGGGGCTGGGTGGCCGATAGCATCGGGTGGTGCGGATTGTGTCGTTGCTGCCCTCGACCACCGAGATTCTTTTCGCCCTCGGCGGGGCCAGCACACGGGGCACGCGGCGGCGGCGCACCGGTTGGTGGCCGGGTTGGCGGCCCGGCTTGACCGGGTGGCTGCGGCGGTGGCGGGCAGGGGTCGACCGCGGGTGGCGGTGCTGGAGTGGACCGACCCGCCATTCACGGCAGGGCACTGGGTGCCGGACATGGTGGCGGCGGCCGGGGCAACCCCGGCCCTGGGTGAGGCGGGTCAGCGCTCACAGGCGACGACCTGGGAGGCGGTCGCCGGCAGCCGAGCGGACCTGGTGGTGGTCGCGCCGTGTGGCTACGCCCTGCCCGCCGCGGTCGACATCGCATCCCGGGTCCGGGAGGCCGGTCACCTGCCGGCGGGGGTGCCGGTGTGGGCGGTGGATGCCGACGCCGCGTTCGTGCGACCCGGTCCGCGCCTGCTCGACGGCGTCGAAGCCCTGGCCGCGATCGTCCACCCCGATGTGGTGGCGGCGCGACCCGACCTCGCCGCCCGTATCTGATCCCCGCCCGTAGCTGGTCCCGTCGCTGCGTTCAGGTCGGGAGGACGTCGGCGAACACGAACCCGTCCCGCTCGCAGACCTCACCGACGACGACGTCCACACCGGTGGCGAACCCGGGACCGTCCACGACGAAGGTGTGAAACTCACCCCGCTCACCACACGGGTCCACCCCGGCCGGTAGCTCCCGCAGCAGTTCCTCGTCATACCACCGTCCGGCGAACTCCGCCGGGGCCTGGGCCGGGTCGACGCAGGTGATGACCGCACGCAGCCCGCAGGCGAGCAGGTCCGCCGCGAGTGCGGCGGTGGGCCGGTGCCACAGCGGGAACACCGGGATAATGCCGGTGCCGTGCAGGGCCTGTTCCCGGTAGGCGCGGACATCCGCGAGGAACAGGTCACCGAAGACCAGCTGGTCGGCGCCGGCGCGGCGCGCCGCCAGCATCGCCTCGCCCATCGCCTGCTCGTAGACGTTGTTGGGGCACGGGGTGGGCAGCTCGATGACGTGCAGCGGCAACCCGAGTGCGTGGGCTTGGGCTTGCAGCAGGACCCGCCGCACCCCGTGGCTGGCCACCCGGTCCGAGGCGGTGTGCACGGTGCTCAGCAGGGCGGTGATCGGAACCTGCCCGGCGGTGCGCACCGTGTGCAACGCAAAAGCACTGTCCTTTACCGCTGGACCAGCTCATCCACCCCCGCCCAGGATCGGCCACCACGCTCACCGGCCCACGGGGGGAGGGGAGTGCGTCAAGGCGCAGTCACCGCACAGACCACCGCCGGGCACCCGGTAGAACAAGCAGCAACTGCGGCGCCGGTGACCCCCGTCGGGGCGCGCCTCGACGCTGCCCCGCAGCGGGCCGCGGCTCAGCAGCCGATCGGCCACCGCCCGGGTGGGACCGGTCGGGGCGCCGTCGATAACACGGGCGGCCCCCAGCAGCGCGGAGGCCGCGTTGCCCCACAGCAACCGGTCGGACAGCGGGCCCAGCCGGTGCACGGCGGTGATCATCGGGGCCAGGTGCTCACCGATCACCGTGGCCGCCAGCACGTCCTCGAGGTGCCCACCCGCCCAGCCCTGCGCCCGTTCCAGGTGCAGGCGCACACTCCCGTCCTCATCCCGCCACCACAGGACGTCCGGGTGCAGGTCGGGGACCAGCCCGGCGTGAAACACGGTGCCCAGGCTCAGCGACCACAGCCGGGCGGCGTGACCCTGCACCAGGATCGAGGCCGCGACCCGGGAATCCCCGACACCCAGGCGCACCCGGACCCGCCCCACCAACCCGGCCAGTGCGACACGGTCGGTGTAGAGGGCACGGACCGGGCGCCACCCGGGCTCGGCCACCGGGCCCGTCGAGACCGCAAAGTACGGACCGAACTCCGCCACCCGACCCAGCGTGCCGGCGGGCAGCCCCACCAGGGACACGCCACAGACGGTGCTCGGATCGGTCACCCCCCAAGCCTAGAACCGACGGCGTCCGCGTCCGGGGCAGGACAAAGCCCCGTGGTGCCTCACTGACCGGTGGGGGATCCAGGGCTGCGCAAGTCGGGCATGATCATCGAGGATCACGGCGACGTGGTCGCCGGCAGCGCGCGCTCGTACGGACGTGACTGGGGCTCTTCTGCGTCGATGGCGCGATCGCCCTCGACGACGGATCCCTGGCCTTTCGCGACGATGACGAACTCGAAGACGAGTAAAAGCCGAGCCGGTGCCAGCATGAGCACCACCGCCCAGCGCCGCGCCATCACCCGAGCCATCGCCGATCTCCTGCGCGACCGCCCCGACCACGACACCCCGCCCGCCGCGCGGGCCGGCTGGTGCGCAAGGCCGAGCTGCTCGCCGCCATCAAGGTCGAGGACGCGAAGCGATGAGCATGGTCGCCACACCACGATCACCACGACTGCCGCACCGTGCTGATCGGCAAAGGGTCCCTGCCGATGGCACCCCGCCGACCCGGACCCGCCCCATCCTCGAATCGGGGGCACGCCGGCGCGGAGCGGTGGCGCGGCAGCATCTTCTCGGGGCGTGGGTCCAGCCGCGGATTAGTCGCCGGCCTCGGCGGTGCACCTCGCAGCGACGCCGACACGCAGGGGGGCACGGGAGCCGGTGACGCTGCGCCGGGCGATCATCGGAGACGATGACCCGAATCCTGCCCGCGGGGGCCGGTGTGGGATAAGGGAGAGCACAGCCATGAGCAACATCATCACCGGGCCGCCGCGGCCGGTCATGGGCGAGGACGCCCGGACCCGATACACCGCAGCCCTCAGCGCCCGGGCCGCTGGTCGCCAGCACGGTCCGACTCAGGTGGCAACGGTGGGGGAGGCCACGGCTGCTGCCGCACTCGCTCACCGCTACGGCTGGACCGTGGCCCCCGACGTCGAGGCCGCCGATGCCCTCGCCGTCGCCCTGCCCGCGGGCACGTTGGGGGCAGCCGCGGACACCGCGGTGCGGACCGCGCTGCGCCGGGGTCTGCCGATCCTCATCCAGATCGGTGGGGACCTCGCCGCGTTCCCCGACTGCTGGGCTGTGGGGGTGCCTGGTGGTTATCGACTGCGGGCCCCTGCCGAGCCCGGTCCCGCCACCACCGCAACGCTGGCCTACCTGGGGATCACTGCAGCGTCGAAGCGGGCGGCGGGTCCAGACCATGGCGAATCACCGAAGGCCGCGCCGGACACCTCACCCCCGGCGCCGGTGGTGGTGAGTACCGCTGAACAGCACGCCGAGCAAGCCCTACGCACAGCACGCCGCGAGGTCACCCCGGCGGCCATTGCCAAACTCGCCCCGCACCCCATACCCCACGACGACCCCGAGAAGCGGTCCGCGTGGCTGCAACTGGTGCGGGGTGGGATGACCCCGACCCCGGCCGCCGTCGCCGGACTCGTGGCCGACAAGGCAGCGCGGCGGGCACGGCGGGTTCAGGAAGCCGCCGACGTGGCAGAGATCGCCGCCCGGGACGGCGCCGCCGCCGCGGTGGCCGTCGCGCGCATCGTCGAGGACACGGGCACCGGACCGACGTGGACCGAACTCCGCTCCACCCTGGGGTGGCCGCGCAACGCATCCCGCGGAATCATCCCCAAGCTCATACAAGCGGGGTGGCTCACCAGCAGCGGCGACCACCGCTCCCTACGCCCCGGACCGCGACACGCGTAGCGGCCTGCTCAGCGCGCCCTCACCGGCTCCCTGCCACCCTCGCCCGCGCCTCACGTTGGTGACGAATTGGCGCCAGCCACATCGGGTGGTGCAGTGCCCGGCTGTCTTGGTGGCTCCAGGAGCTGGTCAAGTCGGCGGAGATCTCCCGGTACAGCGCAGGTCCCTCGTCGATGCTCACCCGCAGGTGGTGGGCCCGGTTGGTAATGGGCCTGTGTTGTCGTTGCCAACGTGGCAGTCGGCAGAGGAGCTGGTCAGCCAACACTCCGGAGCGCCGGGAACGTCATCAGTGCCCGGCGTCCACCGTGACGTTCGATCTGCTTAGCCTCGCGGATGGGTCGCTCTCGTGGCGGTGCGCTTGACCGGCGGCGAGCAGCGCGGGGGCCTGGAGAGTGGAACGCCCTGTGTTCGCCTCGACCGCCCTGGCCACTTGTTGGACTCGATCGGTCTAACACCTACCCGTATTGTCGGCGGCTTCCTGGATGTGCCCGCCGCGGTGCGCGACCTTGCCCCGGCCCGGCCGCTGACCCCCCTCACTGGGGGTGGGTTCAGCCGCCGAGTGCGGTGATCATGTTCATGACTGTGGTCATCTGGGGGCCGTTGCGGGTGGCGTAGTTCCCGTCGTTGGCGCCGAGGTAGCCCCACCAGTCCCAGCAGCCCTTGGGGTTGCCGAAGGTGGTGTCCGGGGTGGCCTGTGGGTAGAGGATGACGAGTTTGTTGGTGTCGGCGTACTGGTTGAGGTAGGAGTCCGTGACGAACGTTGTGCCAATCTGGTCAGCCGTCTGCAGACAACCGTGCAGGGACACAATCACCCGGCACTTCTGCCCTTTGGCGCAGCCGTTCGGCACGTACACGTAACCGGTCTGGCCCATCCCGATCGCGGCCGCACCGGTACGGGTGACGTCGCCGGCACCGGGCTGGGGGGCGGTGGCGTAAGGGTTTTGCGAGAACGCCTGCACGGCGCCTTGGGGGGTGGCGAGGTTGGGGGGGTGCACGCTGCCGAACATGGTGGTGAGCATCTGCTGTTCGGCGTCGAAGCCGCAGTTGTTGAGGTAGGGGAGTTGGTTCACACCGCACGGGTTGGGGCCCAGGGGGCTGATCCAGGCGTGCCCAGCAGGGTCGGTGTTGCGGTAGGTCAGGGGCACACCGTAGTGGTGGTAGTAGGCGGCGAGATCGTCGGCGACGGAGGGGGCGACGACGGTGTCCTGGGTGCCGTGGAAAAACCAGGTTCGTTGTCGGGCGAGGTTGGCTGTGGGGTCGATGAGGCCTGCCTGCGCGGCCCGGTCGGTGTAGGCAATCGAGGCGGACAGGTTGTCGGGCACGGTGGGCGGGGAGGTGCAGGCCTCCAGGGCGATCGCGACACTGTTCTGGGCGCAGTGGTAGGGGCCGGCGCTGAAGATGCCCGCAGCCGCGAAGCGGCTGGAGTAGGCGACCTGCAGCTGGGTGGCCATGTAGCCGCCGGAGGAGATGCCGGTGACGTAGTCGGAGGTGACGCTCAGTCGGGGCAGGGTGCCCGACGTCGTGGCCGCCGCCGCGGAAGCAGGCAGTCCCGCGGCAACGCCCAGAACAGCGCTGAAGGCAACCACAAGCCGCAGCAGCGCCCCGCTGGTGCGGGGACGGTGTGATCGGGGGGCACTCATGGGAACGGACATGCAGCCTCCAACGAGACAGTGGTCTAGGTCACAAACGCGCGGTGTTGCACCTTATCTCCACCCACCTCTCTTTCGCAGCGGGAGCCGTGAGGACCGCCGAGTGAAGTGCTGCCACGTCGTGAGTCAGCAATCACGCATTCCGCTCGCCGAGGTCGACCCGCGACGGCTGAGTTGCCAGCGTTGGTCGACACGGGCGCAGGGACGTGGCAGTAGCGGCGATCTCGGCCCTCGTCCGCGCCGCCCGCTCCTCGCGGTTCAGGAAGACCGCCGGCACACCTCTCGCAGTTGTTTCACGAGCGGTTGGGGTTTGGAACAGCCGGGGTTACCGTCGGCATCAGCGCCACCACGGCAAACACGAACCTTCGAAGGGATATCGGATGACCACTTCAGAAGAGCACCGCCCGCACGAGCATGCTGATCATGTACACGGAGAAGGTTGCGGCCACGAGGCAGTGCAGCACGGCGATCACGTCGACTACCTGCACGACGAGCACCGGCACGCCGAGCACGAGGGCCACTACGACGAGCACGGGCACGCTTGAGGGGGCGCAGCGTCGACGTAGAGGTAACGGGCACAGAACCAGTACCAAGTCGGGTTGACACCCTTAACGTTCCACGGGTGCCCGACCAGGTGCCATGCGTGCGGCGCGGTAACCAGTCCGGTCGGCGGCCCGGGCGACACCGCGTACCGAAGGCGGAGGCAGGGCTGATTCTCGACGCTGTGCCTTGCAATCGCGCTGCCGTTCACTCATGGCCAGCACCGGCCCCGAGCGCAATTCCGGGCGAGGCTTCCCGGATGGAAACCTGACCCTTTCGCACTCCCCCGGGCCCTTCTTAGGCCGCCGACAATGCCCATTATCGGCGGTGAAGTGAGCATTATTGCAACTGATGCATGTTCGACGGGCGCCGTCCCGTTGACTCGTGCCTTATGTGGGGGGTGCTGTTTCGGCGGTTGAATGCACGGAAGTGCCTGTCCTGGAACGAGAAAGTGGGCTTGCGACGGTCCAACGTTTGCAGCGACGTGACGGCGGGAGTTGGCGGCCGATAGGTCTCGAGGTCGTTGGCCTCCGGATGGGGCACGTGGTGGTCGATAGGAAGTCCCCGACGTGCATCGGCAGGGCCCGGCGATCTACTCCGCATCCAGGACCTACCTGGACGCAGCGTCTGGGCTCGCTACGGGGTAAACAGCCTGTCAGCTGGCGACGATTCCGACGATTGCGGCGTTGGTGAGGTTGGCGAGACTGCCGGCCAGCAAGGCGAGTAAGCCGAATTTTGCGACCTGTCCCCGTCTTTCCGGTGCGAGGCCGCCGAACACGCCGATCTGGATCGCGATTGAGCTGAAATTGGCGAACCCGGCGAGGGCGAACGTCGAGACGAGTACAGTTTTCGGTTGCAGCCGCGGGATCTGCGGTCCGAGCGAGGAGAACGCGACGAACTCGTTGAGCACGAGTTTCTGCCCGAGGAAGCTGCCTGCGTGGACGGCGTCGGTCCAGGAGATGCCGATCAGCCACGCGACGGGGGCAAACACCCAGCCGAGCAGCGTCTGGAAGGTCAGTGCGTGAATCCCGAACCAGCTGCCGACGCCACCGAGCAGCCCGTTGGCGAGCGCGATGAGCGCGATGAATGCAATCAGCAGGCAGCCGACGATGACGGCGAGCCGACCGCCGCTGAGCGCACCGCGGGCGACCGCGTCGATCGCGTTGGCCGATTCCTCGTCGCGCACCCCGCGCACTGATACCTGGATGTCGGATTGCTCGGTCTCCGGGTAGATCGCTTTGGCCATGATCAGCGAGGCGGGCGCATTCATCACGCTGGCCGCCAACAGGTAGGGAAGCGGCGCGCCGAGGAGGGAGTAGCCGACCAGGGTGGAGCCCGCGACGGAGGCGAACCCGCCGGTCATCACCGCGAACAGCTCGGACTTGGTGAGCTTGGGCAGGTAGGGAGCGATCAGCAGCGGGGCCTCACTCTGCCCGAGGAAGATCACGGTGGCGGCCCAGACGGATTCCACCTTGCTGGTGTGCAGCACCCAGGAAATCGCGCCGCCGACGATCTCGACGAACCACTGAATGGCGCGCAGGTAGTAGAGCAGGCCGATGAGCGCACCCAGGAAGATGATCACCGGCAGGACGTTGAGCGCGAAGACCATGCCATTGCCCTCGAGCAGACGCCCGAACACGAACGAGGTCCCCTGGTCGGTGAAGCCGATGAGCTTCGCGACCTGGCGGGCAAGCCAGTCCAACGCGATGCGCCCCGGGGACAACTTCAGCACCGCGAACGCGAACGCCACCTGCAGCACCAGGCCGAGGCCCAGGGTGCGCCAGTTGATCCGGCTGCGGTGCCGGGAGATGAGATACACAAGCCCGTAGATGACGAGCAGGCCGAGGACGCCCTGGAAGCGACTCATCACGGTAGGTCCTGCGGTCCGAACGCATGCGGCAGCAGGTCCACGAGCCGGTGGCTACGCACCCCGCCGCCCTCGTCGACGAGCACCTGCTGACAGTGGAACTCCCGCAGCACCTGGCGGCACGCCCCGCAGGGAAAGCAGGGGGCGGCGTGCGGGCTCACGACCGCGACCAGTTGGATTTCCCGGTCGTCGGGGTGGCCGGCGACCATCGCGGCTACCGCATTACGCTCCGCGCAGATCGCCAGCCCGTAGGACGCGTTCTCCACGTTGCACCCGGCGAGGATCCGCCCGCCGGTGGTGAGCAGCGCAGCACCGACCGCGAACCGGCTGTAGGGAGCGTAGGCGTACCCAGCCGCCTCGCGGGCGGCGGCGAGCAACTCCTCGGGGGTCACGGCGCGGCCAGCACATGCGGGCGGCGAGCGACCGGCTCGGCCGCGACGCGCAACGCGCCGCGCACAAGGTGGGTCGCCTCCTCGACCTGACGGGAGCCGTACAGCCGCGCGACCGGTTGGTCAACCGCAACCCGGTCACCGACCTGCACGAGCACCTCCACCCCCGCCCCGTAGTCCAGCGGATCCCCTTTCTTCTCCCGTCCCGCGCCGAGGGCGAGCGCGGCGCGGGCGATGCCCAGCGCGTCGAAGGCGGCCACATACCCGGCCCGCGACGAGGTCACTTCCCGAATGTCGGCGGAGACGGGCAAATTCAGCAGGGCGGCGGTGTCCCCTCCTTGGGCGCGGACGAATTCCGCGAACTTCTCATACCCCGCGCCGGAGCGCAGGGCCCGGGTCACCGCCTGCGCAGGGTCGCTCGCGCCGGTCAATCCCAGCAGCCGGACCGCGACGTCGCGGGCGACCTCCGCCAGATCAGGGCTGGTGGGCTCACCACGCAGGAACGCCACACTCTCCCGCACCTCAAGCGCGTTACCGACCGCCCGACCGAGCGGGGCGTCCATGTCCGTGACCAGTGCGGACGCGGTGATCCCGAACGATGCGCTGAGCCGCACCAGCAGCCCGGCGAGCTCCCGGGCGTGCTCCACGGTCGTCATGAACGCACCCGAGCCGGCTTTCACGTCGTACAGCAAGTGACCGGCGCCGGTGGCCACTTTCTTCGACACGATGGAACTGGCGATCAGGGGCAGCGAGTCGACCGTCCCGGTGGTGTCCCGCAGCCCATAGATAGCCCGGTCCGCCGGGGCCAACTCACCGGCCTCCCAGATCACCAGGCCGATCTCCTCGACCTGGCGGCGGAACCGGTCCTCGGGCAGGTGCACATCCATACCGGGGATCGCCTCGAGTTTGTCAATGGTCCCGCCGGTGCTGCCCAGGCCACGGCCCGACAGCTTCGCGACCTTGGCGCCGCACGCGGCGACGAGGGGGAGCGCGGTAAGCGTCACCTTGTCACCGACCCCGCCGGTGGAATGTTTGTCGACGCAGTCGGGAAAGGAATATCGGGGACCGGAGTCGGCCATCACCCTGGTCAGCGCCCGCGTCTCGTCGTAGGTCATGCCGCGCCAGCGGATCGCCATGAGCAACGCCGCCATCTGGTAGTCGGGAATGCCGCCGCAGGTGTAGCCCTCGACTACCGCGGTGAGTGTCGCATCATCCAGGGCCGCCCCGCCCTTCTTGGCTTCGATGGCATCGAGTATCACGCTCATGATTTTCCCTCCCGTTGGATCGATTGGCCGCTCGGGCGGTCCGGACCTTCGGGCGCGGCGGCGGCGGGCGGCCAGGCGTCCAGGATTGGGCGGGAGGCGGAGCAGCCCAGCCGGGTCGCGCCCGCGTCGAGCATGGCGCGCGCATCGCGTGCGGTGCGGATCCCGCCGCTGGCCTTCACCCCGAGTCGACCGCCGACGGTCACCGCCAACAGCCGGACCGCCTCGGCGCTCGCCCCACCGGCCGGACAGAAGCCGGTGGAGGTCTTCACGAAATCCGCGCCGGCGGCCTCGGCGGCCCGGCACGCCGCCACGATCTCCACCTCGCCCAGCAGCGCCGTCTCCAGGATCACCTTCAGCACCGCCGGATCGGCTGCGGTACGGACCGCCGCAATATCGGCCTGCACGGCGTCCCAGTCCCCCGACCTGGCGCTACCGAGGTTCGCGACCATGTCGATCTCGGTCGCTCCGTCGGCGAGGGCAGCAGCGGCCTCCGCCGCCTTGACGTCGCTGCGATGCGCGCCGGAGGGGAAACCGCACACCGCGGCCAGCGCGAAACCCGCAGGTAACTCGTTGCGTGCCACCGCGACCAACGACGGTGACACGCACACCGCGTAGGTGCCGAGGTTGCCCGCCTCCCGGCACAACACCTGCACCTCGGCGGCGGTGGCCTCCGGCCGCAGCAGCGTCGCGTCGATCGTGCGGGCGACGTCCGCCCTGCTCCAGCGTTCGGTACTCATGATTGCGTCCCTCGTGTCGAAGCGGGCTTACCGCGGCGGCTCATCACGAGCCCGTCGGCACGCCGAGTGCACCCGCAAGGTCGGCTTTGATCGCGTCCACCGTTACCCGGGCCCGCTTCCGCGCCCGTGCCAGGTCGCTGTCCGCACCCACCGGCTCCACCACCTCCAGGTAACACTTGAGTTTCGGTTCGGTGCCGCTGGGTCGGATGACCACCCGGCCCTGCCCAACCAGCAGGTAGCGCAGCCCGTCGGTGGCCGGCAGGCCCTCGCCGCCGGCCGTCAGGTCATCCATCCGGTGCACAACGCGACCCCCGAGCATTCGCGGCGGGGCGTCCCGCAGGTGGCGCATCACCGCCGCGGCCCGGGCGTGATTGGGCACCCGGATGGCGAGCTGGTCGGTCAGATGCAGACCGAATTCCCGGGCCAGGTCGTCGAGGACGTCGCCCAGCGAGCGGCCCTCCGCCCGCAAGGTGGCCGCGAGCTCGGCCAGCAGCAGCGCCGCGGTGATGCCGTCCTTGTCCCGAACCGCCGCCGGGTCGACGCAGTAGCCGATGGCCTCCTCGTAGCCGAACCGCAGACCGGGGACCCGGGCGATCCACTTGAAGCCGGTGAGTGTCGGCACATAGTCGAGGCCGTGGGCCGCGGCGATCCGCCCGAGCAGCGAGGACGAGACGATGGAACAAGCGAACACACCGGTGAGCCCCGGCTCGCGCCGGATCAGCTGGGTGGCGAGCAGGGCACCGACCTCGTCGCCGCGCAGCATCCGCCAACCGTCGGGGAACGCCACGGCAGCGGCGCACCGGTCGGCGTCCGGGTCCGTCGCGATGACCAGGTCCGCACCGGTGCGCTGCGCCAGGGCAACCACCCGGTCGAGCACCCCTGGCTCCTCCGGGTTCGGAAAAGGGACGGTTGGAAAGTCCGGGTCGGGTTCGGCCTGGGCGTCGACGACCAGCGGGGCGGGGAACCCCACCTGCCTGAACGCGGCGAGCACCAGATCTCGACCCACGCCGTGCAGCGGCGTGTACGCGACCCGCAGCTCCCGCGGTGTGCCGGGCAACGGCACGGACGCCGCCCGCGCGAGGTAGGCCTGCACGACCTCCTCGCCCAGCGTTTCCCAACCCGAGACCGAGCGGGGCACCGACGCGAGGGGACCCACCGCATCGATGGCCGCGGCGATCTCCACATCCGCGGGCGGCACGATCTGCACACCGTCATCGAGATACACCTTGTAGCCGTTGTCCTGGGACGGATTGTGCGAGGCGGTGACCATCACCCCCGCGGCGGCGCCCAGGTGACTGATCGCGAACGCGAGCACCGGAGTCGGCAACGCCCGGGGCAGCAGCATCGCCTGCAGGCCGGCCCCGGTGAGTACCGCGCAGGTGTCCGCCGCGAAAGTGTCGGAGCGGTGGCGCGCGTCATAGCCGACGACAACGCGGCGCCCACCGCGAGCGGCGAGATAAGCCGCGAGCCCCGCGGCCGCGCGCAGCACCACCAGCCGGTTCATCCGGTTGGGACCGCCGCCATCGCCCCTCGCAGACCAGCCGTACCGAACTCCAATCGCCCGTCGAACCGGTCGACCAGCGCAGCACGCGCAGACCCATCCCCCTGCTCCGCGGCAACCAACAAGCCGGACAGTTCCCCGCGGGTCCGCGGATCCGGATCCTCAGCGCACCAAGCGCGAACCCGGGCGACTAACTCCGGGCCAGGCCTGATCGGAGTGGCGTCCCGTTGGTCCCGCTGCGCGAAATGGTCCACGGGTAAATGTCCTTGATCATCGGTGCTCTCAACCCACTCTGACACGCAGCGGACAGCCACGCCCTTCGAACCGAATGACCTGCCCAAAGTGGCCTTCTAATGAGACTGTGTCGAGATAGTCCCTGAGGGCGCGCGCGCTGCCCGCAGGAACGCGACGCACTCGCGATTCCATCCCGAGTTCACACCGATTACCTCTCAACCTCTGATATCCAACCCGTCGAGTTGATCAACTGTCAAGACCCCCGACCGAGCGGAATACTCTCCTCCTGCCAACCGCCCCAACACCCTCCGTAGCGCCCCACGACTGAATCGGTTGCTCCCGGTTGTGTTGGCGACAGCCCAGCTGAGGTTTATGCACCGAGGTCGACGATGGCCGCGACCGGGCCGCCGCCTTCGGGACCCTGGTGTGCGGCCGAGACCGACACGAACACGGCCGGGTCACCGGTGACCGCCGCGGTCACCCCACCGACGCAGGACCTTATCTGCCGGTGCCGGTGCACATCGGAGTCATCAAGCATGGCATTACGCCGTCCGCGCACCTCGCCGTCTTGGCTGGCTTCGCACTTGAGGAAGACGTTGACGAGCCGGCCGGCCAGATCGCTAGGGTGTGGACGCTCGGGCAGCTCGAGTCCGGTATCGCGCATCGCGGCCCAGATGCCGTCCCGGTCCAGCGCGTCCTTCATGACGCTGCGCCCGATGCGGGTAGCGGCCACCGACACCGCGCGCGTTGCCGACGACCACCACCTGCGCCCGATCGAGCTCGACGCCCGAGGAGTAGGACGCAACCGCGGAGAACAGCTCGCGGTTGCGCGGCGACGCGGGCTTGGTCGGCTTTGACCTGGTCGGTGGTGCGTCCGGCACCTCTCGTGCACGGATTGTGTCAGGGACGATCTGACTCCCGCGCGCAGTGGAGTATTCGGGAGTACATCGGCTTCCGTGGCGTCTGCCTGCTCGGTGTCGTTGAGGGCTTCCGGCGTGTCGGGCACTGAATCTGGATTGCGCACGGCACGATCTATAGCCATGGCCAACGCGTATGGAGAGCTCCGCAGCAGCACGCGCGAGGTTGCGATGACGTTCCGCATGACCAATGCAGAACGCGCACAGTTGCAGCGCGAGGCGATAGAGGCGGACATGTCACAGCAACAGCTTTTTGAGCTGCGCATGTTCGGCTCGGCTAAGCCGCGGGGCCGCGACGGGCGGCCACGTAAGCAGCGTCAGTCAACTGGGCAGGGGGTACTACCTCAGACCGCATGATGTGAGCGGCTGATCAGCCGCACTCGATAACTGCACATGCGCACCAGGTAGTCCCTAAACGCCGAAAACCCACCCCGGGAAGGGTGGGCTCGGACTATTCGACTAGGGCCGTCGGGCGGGAACTCGACAACCAGGTGCTCCCCAGAAGGGAACTTGCCGTGCAAGGCAGTTCTCAGGGTACCTCTTACCCTGAATCCGGTCCATATCTGGATCACCGAGGTGTTCCGCGTGTCGCTGACGTGCGGGATCACCCGCACCACTGCGATGGTGAAACAGGCGGCTGTTCGCAGCCTTTTTCGCGTTACCGCGGTAGCAGTCGCATGCGGCCGCGCCGGGGGCAGGCCCGTGCCCCGAGGGCGGTGCCCGGGCACGTGTGCGGGCACCAGTGCGCAGCGGTCTCGCCCGCTTTGCTGCGTGCGGTGGGTGGCCGGGAGGAGGCGTGTCGGCGGTTCTGCCAGGTCCGCCTCACTTTCGGCGACAACCCTTTTGGGGGGATCGCCTGTTGGGGCGGTACCCAAGCCTGGGTCGAACTGCACGTTCCCGACGTCTACCGGCGGGGCTACCTCGCGACGGTGCTGCCGGAGCTGCGCGCCACCCGTGGTGGCGGGGTGTCGCTGCGCGCGGTGAAACTCGTCGCCCTGGTGATGGCGCAGGCTGCCGAGCACAGTACCGGGCGGGGCTCACGCCTGAGGGTGGCCACGCTCATGGCCCGCACCGGTCTCGGGGAGTCCACGGTGCAGCGGGCCCGCACCGCTTTGCGGCTGCTAGGGGTGGCCACGGAAGTATTCCGTGGCCGGTTGCGGACCTACGCCGAGCGGATGGCGTCCTGGCGGGTCGGTGACCGGGCCCGGGGGTGGGCCTCGGTCTGGGCGCTGCACCCCCCCACCCCTGTGGACAACACCCGGATCGTTTGTGCTGGTCAGACCTTGATGGCACCCCATCCCCGTAGGGGTCTTTTTTCCCTAGAAAGTTCTTCTAAAAATTGGGTTACTACAAACAAAGCTGTGGACAACGGAGCCGCTCCGCAGCGCTCAACGAATAAGAGCGCGCGGAGGCTGTCGTTGCCCGACCCCCGAGGGGCGGTGCTGGCCTCCCGTTGGCTCCGGGATGGGCGAACCCCGGGGTGGGCACGCAAACACACCCCCACCGGGTGGGCGGGCGCCCTGGCCGAACCAGCCCGGTATGGGTGGAACGCCGAGGACCTCAACGCGATCATCACCGACTGGGCCACCGACACCGGACAGGTAGCGGCACCGGCCGCCCCGGTCGCGTTCCTGCGGTGGCTGCTGCAGCGCCACGACCTGGCGTTCTCACCCACCCTCCTCGAACACGCACGGCGTGATCAGGAACGTGTCGCCGCCCAGGAACAGCGCGACGCCGCTGCGCAGGAGTTGGTGCGCTCCGCGCAGGCGCGGGTCACGGCTCAAGCCGACCTGCACGGTCCGGGCCACCGGCTAACGAGGCAGGTCCTGGCCCAGGCGACAGGGGCGGCGGCGGAACGCAAGGCGGCCGCGATCCGGGCCGAGCACGCGGCGCGGGCCGCGGCTGTGGACCGTGCCCGGGGCAGGCGGTGATTCGCCTACTCGTGGGCGCATCCGCATGGTCACCGTCAGCTGGGTGGTGATCTCATCGCGCAGGTACGGCCGGACATTCAGGGCCACCGCAACCTACTCGCCGGCTGTGGCGGGCAACCGCACCTCGCCGGTGACGCTGAGCCCCCGGCGGAAGGATCCGCCGCCAGCCCGGCATGTCACCGGCCTGACGGTCCGGCCAGCGGAGAAGGGCGGCGGGAGCCGCCCGGTGTGACCCGCTTCCCGATCACACCGAACGACTACAGGCCGACTACCGGTCGACTACCGGTCGACCTAATGTAACACTATTATTCGAGCATGTGTTCGAGGGCGGGTGGGCGGTGGGACGAGTCGTTCCCGCGCACCCCGTCCTACCGGGAGGTCACCCCGGCGCAGCCGGTGGTCATCAACCTCGACCAGGCCCTCGCCCGCGACAACCCCTCCCTGCGCACCACGAACCCGCTCCGCGTGAGCGCGGGCGGTCTCCGCCTCAGCGGCTACTGCCCCGCCCGGCTGCACGCGTGGGTCAGGCTCACGACCGGTACCTGGATGGGGGAATGCACGTTCACCGTGCACAGCGGAAACCACCGGGCAGCACTGGAGCTGCGGCAATGGTTGCCCGCCAGCGCCATCACCCCACAACGCCACTGACCGAGTTTGATGATGGTGCCCCACGCCATCCGCGCTGGCGCCGAGGTCATCGCCGCGCACGGCGCCGCGGGTGGCGCCCTCCCGGGCGCGGCGGGGGTCGGGCACAAGAAGGTCGCCGTGCGTTGAGTCTTCACACCGCTGCTCGCAGCACCTGGCCCGCACACCGGCGACCGCCACGTCTGGCACGAAGGGAACATGCACGATGGCTACCGACTACGACGCACCGAATCCGACGACACCACTGAGGACTCCTTGGAGGAGCTCAAACAGCGACGCAACGACGCCGCGGCCTCCCTTATCGATGTCGATGAGACCGACACCGCGGAGTCCTTCGAGCTGCCCGGGGCGGACCTGTCCGGGGAGGAACTCTCGGTGCGGGTCGTGCCGAAACAAGCCGACGAGTTCACCTGCTCGAGCTGTTTCCTGGTCCACCACCGCCACCGCTACGCCGGCGAACGCGCAGGCCTGCCGATCTGCCGCGACTGCACGGCATAACCGCCGTTCGAGGTCGGCCTGTTCGGGTGGATGGACCTGATGGCGTTCGTGTTCTACCCCGGTCCGCATCTTCACCCCAGCTGATAGATCTGAACTGCGCGGCGCTCAGTCACACCGGGGCGCAGCCCTCGTGAGGCCGCTCACGCTGCCCCGTAGTTCCTGCAGGTGAGCGTCGTAGATACCCCGAGGTGTCGTGCCGTGCTTCGTACAGATGAATGCGGCGGCACCGGTGGCGATTCCGTGCTGCCCGCCGTTGCACATGAACTTGGTCGACGACCCAGCGACGTGCGTGACGCTGATGTGCTTGCCCGCCATCATCAGGTTTGTCGACGCTGCGTGAAAACTGACAGTGCCGCCATCCGCTAGCCGGCCGAGCTCGCGGCGTAGGGGCAGCGCCACGGGCGCTCGAACAGTTGGTCTCCCACGGTTTTGGTCGGTATCCATTAGAACGACCGGCATTTTGATGTGACTGGTGGTGTGGATGTTGCAGGTGTGTCGTTGCGGGTAGGGGCACGGACCCCGGCTTGATCATGGGATTGCTGAAGTCCTACTGATCACGGGAGGGTCCGTGCCCCTGCTGCCAGCAT
>JAABUH010002672.1_pt1 | contig 16709 bp, 35 predicted proteins | sample 5559121 | NCBI WGS metagenome assembly JAABUH01 (sample SAMN10711871, study PRJNA513364) | rock metagenome | isolation source: Antarctica rocks | place: Antarctica: Victoria Land, Battleship Promontory nord | collected 2015-12-28
AGGCAGCCACAGAGAAAGCCATCAGAGAGATTGATGAGCGCCTGGTCCAGCAGTACAACAACAGAACCAAGGCTAAGGGTAGCAACCAGCCGTTCTTTGACCAGTCTCAGCTGCATGGCCGCTTTCCAATGCACCTGCCTGACAGCCTGAAGCCCAAGCCTGGCCATCTGAACCCTGCCCAGCAGCGGGTGTATGAGGACTTTGCTCGCATCCCCCGCGCTGCAGCTGGAGCTCATGCTGCTGTTGGCGGCGGCAAGCCAATGGCCTCCATAGAGAAGGTTAGCAACCCCACCCGGCCCCTTGCAACACGGGCACCTGCTTACAGAGTGCTGTCACATAACACAGTAGCAAGGTCTGCTGAGCCATTTTGCAAGCTGTTGCATTGTGAAGGGCTGTGAGCTGCCATGTGTAGTAAAGCAAGATGTGACACTGAAACAGAACAGGAGCTGTGCAATGCAGCTACTGTGTATAGAATGATGCAAAAGACTGTTTTGTTGCAAAGATTGTGAGCAGCAGTCTGTCAGCTGTTTCGATCTCTGTTTCGAACCGACCAGATGCAGCCTGCATGGCTGTGGCTAGCAGCCTATGCAGCTGAATGCAAGGTGATCCTATGTGCTGTGTGTGTGGCTGTTGCAGACAAGTAGCATGACCAGTGCGGATCTGGGGCCCCTCAACGAGACAGCTCAGGCAGTACGTGTCATGAAAGAGAAGTACATGCTGTGGCAGCAGCGCCTGGACAGCCTTGTTGCTCAGGTACCTGCTCACCTGCCCCTCTGCACTCATTTCAGCCATATGTAAACTGTTCTGTCCTTGTTTCACCACCACCCTCAATGCAAAGGCGTAATGTTAGCATGCTGGCAACTCTGCATGCTAGAGCTGTCTGGCTGCCTGTGTAGTCTTGAATGGACGTCAGGGGTTGGCTTTGGGTGGGTGCAGGACCCTCAGGGAACAGTTGTTGTGGAGGGTTCAGAGCTGTCGGCAGTTGTGACGGAGATTTCAGACGTGACTGCCGGTCCTGAGGAGGGCAGCATTGCTCTTGCAAAGCGTGTCTACGCACACCTGTACGAAGGCAACCTCAGCAGCAGGTATGCCTGTCAGGGAAATTTTTCTGCTGCTCTATGTACGGTGTAGCGGTGAATATTCTCGAGTTTTACGCATGGCACTGCTGCCTCATGAAATGGTTTGTTTACAATTGCAGTGACATGCAGGCTGGTGATGAATCTTTCACAGCCAAGCGATGCATATTCATATGCTGCATTTGTTGCAGGCTGCATATTAATGTGTACGTGTCAGCATTGGTGATGATCAAGGAGAAGGTGATCAAGAACATTTCCAGTGAAGTCACCAACTGGTTTGCGGTTTGGAATGATGACCGCAAGTTCCATCACACTGCGGGTCAGTCTTGTCTTCCCTTTCTTCACATGCAATGTGTTGTGAAGATTAGCCCTTGCCGAGCTTCCCTTGCAAGAAGCATTTGTCTAGCATAAGTCTTGACAGTGTCTGTGACACAGCAGTCCCAAATCTACTGCACCTGGCCTGCAATCAGCCTGTATATATATATATGCTGTTTTGCCCACTGCAGATTGGCAATGTACGTTTCATGCATTTAGCTTCCGTGCGTTTCAGAATGACATGCACAGCTGAACAAAGCTGGCAATGTGTAGGTGAGATGCTGATACGGGCTCGCCTGTTTCACCTGCCCGAGCTGGATGCTCAGCTGGTCCGCATGATCTCAGCTGGCCGCAGCAACTTGGCAACAGACCTAGCGGTTCATCTTGTGCGCACCTGCCTAGTGGGGGACCCTGTTGTCACAGCAGCTGACTTGTTCAACACCCTGGACACACTGGCCAAGATTGCCCGCCACAGCAGCAATGGCCCCGCTGTTCTCATGCTGGTGGAGCAGGCGCGCCAGGTCACCAGGTCAGGCAGCTCTGCACCTCAGCCTTGCTGTTTGCGGCATTCTGGTGGCTGTACATGCTTCCCAACATCCTGGTCAAAACAGCATACAATGTGCATGACTCTGAGATGAAGTCAATGGCAATACTTGTGGCATGGTCACTACTTTATGCTGCAGACTGTGGAAGGTGACAACTGCTGGAGTCGTTTTACTGTGTATATGCTGTTGTCATATGTCCTGCGTCCATTTGAGCATTGATTGGTCATTCAGCATATGTGTCCGTGCAGGTTGAGGCCTTCTCTGAAGGATCAGACAGACCCCCCAGGTCTGCGAGACCGGGTGGTTGTCCTGTTTGATGAATGGGCCCGCCTCAGCGAGGACCAGCCAGCCAACCAGATGCATGACAAGTTTGTCCTCAAGCTGCAAACTGATGGCTTCCTCAAGGTCTGCCTCCCCTGCAATCATGCATCCTTTGTGCAAGGACCACTATCGCCTCTTTTGTGTATGAACTGACTGATAACCCGACATTTCCTGGCAGCGTGTCAAATGTCTGTCAAACTAAGGCCAAGTGGTGGATTTGCTCACTGCTGCCTACAGCTGACTTGCTCTTTTCTGGTTCTGCTACCCATGGTGTCCTTTGACTAGACATTCAAGGCTGACAATGGAATTGAGCGTGCAGGGAGAAGAGCTGACAGACCGCTTCTTGCGCATTCTGACCGACCTGGCAGTGAGCCACTGCCTGACAGGGGAGACCAGCAGCATGACCATGCGCCCTGGCCTTCTCTACTTTGTGGCTGTGGACGCCTATGTCCGCCTGCTCACAATGCTCATCACAGGTCTTTTTCACTGTCCACTCTTAGCAGCGCCATGGATGCACTGCTGGACCTGTGAGTGGTGCAGATTGTTTGCTGCCACAGGAGCTCAGATCATGTTGTGCACTCTAAGTGGCTGTGCTGCTGTGCTCATACGCCATGCAAAAGCACCAATCAAGCCAGCACCGCTCAAACTTGCCACAGCTACATGACTGGCACCACATGCGCACCACCCCTTAAAGAAGACCATGGTGATTGGACCTGCTTGCTGATGTATGCCCTGCAGGACTGTTTGTAAATGTGAGCATTACAGTGTGGCGTGGCTGCAAATAGCTTCCAAGTCATGGGTTGTAGTTTGAGCACTGGAACTGTTTTGACAAGGAATGTGCATTGTGTTGCAGCCCATGGTGGCGGGCCACCTCTGATGGCCAAGGCCACAGGCGTGGTTGCCTCTCAGCTTCAGAAGGATGCTGACCTGAACAGTGGTGACTTCAATAGCCGCCCCTACTACCGCATGTTTCTGGGCCTCATCTGCTCCCTCCCTGCCAATGATCCCACAGACGGCAATGCCTTTGGCATGCTGTCAGCCTTGTCCAACACCCTGGCTCTGGTTCAGGTAAGCATGTAGCCGTGTCGTGTCCTCTTAAGGACAAGAGCACGTTTTCAGAGTGCCCAAGCACAATGGCCGCTTCAGTGGGCTGCTCTGTACAGTACCTTTCCTGTCTGGCAGCGTGTGCTGACAACGCAAGCTGCTCAATGTGCAGAAGACCTGCATCCCTGTCACCCATGCATTGTCTGTATACAAAGCAGCACATGTCAGCCTAGAAGGTGCTATCACGTCGTGTTGCAGCCACTGCGAGTGCCTGGGTTTGCATTTGCCTGGTTGGAGCTGATCAGTCACCGCAACCTGATGCCCAAGCTGCTGCTGGCTCCCAGCCACAAGGGGTGGCCCAACTTCCAGCGCCTGCTGCTGGCCCTCCTCAGGTTCCTGGAGCCCTACTTGCGCAATGCAGAACTCACAGATGCTGTCCGCCTGCTCTATAAGGTATGCCAGCATTGCTGTCAGATGCATGGTAAGCAGTAGTAGTCTGCGTCAGAACCAGTGCCGAAGCTTAAACAGAAAGACTCTTTATGCTTTTGCTCTGCATTGATCAAGTGCGATGATTTATTGCCTGTCATCTGTGGCTTGAAGCAGCACTAACACATGGTGACCGACGTGCTTTCATGGTTTCTTGCCATTGCCATTATACCCTGACGTGAGCACTATGGCTTGCAGGGTACTCTGCGGGTGCTGCTGGTGTTGCTGCATGACTTCCCAGAGTTCCTGTGTGAGTATCACTTCCAGCTGTGCAATGTCATCCCGCCCAGCTGCATCCAGATGCGCAATCTCATCCTGTCAGCCTTCCCCCGCAACATGCGCCTGCCTGACCCCTTCACCCCCAACCTCAAGGTGGACCTGCTGCCGGAGATCAATCAGAGCCCCAGATTTGTTCCAGAGCCACAGAACCTGCTTCCAGCTGAGCTCAGGTACTGTTTGTCAGCCTTCAGCAGACATCTTACTTCCCAAGCTAATCTCACCTGTCCAGATCATGTGCAACCTTAGTGTTGCATGCTAAGCTGCGCACTCAGTAGGTGTTGGTGGCAGTGTTGCAGGATCATGGATCTCTTTTTCTGCATGCTCAGGCTGTTTGGTTCACAGCTGGTCTTGTGCTGCATAGGACTGCTGTGGATGGCTATCTAAGGGCGCGTGACCCCAGTGGGCCCTTCTTGGCATCCTTGAGAGGTCGCATTTCATTGAGCCAGCAGGAGTCCATCATGCAGGGCACCCGCTACAATGTGCCCCTGCTCAACGCTCTGGTGTTTTATGTTGGTATTGAGGTAAGCTTGCTGAGATGGAGTGTATCAGTGCAAACAGCCTTATCATTTGAGTGATCTGCACTAGTGTCAGGGTCATCATCACCAGCCCGTCATTGTGTATGCTCTGGTGAAAGCTCATGTCAGCAGACCTGCCATCTTTGTCAGTTAATAACATGATTGTACAGATTTCAAGGTGACACGATGAGCACTGTCCAGTTCTGATTTTGGTCCACTGTTGTAGAACTGAAGTGCATTTGAGCATCATGTTTGACTTGCAAAGTTTGCTTCACCAACATGTGTGTTATGCAGGCCATCAACCAGGACAAGCCTGGGCCCCAGGGCAATACCATGCACCAGCCCTCTTTGGATGTTTTCATGCGCTTGGCTGGTGACCTGGACACAGAAGGGCGTTACCTCTTCCTCAATGCTCTGGCCAACCAGCTGCGCTACCCTAACAACCACACACACTACTTCTCCTGCATCCTTCTGTACCTTTTCAACGAGACAACTCAGGTAGAAAGACATGCCTTATAGCCGCTGCAGAAGCATCTTTGTGTTATATGCTACTTGCAGCAGTGTCTGCCTTGGGTAATGTCAGTTCGTCTAATAGCTCTGAAGCAGTCTGTGCGTAAATTGACTGCCTTAATCCTGTTGTGCAGGAGATCATCAAGGAGCAGATTACTCGTGTCCTGCTGGAGCGGTTGATTGTCAACAGGCCACATCCCTGGGGACTGCTGATCACTTTCATTGAGCTGATCAAGAACCCCCGCTACAACTTCTGGACTTATGACTTCACTCACTGTGCTCAAGAAATTGAGCGTTTGTTTGAGAGTGTGGCAAGATCTTGCATGGGTCAGCCAAGAGAAGACGACAATGCTATGTTGCATCAAGGACAGCCACAACAGGCTCAAGTGCAGGGCTGATCAATCTATGACAGGACGCCCTTGACTCACACGTGTGTATGTTGCAAATGCTCTGGCCCAGGTCTGGTTGCTTGTAAGTGTCATGTGTTGACAGTCAGTGTTCAACAATGCAATTCCTGCAGTAGGTAGCAAGAGCAATTGAGATGCTAGGCTTAAGCGTAAAGCATTCGTCCTGGAAGAAAAACGATTTGTGATACACACGTGGGATCTCTGCTGATATAGGTATAACCACTAACACAACCTCCAATCTCAGCTCTACATCCGTTGTGCTTGCGCTCATGCCCATATGGCCGGCCGTCGGGATTGTCAGCCTCGCTCTCACAGTCAGCAACAAACGCCATGCTCGTTGTCTCAGCAGCATTTCAGTCAGCGATTCTACTCTCCATGACTGTAAACATAGCCTCCGAGATGCATATCAATGCATCGCGCAGCCTAACACAACCTTGCTTGATCAAGCAATTGACTGCATAGTATCTGATGCAATATCTCTATGATCCTGGCATTTTACCAAGCTCTGCTAATTAATGTATCCTTGGAAACGTGTATCTGAGATACAATCTATCAAGGACATACATGGGGTCATGAGTAAGCTATGGCTTGGGGTATTTGCTGTGAAGCCTATTTACAGCATTGATGCACAGTCTGGGAAGAAAGGCTGGTCTACACAACATGAATGCATTCGGGGAGAAAAGGAAATAATTTTGTAACCTGCAACAGTCAAGCTATGTGATTGACATCCTAATGCCGAGTCGATCATCCCATGTTTTGTCTCATTGGCACAGTTAGCTGTGGATCTGAAAAGGTGTAAGCGCCAGCAGGGGTCAGACCTCGATGCTGCACCAACAGCACAAACGTTATCATGAGACAGGGTGTTGCAAGTCTATGAATCAGGGCTTGTAAGCACAATACCTTGATCTCGCGTGCCTCTTGGCAGACCGCGCAAGGTGAACAGCAGAGGTGGACACAGCAGTCTGCACAAGGTTCTGAAGGTAGACTGTATTTGCTTCGCATCTCCTGCCTCAAGTTGCCAGCAAAAACTGCAGACAATGGGAAATACAGAGTCACATATGTACATCAACACTATGGGCACAACAGAGACAGTGCCTGCACTCAGCAACAGCTTGTCAGCAAAATGCCGACATTATGACAGGCAGCAGCAGTAGGTCCGCACTGCATATGAAGCAGGGGCAGCATGCGTAGCAGCATCCAGGTCCAGAGCAGGACGTGCTCCTCAACTTGCTGGCATTTTTGCCATAAAGGCAAGGCAGGCACCAGGACCCAAAACAGCCTGCAGTTGCAAATGATACCCATGGTGATAGGCTGTGATGAGTCAAAGCATAAGCACACTATGTCGACGTACATGTGCCGATGTCGGAGCAACAACCGAAAAGGCCTGTTGTCCAAGGCTCTTCTGGCTTGAGCATGCTGGCGAGAAAGTGCTTTTGTTCCACTATTACACACAACACAGTAGGACCAGATCAGGTGGAACAGAACGCCCTGATACTAGTGTCGTTGAAACCCTGTTCGGGAAGAGACACCGGCAAACACACTCAGGAGCAGATGAAGCTTCTTAGGTCAACGCGCTTTGACCGGCGAATTCTGAGACCTCTGAGCTCACTACAACTGCAGTGAGTCGTGAGACGCCATGCTGAGACTAGTCTGCTTTGACTCTGAAACCACCTTTGGAGCGACTTGCAAGCGACAGTTCCGGGCTGAGACGTTGATCGCTTCTGCTCGCTTGTCATCGTTGACAGTGGTATTGCTGAGAGACGTACTTCCTGCATAATCTAGGGGCCATCTGGAGGAACGTCTGTGCCCAAAAACCGTGACGATCACTGGCCGAGCGATCTGAACTTGTGCAACTTTGCTTGCCAAAACAGCTGCATTGGAGGCCTTCCTGTCGGTCTTCAATGCTACGACAGCGTTTATTCCAGCTGTAGCTATGGCCATCACTTGTGGCAGCTGAAACTTACTTGTTGCCATCACTTGCTGTGCTGGTCCTCGGCCCAATCTGTGCTCATATCAGTGAGCAATGGTAGAGGCCAAACGACCTGCTGTTGACACGACTGATGCACCACCAGCAAAGAGGCCCAGTGGTGGCAGCGGCGCTCTGGAAGAGGACCTGGAAGCAGAACTGGACGCTGAACAGGACCAGCAAGCTGAGGAGGATGTAGATGCCATCATGTTTGATGATGATATTGAACTGCATCTGGGTGAAGCTGGCAGGAACTGGACCCGACCAGAACCAAAGCCGCATGAACCTAGAAAAGATAAGCTGGGTGCGTTGGCTCAGACAACTCAAATTACATGTTGTGCTACAACACCCAAAATGATTTGAAACGATGCCGTCCTGGTGATGAATGCAGTGTTTCAGCAGATTGAGGTGGACTACATCATTGGTCACCCCAACAAGGATGTCCATTTGACTGATCTTGCTGAGGTTCCTATCATCAGAATGTATGGTGTCACAGAGTCAGGTGTGATTTTTGATGGTTATGTGCAGACAGAGGTGGTAAAGCCTCAAAGAGTGGTCTGCAGCAGCTACAGAGGTGCAAGTTGGGCTGTCTAACTTCACACCTGCTTGCTGCAGGAAACAGTGTGTGTGCTTTTGTGCATGGATTTGAGCCATACTTCTATGTGGAGGCTCCTCCAGCCTTTGGCCCAGATGACTGTGACTCCCTCCGTGCCCAACTCAATGTGAGCACACTTATCACCCTCTCATGCACCATTGCTTGAACGCTCTTGTCACCCTCACATGCATCATGGCTTGACACACAATCAGCTTGCACCTCTGAAGGCCCCCACATGCTCGTACATGCTTTGCATGCAGGGTCGCCTGGTAGAGCGTAGCAAGGGGAAAGGCACCAAGTTGTGTGTAGCTGTGCGCATAGAGCGCAAGCAGACAGCGATGCACTACCAGTCAGTCAAAAAGAAGGCCTTTCTCAAAATCGTGCTCGCCACACCTACCATGGTAACACAGGCCAGAGGTAAGCCTTTGTTATGCACATGACGCGTTCTTTGAATGTGCTCATCCACCCCTTTTTAACGCTACATCGTCTCCCAATTGCTGCTTTAGGAACATGGCAAACCTCAGGAGCGCAATATGATGCTCACCATTCTCATCCTGTCATACATATCTTCTTTTAGACAAACTGGCAGCAGCAAATGCTGATGTCACGGGCAATGTTGTAATCACGCGCCACAAATTGCTGCAGGTATCTTGGAACAGGGCATTCACATAGACTCCCTCAACATGTCGCGGTCATTTACAACGTTTGAGAGCAATGTACTCTTTGCTCTGCGCTTTATGATTGATCACGATGTGGTGGGTGGCAACTGGGTGGAATTGCCAGCTGGTCACCATACCTTCCAGGGGCCAGACCACAAGCACAAGCTCAGTCACTGCCAAATGGAAGCTCATGTACATTGCAGCAAGATCATCAGCCACAAGCCTGAAGGTACAGCTCTATCAAGCAACAGCATGCCTAAACTGAACACCCAGAGTTGGCAGATCATGTGTCTTCCCAGATCACGTGAAGCCTCTGAAGCACCACATCATGCACTGACCTTACAACACACAGTGCTACTCGATGTTGGGTGCTAGCTGAACAACATGTTTGTGTGTAGGGGAGTGGCAACGACTTGCGCCCTTCAGGATTCTGAGTGTGGACATTGAGTGTGCTGGTCGTAAGGTGAGATGACATGCAAAACCAGGAACACAAATTGTACCCTTGCACTCCCAGCTGTTCCTGGACCCATCTGCAAGGTGAAACCAAACAGTGCTTGCCCAGGCAAGCGGTACAATGCTTTGCGCAGCTCTGTGGCGTCTTGTGGCTCACTGCTCGCCATCTAGTCATGATGCTGTTTAGGGCTGCTTTCCAGAGCCAGATAAGGACCCAGTCATTCAGATTGCAAGCATGGTGACCAATCAGGGGGAATCCTCTCCAGTTGTGCGCAATGTCATGACGCTGGACACGTGTGCAGCCATCATTGGCTCTGAGGTCATGTCCTTCAAGACTGAGGAGCAGCTGCTCACGGTAATGTTAATACTTCCCACCAAATTCCTGTGGACTACGCTCTGCAGCTCCTCATCACTTTGATTATGTGCCTTGAGGTGGCATGCATCACACGATCTTGCTCAGGGTGACCCTGCTGATCATGCATGCATTCCCAAAACCAACTTTGCAGCTTCTCAGATGCATGCCACCCAGCACAGACCTTCTAGCAGGTTGTGTCCTCCACTGCACATGTGTTCCTGCCAGACAATGAAGGTGCACTCATATTGTAGCCTGAAAGCTGGCACAATGATGCAGCTACCAAAGGCAGTACTGACACATCATGCTGGCAATGTTTGAATGGCTTCCCAGCAGCTTGCTGGGCTTGACTGCTTGGTATGCTACAGAGATGGCGTGACTTGGTGATAGAGTCAGATCCTGACATCATCATCGGATACAATATTGTCAACTTTGACCTGCCATACCTCATTCAGAGGGCAGAAGCGCTGAAGATTGCCGAGTTCCCCTATTGGGGCCGCATCCAAAAGAAGTAAGCACTCAAGGTTTCTTGGCTTCAGCATAACCAGGACCTGCAGTTGATGTCCATCCCTTTTCGAAGAAAAGGAAGGGATACAAGAAAACTGCCCCTTTCTGTAGGGACAGGTTAGGAAAAGGTCTGTCATCAGCACTGCATCTGCAAGGCTGAAGGACTGCATGCTTTGTACATTGCTGCCTGAAGAACATAGGCCTGTATGTGCATGATGAGCATCTCCAAACAACAAAGTTGGTCATCTGCTGCAGCAAGCTCCGCATGCGAGATGCCCAGTTCAGCAGCAAAGCTTATGGCACATACGATTACAAAGAGATCACCATTGATGGCCGCATCCAGTTTGACCTGTTGCAAGCCATCCAGCGAGACCACAAGCTGAGCAGCTACTCCCTGAACGCCGTCTCTGCTCACTTCCTGGGCGAGCAGAAGGAGGATGTGCATCACAGCATCATCAGCGACCTGCAGAGCGGCAACGAGGAGACTCGCCGCCGTCTTGCTGTCTACTGCCTCAAGGTACCAGGGGCTGCTCATTACATATTGCTCACATGCTGCTGTCTGCTGTGCAGAGCTTGCACTTTGATTTCCCCAGCGTGACTGCGCTGCTGCATGAAGCAAGCCTGTCCGCACAGTGTGGCGGCATTGTTCCAACAGATGGAACTGCTTGGTGGCTGCTCTGCTTGTGCCACATGCGTTTGCTTGGCCAGCTGATTTTGCTGGACTCAGATAGGCAGGTGGCATGCAGGATGCGTATTTACCCCAGAGGCTAGTAGACAAGCTGATGTACATGTACAACTACATTGAGATGGCACGTGTGACTGGGGTGCCCATGAGCTTCCTGCTGACAAGGGGCCAGTCCATCAAGGTCTTCAGCCAGATCCTGCGCAAGGCTCGCCAGAAAGACTTGCTGGTCCCCTACCTCAAGGTGTGCCTGCTTCCTTTGCAGACTGTGCCGTCTGGCATGCTTCAAGTTAAAACGTGACATTGTAAGAGCATTGCCACATCGCCCTTCTTCACAGCATCACAGGCAAAGACATTGCCAGAATTCCTGTGTGGCAGTCTCATGTGCCTGCAGCCCGCTAAAGTACTGCCTATTTGCCATGGCATGTGACCTGCTCATTGCCCATGCACGCGACTTGACTAAAAGTTCACACTCTGACTGTTGTCATGGACAAGAATGAGGGGTAAAGGGTGACAGGTGGGTGCACCGGGGGGGGATGCTGTGGGGTATGAAGGGGCCACAGTGCTGGATGCCAAGCAGGGGTACTACAGGGAGCCAGTGGCCACCCTTGACTTTGCCTCCTTGTACCCCTCCATCATGATGGCCCACAACCTCTGCTACTCCACTCTCCTGCCTCGCGACCGGTCAGCCCTGCTGCATATGCACACTCATCATACCCACTGCCTTGCTGCACTGCTGCTGGCGCCTTGCACCCGTTTGGGGCCCAGTCACATTCAACAATACACAGCAGCATTGCTGCCACATTGGCTGCTTGGATTTTGGGGAGCTGCACTGTTGGCAAGTGCTCATCGTGCATAAGACCAGGAAGCATGCTGCAACCCTTTGACATGCATTCACATGACAGCAGTGTGTGTATGCCCTGCCAAGTGTCTTGCAACAGCGTCAGGGGGTGTGTTACTGGGTGAATACCAGCCTGGTAATGTGTGCCCCCAGGCTGCATGAGCTGCCCAAGGAGGATGTGATCAGAACACCCACCGGTGACAGCTTTGTGCGTGCTCACCGCACCAAGGGCATCCTGCCTGAGATCTTGGAGGAGCTGCTGGCTGCCAGGAAGAGGGCCAAGAAGGACCTGGCTGCTGCTACAGACCCCTTTGTGGCTGCTGTCATGAATGGCCGCCAGCTTGCCCTAAAGGTGCACCCTGCTCGTCACTACGCTGCAGCCCTCTTCTTGCAAATGTTGCAGGCACAGCCACTGGGCTGCCGTCTACACAAGCACCAGATGGTACAATGCTCTTGTCAAGTCGCAACTTGGTTGCACAAGCTCATGCTGGCTGAAGCGCAGGGCTGGACTGCACACATATGCCAACCTTGAAGATGCTGCAGCATGTCAGGCTTTTGTGGCTGCAACCTGTGCTCTGGCAAGGTTGGGCAGGCATTGCTGCATAAGAAGGGCAAGTTGGCTGCAGGTGAGCGCAAACAGTGTGTATGGTTTCACGGGAGCCACTGTGGGCAAGATGCCCTGCCTGGAGATCTCTGCCAGCACCACCGCCTACGGTAGAGAGATGATCGACCACACCAAGTGAGCTTGCCCTGCATGTTGCTGTTGACAAATTCTGCATCCAGCTTTGTCTACCACTGTGACTCAGCACGTCCTCTTGACTGGTGGACACAGCTGGTGACCCTGATTGCAAAGACTTGAGCATATGATGCAGACTGTTCTGGCCATTTGCATAGCAGCTGAGACTTTCTGCTTCTCAGCCCTTCACTTGGACAATCTATGATGCATGTGCACATCACCAGCACTTGACGGTTCATGCAGGGAGCTGGTGACAAAGACATACAACAAGGCCAATGGGTATGAGACAGACTGTGAGGTGATCTATGGGGACACAGACAGTGTGATGGTGCACTTCAAGGTGCCTGATGTGGCCAGGGCCATGGAGCTGGGCCGGGAGGCTGCTGAGTTTGTGTCCAAGACCTTTGTCAAGCCTATCAAGCTGGAGTTTGAAAAGGTGCTAACTCCAGCTTCTGGCAGTCTTGCTGCAACTGATGCTGCAAGCATGCACAAACCGTCCCAGGTCGTGCATACTTTCTATAGGCAGCATTGAGTATCCAGTGCAGCTGTCACGCCATTGAATCAAGCTCACCAACAGATACCACATATAAGATGTTGACACTTCTGCGCTCTGTAGGTGTACTTCCCATACTTGCTGATCAACAAGAAGAGGTATGCGGGTCTGCTGTGGACCAATCCTGATGCACACGACAAGATGGACAGCAAGGGCATTGAGACAGTGCGGCGCGACAACTGCCTGCTGGTGAAGAACGTGATCACCACCAGTCTGGAGAAGCTGCTGATTCAGCGTGATGTGGAGGGCGCCAAGGAGTATGTGAAGAACAGCATTGCTGACCTGCTCATGAACCGCCTGGACCTCTCCTTGCTAGTCATCACCAAGGTATTCTCATGCTGCCACCCGCTTGCAAACTGCTGCCACCTGCTTGCTACCATGTCATGCGCCCACTCCTGCAATAAGCAGCTTGCACCTGGTCTGTCCTCCTCAACTGTGCCACCAGCAGCTTGCACCTGGTTTGTCATTCTCATGTATTGCCTGAATGATCAGCGAAAGACTTCACCTGCCAAGAAGGAGTGATGGTTCTGCTGCTGGTGGCTCAAGCCTGATGCAGTGCTTCGCAACATGTCATGCAAATATGTAATTATGCCTTGCTCTTTGCCTTCTGCTGCTATTGATACAGGGCAAAGTTGCATTTGGCTGTATGTGGCCCAAAATTGCATGCCATTTTCTGCCCCACAGTCCTAATGAAGCGGACACTGCACTGTCTGTTGGCTGCTGCAATGAAGGCGACTGAGTCATGTCTGCTGTGACAGGGGTTGGCACAAGATGCAGAGAAGTACAAGTCTGCAGCAGCTCATGTGGAGCTGTCAAAGAAGATGTACAAGAGGGATCCTGCCACAGCCCCGGTTGTTGGAGACCGGGTGCCCTATGTCATCATCAAGGTCTCATCTTCATCTTGACTACCGACACTAGCCAACATTGCAAAGGCGCATTAACCCACATTGACTTTAGAGCTTATCCTCTTGCTTTGCTAGCTTCCGTGCACAGTCAGTGTTCAATACCAAGGGTCATTGCAGGTCAAAACAATAGCATGATGCATGTTCCTGAGGGGTGTGTGTGGTGAAATGCAGTCAGCCAAGGGGGCCAAGACATGGGAGAAGGCAGAGGACCCCATCTTTGCCCTGGAGAACAACTTGCCCATTGACTTCCAGCACTATCTGGAGCATCATCTCTCCCAGCCACTGCTGCGCATCTTTGAGCCTATCATGCGCAACCCCAAGTCTCTCCTCTCAGGTGCTCACTCCTGCTCTTGTGCAGCATCCAACATGCAACATCTCGCCATAGTACCTCTGTGGTCTGTTTTGCTGTGGCATCTAAGCCCATGCTGCTGCAGCTTAGGGATTTTGCACCTGAAAGCTGTGGCTTGATCTTCAAAAGAAATGCTGCCTCTGTTGTTTTGTGTGCACTTTGCAAGTGTCTGGTTGCCCTACTGCTGTACATGCTGCAGCAGCATGATCTATACCTAAGGGAAAACATTTGGTACCAGGGGACCATACTAGGAGTATTATGGTGTCCACCCCTTCTCTGGCAGCAGGAGGCATCATGAAATTTGCCAAAGTGCGCTACAGCTGTCTGGGCTGCAAGGCCACATTGGCGCCTGGGGACACAACCCTCTGCAAACACTGCAGGACCAAGGTGATTTGCCAATTGCTAGATGCACTAATGTTGCTGTTAGGCCCACTTGCTTTAGCATCTGAGGACAGACGCAAATACTACAGTTGTTGATGGTGACATGCAGGAAGCTGAGATCTATCAGAAGACCCTTGTGGGCGTGAATGAGCTTGAGACCTCCTTCAGTGCCTTGTGGACACAATGCCAGCGATGTCAAGGCAGCTTGCATCAAGATGTGCTTTGTACTTCACGTGACTGCCCCATCTTCTATAGGCGGAAAAAGGTGCAAAAAGATCTCACAGAAGCCCACGCAGTGCTTGATAGATTTGAGGACTGGTAAAGTGGTCGTGGAACAACTGCAGCGTAAGGAACGAACATTGCCTGAACGAGTGAGGGCCAAACATGACGGTTGTGATAGTTGCAGAGAAGGTGTCAGGACCTGGTGTTTCTACCTTTTGTGTTTGTACATGCGTTTGTTGTATAGGCAAGCCAGCTGTATTTAGCCAGTCTATCTGTTTCTGCATGACTTTGTGACCTGACAGCGGGTTTCCAAAATGAACTGATTGATTTGACATGACACTTAGTGTCATGCCAGTATGGTGCTTGGTTTGTAGTGGGGTTTAGTGTTGTGCAATCTGATCAAATTGCTTGTGTCACATTGGTAACACCTGCTGATGCACAAAAGCTTTGAAACCTGTTAGGGGAGAAACTATACGTCATATGCTATACATTGACCATCCTATGGTATGGCCATCCTTGCGCACATGCACTTGAAGCTGTGCATGCAGAGTTGACACTCATGGACTTGGTATGTGTTGTTGGATGCTGGCAAAGCAAGAGAGCACAGGCTCATGCCCTTCACTCCTGTTGCAAACGTGTACAAGATTCCGCACTGTCTTACACTCTGTCAAACATAAGCACATGCAGTACTCTTTCAGCTGAGGACAATACTAGACCAGCTGCCGAGGTGATCAAGCATTTTCATCTTGATTCTGAGCATTGCGTGGGGGGGATCCACCAGCACTTGGTTGGACAAAGGGATTTGTTGGTGGTGGTTGATAGCCACCAGAGAAAGGATCCCGTTGGCTTCGCGTGCCTTGTCCACCACCAGCAAAAGACTGGTACCCTGCCTCATCATCTGCAGTGACCAGTCTAGCTTCAATCATGTGCTTCAAGCAAGCCTAGCTTAAATTGTATGCTTCAAGCAAAAGCCTGTCCTGGCTCAACAGCCTTGTAATGAACATGTACCTGGATTGGCATTGTTCATCAGGTATGCAAAGTAGGTGCCTGCAATCTGCAACAACAGAAATTCATTCTGCATTGGGGCGCGGTCTGCATCAGCACTGCAGTTCAACTGTTATTACCTTGGCTATGATGTTGAGAAACATGACTCCAAACCTGCATCAAGCCAGCTGTTCGATGCTGCCTGCAAAACAGTAGGCTGGGCGCCAAGTGCAACTACTAGATACATGAGGTTTGCCAAGCAACGCTGCATGTATTTGGAGGAAACGTGCAAGCTGCCATATGAGCAGTGGCAGCAAAAGCAGAGCCTGATACTCACCACATTCCAAATCCGACTGGCCGGAAGAAAATTATTTGAAATATGTCAATGACAATGGAAGCTGGTGTAAAATACATATACTGCAGTAGCAACACAAACCTTGATGCAAGCCCTTGCTGATCATATGAACACTTGCTGCTGAGGTCATACCAGTTGCAGCAGCTCATGGCTCCCGAGCACGCTGGCTAGAATGCCGAGTACTGCTACCGCCCCAGAGAGGTTCGGCTCCCAGGCAGTAGCTATCAAAGCCAGCGCAAGCTGGACCTGCGAGACTGCTTTGACTTTGAAGGAGTTCTGCTGGTTCAAAAAGCCCACGACCGTGTCCATGACTAAGCTTGTACGCGTTTGCGCTCAAACGGAGCACGCGAGTGCTGTTGCGCGACTGTGATCAGCGACCTTGGTCCTCACAGGTTGTATCTGCAAATACGGCCGTATGATGCCAGCAGAAGCGTGCTCGCCTATCCGCGACCAAGATTATGGGCGTGATGATGCCAGAGCATAGAATGTACGTCCTGCAAACTGTCTGAACGCTGTTAGATCTGCGAAGGAAAAACTCACATCGAATGCTTCTGACCCAGGGCCCCTTCGGCACATCGCCAGGGCGCCTTACGGTACGCTCGGAAGGACCTCTGAGTTGACCAAAGTCAGTTGTGCAGCTCGATCTCACTCATTCTCGCTTGTCAGGTGTC
>JAABUH010002673.1_pt1 | contig 16705 bp, 26 predicted proteins | sample 5559121 | NCBI WGS metagenome assembly JAABUH01 (sample SAMN10711871, study PRJNA513364) | rock metagenome | isolation source: Antarctica rocks | place: Antarctica: Victoria Land, Battleship Promontory nord | collected 2015-12-28
GCAAGATGCGTCTACGAGTTACCTTAAGTACCCAGAGCGAGTCGGCGGCATTTCGACGAATCTCGTTGATTTCGTCGAGTGGCGATTTGTGGTGTGGCGTGGTCCATGACGGTGTCAATAGCCTTCTGGGCTTGCATCAGGCTCCAAGCACAAACGAAGTTTCAGAAGCTGGTCTAGGGTATGGCCTCTGTTCGGTGAACGGGCCGCCTCATCATGAACACATCTATTTTGACAAACAGATTAAGGTGTTAGAAAGCAACCCAAGAGGTTCACTGTGTGGGTGAGGAAGACTTCAACATTATGTGGCATTAGAAGTTAAGGTAAGCATGTACACCTTACATGAGAAGGATGTTAGTCTTGATGAAAGGCAGTATTCAATGAGCAGCTAGAGGCAAAGACTTCAGTCATGCTGAGATGTGAGCTGTTTATGCCCTGACTAAAAGCAATTTTGTTGGTGGGGGGCTACTGAGACGAACGATCGCGGTTGAACACGGGGGCTGCTCGTACGAGACCCAAGCATAATATTGCAATCGATTTCCATACCATATCTCGCACGCTCACACGCAAAGCTTCTCCTCGGTCCCCTAAACTCCACACCGATTGATCGTCTTCCTCTGCCCACTAAACCTAAGGATCTCCCTCTTCTCCATGATATACAAACACCTCTCGAGCGCATGTTGACTATACCCCTGCTGGGTACAAAACTCCCTCGTGAGACTCTGGAAGCTCGTGCTCCATCCGATCGGTAACCGTCTTTTCAATTCTTTCTCGATCGCCTCGATCTCGTCTTTCAGCTCGGAGCGGGTCATTCCCTCGACGGATCCGTTGGCGAGCGCCGTCATGGTGGAGTATTTGAAGAGACGGATGGATTCCTCGACGTGGTGAGGGAGGACGGATCGGGAGAGCGTGATTTTAGCGACAGCTTCGGAGATACGGACGATGGCTTCGAGTTGGCTAGGGGGCGCTGTCAGCTCGGGAACCAAGGGGAGGATCGGGAAATGCTGACATACCGGATGGTGATAGGGATAGACGATCGCTCATCGTTATCCCGCTCAATCTGCTGAACCTCCTTTCTGAGTCCGACGAAGTGCGAGCTCAGCATTTCCGCAGCCTCAGGCGAGAGTCGAGGAGCACATCGACTGGTTCAGCTGTCAACAGCCATCCCAGATGCCATTCAAAACTGAGAAATCGGTCTCACCTTTTGATATATGAGATGTACCGCTTCATCTTGTCAATCTCGATCTCGCCAACGACCTCGTTGTCGGTCTCCCGGTTCATGTGAAGCTGCATGACGTGTCGCGCGATGGTCTATGGATTGGGTCAGTGACGAGGACAGAGACAAATATGCGGGACATGCCCTATCCCGAGCCTCGTTGTGCTCGTCCTTGATCAAGAAGATCAGGTCGAACCGCGAGAGGATCGTAGTAGCGAAGTCGATTTGCTTCGTACAGATTGTCAGCACAGGCGGTTCCACAAAACGCAAGGAAAACTCACCTCGCCAGGACTCTTCGAATCGTCATAACGCCCGAAAACTGGGTTCGCGGCGGCCAATACACTTGTCCGGGAATTGAGGATGGTCGTTATGCCTGCTTTGGCAATGGAGATGGTCTGTTGCTCCATCGCTTCGTGAATCGCCACTCGGTCCTCATCTCGCATCTTGTCGAACTCGTCAATGCACACCACCCCTCCGTCGGCGAGTACCATCGCCCCACCTTCGAGGTAGAACTCGCGCTGTCATCGATGCATCAGCCAGTATTCGCGGAGAGGTAGCGAAAGACCTACCGAGACCGGATCACGCTGAACCGACGCCGTCAGACCGGCTGCGGAAGAACCCTTGCCTGATGTATAAACAGAGACGGGCGACACCTAGATCATCCTTTATCAGCATGTGACCGCATCATCGCGATGACAGGCTGACCTTCTCGACGAACTTGAGCAGCTGTGACTTCGCCGTCCCCGGATCACCCAACAGCAAAACATTGACATCCCCTCTCAACCTCATCCCATCAGGCAAGATCTTCTTGCTCCCACCCATAAGCAAGCACGTCACCGCCTTCTTGATGTCCACATTCCCATAGATACTCGGTGCCACACTGCTGGCGAAGCGTTCGTACAGACCGTCGGAACGTGCCATCTGCTGAAACTCCTCTTCTTCCTCGGGGGTGAAGACGCGGGAGCCGGGAGAGGAGGCGAGAGAGGTGTCGAGCTCGATACCGAGTACGCGGAGGTAGGGTTGGCGGAGAGCAGGAGCGCCGGACGTATTTTTCTGGGAGGCTTCATCAGCTGCTGAGGAATTTCGAGGAGAAAGCCTAGACTGACGCTTTTCGAGGGAGAGAAGGTGGAGTAGATGCCGGTCGCGATGATCCGGGAACCGGGAACGACCTTGGCGGTGAGATACCTAAGGGAGTCAGATTAAGTCAGGGTAATGAAAGCGAGCGAATCGCTCAACTCACCGCTCAGCATGCAGCATCATATGCCTCGGCAGCTCGCCGACGGGTACCATGTCCGGCGCCTCCTGCAGCTTAATCGTTTGTTGATCGACGAAACGGCATCGATCATGCAGGATCATGTATGGGTCGAGGGGGCAATCTTTCGCTTGGCCTTCCTGAGCAGGACTGCTTGGTCGTCAGTCTCCGATGTCGGTATCCTCGCTTAGGTGAATTCAGATAAGGGCAATGACTCACGCATCACACCTTCTCGGCAACGCAGCTTTCTCCCCACCCAGCGTACTCGGCACCTTCACAGTCTTGACCGATCGACAACCCTTACACTGGAGGTGCAACTCGGTTGCTCGAGATGACAGCTGACTCGCATTGATGACGATACCAGGCAATCGGACGAGAGTAGTAAGGGTATTTGCCTGGTACGAACTTAGCTCAAATTGACCTATGCGGTGAAGGAGAACTGACGGTAAGCTCGCGGAACTGCAGTAGATTCATCCCACTCCGGATGGTGACCTGCATATCCGGGATCGACTCCGTCACACTGCTGGACGCCCCAGTCTCGCTATTCGTAGGACGAAGCAGGAGTCGAGCAAGGCGGAGCAGCGCCGATTCCAGCTATTCCCAATCAGTCCTCCCCATATCCCTTCAAGGAGACCTTCGCGCACCAGCGTCATCATCTCCCCAGGCTGCTCCTGCACCTTTTGCGCCAACTCATCGTTCCAAGCCACCAAGTCCTTCAGGTCGACATCGAGCGTGTGATGGTGAAGAAGCAGGGAAGAGCGGAGTCGATCCCGGTAGATGAACTCCCCACCAACGCGGAAGCCGGAGAGGAAGTCTAAGAAGAGCTTCTCGACCTCTGCGGGCGAGTCGGGGTGCTGTTCGCCTTGGAGGACGGAGACGCTGTAGATTCGGTTGGGCTCGAAGCCGCTCTGAGAGGAATCAGCTAGGCTCTGCGAAGGATGGAGGTGTCTTACCATGATGAATGACGTCTACAGCTGTAGGGTGCTTGATTAGCTTCGAGGAAGGTGCTTAAGATGTGAGACTGACGGACACAAGATGAACGTGGGAGTCTAGCTGAATATTCGTTGGAAAGGTTTCCTGGAGATTACTGACGCGTCAAGACGGTTGAAGGCGTGCAGTCCAAAACGCCTATGAAGCTGGCCCCCAGGCCTAGTTTGCAGCTTACTCATCACCTTGGACATTCATACATCATACTTCTACGACGTCTTCAAACACCTACACAAAGGTGGCTGAAATCCAACAAATTAAACAGTCGATTATTCTGTGTGTCTGCTACAAAGTCCATAACCTTTGACAGACATTGCCAGCCACTATGACGGCGAAGACGACTCGGTTGGTAGCGACCAGCTTGCTACCTATCCACATCAAGATCCGCTGATCCGATCGCAACGAGACTCCGTAGGGCGACGGCTATAGACCTCACCTACAAACTCCGCTCATTCTAGATCAACACTCTCTCTCCTCATTATCCTAGACGCTCCCATCAACGTCGTTCAACTCCCATCAAAATCCGCAGTAACTCGAGTCATGGCCGATTGCCTCTCTTCCCTCGCCAAGACGGTCCCTACTCTACAGGGAACCGAGTCCTTCATGAACTGTCGAAGGGCAATAAACTCATACCTAATCAGGAAGGGCGCGCACAAGACACTCGAGGGTACTGAGCTCGAACCATTCAGGACGCCTGGGGCGTATCTGGCCGGGACTCGAGCTGGAGACGACCAACCCGATGCTGCACAGAGCACTATCGGGGCAGTTCTCACAGCCGCTCAGAGGCTGCTGTTGGCGGAGTGATTGACCAGAGAGCACGAAGCTCGCTCGATGGTGATCTTGATCGTCTCCCATGGTGTTCAAGCGGAGATTGAGTACATGTGGTTGGCGAACGATATGTATCGACACATCAGCTCTCCACACAAGGTAGACACCACCTGTCGTTACGCCGACCTCTCTGCGCGCATATCACTCTTGCGACTTCCACTCAAAGCGATACGGGAAAAGATGCTCGAGCACTATGAGCAATACTCGAGCTTGAGTGCCGAAGCCGTGAGCGCCGGCATTCGTATCGGTGATTGGGAGAAGTCCGAGCGGTTCCTTATGTCCCTCGGCGACGGTCTCGGGTCGCTGAAGATCGCTTCCTGAACAACGCCAACTTTGGACAGAGCTTGTGCGTATCTACAAGGCCCTCGCAGATCGTCGCGGTCATGAGCATGAGCGCGAGTCTCAAGCAGCTCCCACCAACTACGAGGCCAACGGCCAGCTTTACCATCTCTCCAAACGACACACATCGAAGCGCAATGCCAAGTCAAGCTCGAAAGCAAAGGGCAGTACAGACCAGAGGAGGAGGCGCAACGGCAACGATAATGACAGCAGCAGCGGCAGTAACGGCGACGACGCCCAAAAAACCCGCTGCAACCACTGCAATCTCCGTAATCATACTGTCAACAAATGCCGGAAGAAGGCAGCTGGTGAGCCCTCTTGGGACGAGATCAAAGAAGCTATAGCCTACTTGAAGGAGAAAAAGAAAGGCGGCGGCAATGGGTCGATCAATAAAGTTGAGGGCTATGGCTATATCTCGGCACCTCAAGCATTCCTTGGACACATCTCTGCCGACATCTCTGCCAACATCCCCTCTAGCAAGAGTAACACCGGTGACTTCCTCATTGACACCGGCTCAACCCATCACATCACTTCAGACCGTAGTCTACTCGGAGACGTAGTCAAGCTTGATGCGCCGCTACCCTTCAGCTTACCCGACACCTCCAATGCAAGGGTCGAGTCAAGCGAGAAGGGAGATCCCCAAGTTAGCCTCGCTACCGGTCAATCCGTCCCCCTCAGGGATGCCCATTACATTCCCGCCGCACAATCCAACATCCTATCGGCCGGCAAACTGCACGAAGACGGGTGGATAGTCGACCTGTGGTCCGAAAGGGCAAGATCAAGCTCGACATTGTCTACAAAGGCGTCCTTCCCTACGTCCAGATCTTCCCCGTCTATCCCTCATCTCCAAGTCTCAGAACCGAGGAGAAAGGGAGAATTGACGGAGACGGAGACGGAGTCGGCGAGGCAACGGATCACGCAGATCGTGCGCGGACCCGGCGGTGCTGAACACAGACCCGGCGGTGCAGCTACGGCGTTCAGGGGAGAGATCTAGCTCGACGGCGAGCAGCTTAAGGGGAGTGTTGAAGGCGTATAACCTCACTCGCCTATCCAGCTAGCTATCAGGCCTAGTTGGCAGCTTCCCATCACCTTGGACATTCATACATACATACGTCATACTTCTACAACGTCTTCAAACACCTACGCAAATGTGGCTAAACATCTCGATCATTATGAGTGAGGCACGGAGGATAGCCGACCGGTGATTAGGTTAACCGGAATTTGGCCAGTTTGGCGCTGTGTCCTCTTCGCCCTTCTATCGGATAACAGCGACAACCAACTTACGGTCTGACTCGTCGCAACGCGAAGGGCTGGACAAGCATCGTCGTCCGATCGAGTCCGCTCGCTGTAGCAGGAAGATTGGCGTCATCAGTTTGTCCATGAAGCTGTAACGTGGATCGACGACTACGATGCTGCCGAACCATCTCTGCGCCCGTGAGAATCAGCTCGACTATGATAACGGACGGACTCCGGAGGTGACGGCTTAGTCGGTCCAGTTGACTTATCAGCGCTCATCTCAAGGCACACGGATCATCGGTCATGGGCGGACCGCCGAATTTCCCGGGAGGAAGGATCCCCTAACGAGCCTAAACAGCTTTGATGAATGAAGCCCCGCCAATCTGCTGGCAGAAGCTTCGCAATTTACCAAAGCCGACGAGACCATATGTGTCGATCGATGAAACGGTCAAGAAGTGAACAGGAACCAAGTCGAGGCGAAATGGGGGCACCGTATGCGCCCTTTGATTGATCGCCATCCTTTGGCCCTAACAGCTGATAGAGAGGGGTCCTTTCCGACGCAAACCAGTGCCTCAAGGCTCGGGGACACGCAGTGACAGTTTCAACCCCGCCGGATCTCGTCCTCTCTTCACACAGAGCTCCACAGCTATCTGTCGAGAGCATGCGGTTTCTCCGTTGATGGGACCTAAGATGGGAGCGTGGACCCGAGCTTGCCGCAGCATCCATCAAACTCTACATCTCGCCGCTATATGGGGTAAACCCCGTGCTTGTTATCCTTCTCGCCACCATATACCTCAAGAGTGCCGTTCTGTCATCATTCGCCACTCCACCGAGTCAAGTCCTCTTGATCCTACCTTTCACCACCTGATCGTCATTACGAGGATCCTCAAACGCCCCGTTCCCCTCTTCCCCGTGGGAGACGTCGTTGCCATCCCCTCCTTTGACCACAACGCCGCCTCGATGCGAATGATTCACAACCCCTTCCCCTCTCTCCAAGGGTTGAGGACCCCAACGTCCTGATATACCAGTGCGTTCCAGCTAATCTCACCATCCTTTGTCTCTCGACCCCTTCTTCCTCCTTTGACGGTCTCCGAAAGAACGTCAGGAGGGGTATAAGGTGGCGAGAAGAAGATGCTTTGTCATGAACTCGCTCATACCATTCCTTCTCTCTTGGACAGATTCGCATCCGATCAACTCCGCTTCGCTTTCAGCGATCTTCCGAGGAACATCGGCTTCTCATTGCTTCAACATATCAAGAACAGCTTCTGGTGAGTCCGGCTTCTCAGAAGCCCGCTTTGACCTTCTCTTTGGACGATTCTGATACCATCCTAGTCCAGGCTTCCTGAGCCATGTCCGACAACCGACCCGTTCTCTCCGGTCCCCGCCAGCCCGCCGACTTCGCCGTCTCCTCCTCGTTCCCGCCCCCCGCTCCTCGCCTCAACCCGAATCGCCCACAATGGGCGGTCGACCCGCCATTCTCCCAATCCAGGACGGGATGCTACATCTCCCCCGACATATCTCCAACGACGCCGTTACACGAGCAGCAGACGCGCGGCTATCCTCTCCCCTCTCTCGTCCATCGAGCTCCAGCGGACTTCAACAGGCGCTCGTCCGAAGGCGCACAATATTGGCGGCCACCAGGTATTTTCCATCCCAGACAGGAGGATACGGGTGCATATCACGAGGTCGGGCAGACGCCAATGCAGAAGCACAGGAAGGGGAGGGCGCCGAAGAAGGCTGAGGGGAAACAGCCGACTTTCCTGACGAAGCTTTACTCGTGAGTCCTCCATCATCAAAGGAACATAGCTGATACGATTTCAGGATTCTGTGAGATCTTACCTTCCGTCATGCTGAGCCGTGACATTGCTGACATAGTGCCACAGGGAACAACCCGACTCTCAGCATGCGAGTACTGTGATTGAGCGACGGGAGTTCGCTGACTGTAGTAGATCATCCGGTGGGACGAGCCAGGCGAAGTCATCATCATCGAGAAGCCGGATGAGCTCGCCGACAAGATCCTCCCGCTCGTCTACCGTCAAAGCCGTTTCGCGAGCTTCTCTCGCCAGCTCAACGTGGGTCTTCCCGGCTCAGTATCACCTGCCCAGAACTGATCTGCTCAGATATACGGGTTCATGCGCAGGGTTAGTCTTCGTCACGTCGATCGCGGCATCTGCGATCCAGATGCAAGCACATGGTGTGAGCTCGCCATAGGCTGATGTCTTTCGCTGACTCTGCTAGCTCACCCATTTCTCCGCCGCAACTCAAGCAGAGAGGAGATCCTCGGCTTCAAGCGACGTGTTCCGCCTCGTCCTTCGCAAGCTGAGAAGCGTCGCGCCAGCATGCCCGACGATAGTCAATCACCCGGTTCCATCTCTGAGGGTAGCTACCCCCATTCGCCACCCGATCAATACCCGCCACATGGTCTAGCGAATGTCCAGGAGGGAATGCCATCGATCTTTGCTCACGGCTCGACAAGGTCAATGAGCGAGCAATACGGTAATGGGCCCTCCTTCATCTTCCGCCCAGAGACCATTGGCCAGAAGCCAACGTTGTTCGGCTCGTTCGAGCGGGATCCAGCGAGTTTCACCCCGCAGTCCGCCCCGGCCAATACGAAGGTCTTCCCAACTCGCGTGAATCAAGGCCACATCCGTACACGCAGCGTTCAAGTCGAACCACCCACGGCGACACTCTTTAGCCCGATCTCGCCACTCTCTCAGCCCGCCTGGATGGCTTGCCACCATGCCGAGACTATCTTGCGCGATGCAGGCGAACCACCGACGTACAACCCTGCCGACGCCATCACCTGGGCCCGGCGCGGCTTCATGAACTTGCCAAATCACGGTAATCAGCCGTCTTCCCTACCTAGTGACTTTACGGGGGGCAACCGCTTCCCGTCCCCCATGCATCTCGCTCCGTCAAACTTCAGCGCCGCACTCAGCGTAGATTCCCCAAAGACCGTCTCACCGGGAGTATATCAAGCGGGATACCCGATGCCTGCTTATCGCCCAGCGTACATCCCGCCGTCCCCTAGAGCGTTCTCGGCGAGACCTGAGAAGCGTACTGCGGTACTGAGTGCATCGTATGTACCCCGAACGAGGGCGATGTTACCTCCGGTAGGCGATCTAAGGCGACACAGTGGTGAGAGGAGCAGCGAGACGAGGTTGGATGAGGAGTCGGCACTGCCGAGTGCGTCGCTCAAGGGGTTTGGTAATCACCCATTCGAGAGCGTGCTGCCTGAGGACAGTGTGGAGACCACAGTCGGGCCCGAGGAGGTACGTATTTTTCTTAATCCGGGCGATACCGGCTGATGCGATCAAAAGGCCGATTAAGCCATTGGCAGACATCATAGCCCTCATGTCGCAAACCATCGCTACTTTCATAGCTTGACGACCTGATTCTTCCTGCTTGTATGACCTCATACCTCCCGCATCTATCTTCGATGCCCTTTGGTTCGGCTGGTCTTGTTGTACGAGTATCTTGAGGGGGGAGAAAGCATTGAGGCAGTGACGACGCTTGATGGCATGTCATACTGTGCGCCGTGCGGCTGCAGTCCGGGAAACCATTTGCGTCAAAGTCAAAGTCTGATACTCTATCTAAGAATCGTTTCACTCTACGGCTAACTACCAGAGTAAGCCCAAATGCGGCAGTCATGTACACCTAGTCAGAAGGCCAATCATTCACGTACTTTAGATTATAGTGGATGAACAGGCAGCTGGATGTGTCACTCCCACCAGATTCTATTTTTGGCTTTCTCTTCACCTGACGGGTAGAACAATGACTCTACCCACTCTTCCCACTTGTTCAAGCCGGACATGTGAAAGTTCAAGCAATTTGGTCTTCAGACCTATCAAGGTTGTATGAGAACGTAGCCAAACTAGACACTGGTTGGGTAGCACAAGCAATGCAGAGGCAGATGTATATCCCTCCGCAATCCATTCGGTCTATACATCTTCTCTCCTTTGCATCGCTCATTCAACCCCGCTGGCCCAAGTCCTGGCCCAACCAGTAATCTCAATGAATGAGAGGGGCAAGCCTTGGCTAGAGACAGACAGTTCATCCAAGGGGCAAGGTCGTTTTTCATCCCTTTCCCTTGTTCAAGACCTTCTGCCGATCGTGTCAATCAAGCTGGAAGCATCGGTTGAGAACATGCACCCACCACAACGGCCCATCACTCGACAACCAGCTATCGACCCGGACGAAGCGATCCGTCAAACCGATGACGATGCAGCCGCTTCTCGTCTGTCCGTTCTCTCTCCTTCTCTGTTTCGCCTTTCCTCCTCCTGATTCCTCATTCTACCATCCTATCAGCCGTATTGATACTCACTGACATGTCCTCAGTTCCGCCGCGACTCTCGGCTACCTCCCTGACCCCTTCACCACCCTCCTGTACAAACCCCCACTCTCCACTCCCGGAGCCGGACCAAGCCGGAGGCCACCCCTGATCAACGTGGGCACCCATCATCGTACGTACGCTATTGACCTCCTCGTCGACCGATTTTTGGAGAATGGGGGGAAGCAGGTGGTGAGTCTTGGTGCGGGGACTGATACGAGGTTCTGGAAGTTGATGGTGACTCCCTCCTTCCACTTGGTCAAGCTCGGGCTGATGGATTCTAGTCTCGAGACAAACCGCCCGAGTTGGGACGATATGTCGAGCTCGACTTCCCGCACGTCACATCCATCAAAGCCCAACGCATCTCTAGATCCTCAAACCTCTCTTCACTCCTCTCCCCCCCTTCTTCCACCAACACCACCCCCCCAGGGTCCATCATGGAACCGTTCAACATCTCCCGCGGCGGCACATCCCTTACCTCCCCACTCTACTCTCTCCTCCCATTCGACCTCCGCACATCCCCTTCCGCTTCCCTGGCCGGGCACCTCCTCCCCCTTCTCGATCCGGAACTTCCGACGCTCTTCCTGGCGGAATGCGTGTTTTGCTATATGAGGCCTGAGGAGAGTGCAGAGATCGTACAATGGTTCGGAAGGACGTTTTGGAGGTGTGTCGGGGTGGTGTATGAGATGTGTGGCCTCGAGTAGGTGGTCACCTACCCTTATGCGAGGTGAGGTGCTTATGGGAATAGGGATACCTTTGGGAAGGTGATGAGACGCAACCTGGCTGTTAGTCCTTCTTCTTGCGTCCAAAATGATCGGGAGGTACAGCTGACGTGGGCGAGCCAGTCGAGACACCTCTCCATACCCGGCGCCGAACCGTTCCGGGATCCGCAATCACAAGCCGCACGCTTCCTCGATCCTGCGTCGGGTGAAGGGGTATTCCAGCAATCCGGCGCGAAAAGCCTTTGGGAGATCAGAGAAAGCGTCATTCGACAGGAAGAATTGACTCGGTCAGTCGCCTCGCAAGGTGTCGAAGTTGCAATGAGGAAGCTCGGTCGTACTTGCAGAATGGCTGATATACGTTCGGTCACCAGGATATCGAAGCTCGAGCACCTGGATGAAATTGAGGAGCTGAGGCTTGTTTTGAGCCACTATTGTGTGGCATGGGGGACCAAGGGGGAGGGTATGGATGGTATTGGGCTTTGACCATGCTAGCTCCCACATTCTCGGCCAGCACAGTCAACGACAGTCCGCCCATTTCTGATCTACTCCCACGCTTGCCTGGCATACCAAGGATTTCATTCCAATGTGCATCCAGCTTTCAAACCCTGCAACCCGCACTTATACATCCCCTCCCACCATCCCCATTCCTCCCAGGCCGGACTCAAAATCCCCCGTAAACCCATTCCTCCCAGACCCACCCAGTCCACTCCCATTCCCAAACGTGACCGCAGTTCCATCCCCCGGCAACCCCAGCAGATACCCCAGATCCGACTGACTTTCAATCTGCGGAAAGCTCTCTGTATCAGACGGCACCTTCTCCCCTTGAGCTAGAACTTGGTCCGGTGGATCTACAGGTTGTGGTTCGTCGCCGATACCGGTGATACCCGCCGCTCGCGAGGTGTCCCGGATGGTCTTGGCGATGTAGGTCGAGAGACGAGTCTCGGAGATATCGGCGGACTCGAGAAGGTCGACCGACATCTTCAGGTAGTGCGGGGTGACCGAGGGGTCGAGATTGATCACTGCTTGGACTGGGAGGGGGGCTTTGGTGATTCGGACGAGAAAGATGGCGGCTTGGGCTAGGGTGATGGTGAGGTACTAGGCCGAGCGTCAATGAGGCGTCCAAGAACTTTCCAAGGTGGAGATTAAGGAGCGGCACTGACGTCCGTGGCAAAGCCGAGGGCGAGATCGGTCCACTCGAAGTGCCGTCTGGATCGTGCTCATCGCCGCGTTCAGACCCTTCTTCAAGCATTGCGCGATAAGCTCATCCTCGTCGGGTCCGGATTTCAGCGCGAATGAATCGAGGCATAGCCGCATATGTTATGCTTGCAGCCTCGCGATCCGCGCCGACGACCCTCCGCTCTGCAGTCCCCAAGCCGCAAGGAGGAGGATCGCCTGGACATCTGACAGCGCGTGTTGTTTCTGCAGGAGCGTCTGGGCCAATTGGGACTCAGCGAGATTGGTGAAATTGGCTGGGACGGAGGGATCGAGGTGAGGGTAAAGTAAGCCGCGGAGGGAGCGAGCGGTCAAACGGCAGTAGAAGCGGGCGGCATTGGCGATCATGGCGGACATGAGGGGCGGAGACTTTCGGATCGTGTTGAAGGCGTCGTCCAGAGCGACATTGACTATCGGGAGAAAGGGGTGACAATGGTCAACGAAGCTGTCGGACATCAGCGAAAGACTCGTTTACAGGCAGGCGCACTGACAATATGAAGAGCGTCTCCGCCATGTTGATGTCGACGATACCCGTATGCACCGGATCATCCTTCTCCCGTGCGAAACGCCTTTCATACCCTATCCCGCTCAGCTCGTCTCGACTCGCTGGGTTACTGCTTCGTGCGGGCGAGTTCCGACGTGACTGCTCGCGATTGTCCCAGACCGAAGGCTGCTTGGAGTCAATGCAGCACACAAATTCGGTATGAGTCCTCTTACCTAGTACACCAGCGCCTTGAGGGGCGGCTCAAAACCTCCCTCTGTCGCTGCTGCCAGTCTCTCTTCCGCCTTCTGCCCTTCCCTGACCGACGTCCGTCCGCCTTCTTCTCCGCATCACTTTTCCCGAACCCAGCAGACGCTGGGCTAAGCCCCATTCCACTAGACTTGCATGTCGATGGGTGAGGTGATGTGTGCTCCAAAGGGGTTGCTAACATTCGGAGATGAGGCAAACCTGACGTGCGATCTTGAAGGATCTTCCGGCGAGAGACTGGGTTGTAATGGATTCGGACCGAAACGAGGTGGGGTTGATCGGTCGAGAGTGTGTCGCTGGTGAGAGATTCGGTGCCCATCCGCCTGCATGGGATGCCGAGAATCGAGCGTCCGGTCGTCGTTCCGGATTGAAGGTGTGCATCACCTCTCCATTCGGAAACCCTCCGCCCCCGCCAAGTCCTGCCAAAAGACTCGCAACACTGCTCTTCAGCTGCTCGAGTCTCGCATTCGCTTCGTCGGGAGCATTTTCTCTCGGTGCACTTGGTAGTGGGAAAGCAGATCCTGATCCAGGCCTTGGGACGGACCGGCCGAAATCGCAGACGTTCCTCGACTTGGTACACCGCTTACACGGCCATCCACCAAGACATCGCAGCTTCTGCTTCCGACACTACCATCCCCATCAGCTTAGTCTTGTCACCCAGTACGAGATTCTTACGCGAAGACAAACCTGTGCAGCTCGCCGGGCACCTCCTTCCGAATCATCATTCCCTCTAGATGATGAAGCTGATCTCCTCTTGCCTTCGTACTTCTCGGCTGGAGCCGAATCGCTTCGATGTCGCCTGTGCTTGATCTGAGGCGACTGAGATGGGGTTTGACTGTACTCTGCACTCTTCGGATGGAGGTTGAAAGGGGATTGGATGGGCCGGGTCCGTTCGAGGGATGATACCGCCTCGAGGGCCGATAGGACTGTTCCATTCTCGGCTCAGCTCCAGCCATAAAGGGCTACGCTACGGTTTGCCGCTCGGGCTCTCAAGGCTTCAAAGCAGGCGATTAGCCGTAGGACGTGATTCGGGTTCGGAAACGAACAAGCACGGCCAATCCCGTCGTTTCCGGAAGGGGGCCGAGGGGCGGACTCCTTGATTCTTTCATTCAAAATCTACGGGTGCATAACGTCTTCGATGTACGAGAATCGGCGGCTGATAAGATATGACACGGGTCATCTAATCAACCCTGCGAAAGACAGAGCTTTTTCATGAACTCTTGAACCTTGGTCGTGAACGATTTCCACCAGATTCAGAGTCTACGGCAGCATTGACCGGACCCCTCATGCCCCTCCCCTGACTTACAATTACTGGACATATCAGTAGCGAAGACGGAAGGACGATTCCCTTCATGCACCGCATGCACCCAACTCATCCCAACTTATCCCTCTTTATCCTCTCCAACAACACCCCCATCCTCGCACCCATATTCGGCTGTCCCTTCCCCGCTCGCCCGCCCGCTCTCGCACCTCCCACTAACCCTCGGTCCCCATCCCCTCGTTGTCGAGGCAAGTGATATTTCGTAAAAGCCTGTTTCTTCAGCTCCCGCAAACTGGTCTGGGGCATCGGCGGGCCGATATCAGAGGGCGAGAGCGCTGGAGCCGGTCGTCCTCGCTCCTTATCGTGTTCCGCAGGTAGTGCTACCGACTCCTTGCCTTTTCGCTTCCCCCTCGTGATATCGGTGTCTCTTCTCTCGCCCCGCCGCAGACTCCCGTCTCCCAGTCGAGATGACTCCATACCCTCCTCCTTCAACACTTTTGCGTACTGCTTCTTCACCTTAGCCCGCTGGATGAGATCGGCTTTGATCTGATTAGCTGGAGATGAAAGGCGTCAGCTATCTATCCACAGCATGTCATCGGGTTTGATTGGATTAGTGTAGGAAGGAACAGCGGACTGACCTTTGCCGAGGTAGGCGTCTCGCGGCGCATGGGCTGGTCCGACGTGAAAGCCTTTCTTTCGTTCCCCGCAAGCTTTGGGCTTTGGGACCCCAGGGTCGGGCTCGCTTTCGCTTGGTCTGGGCATCGTTTCGGTTGGACGATAGCAGCGTAGAAGTGAACCCCGAAAGTCAGCCGAATGGGATCCCGATTCTGCTTGCCACTACTGGATCAACGCTTGAAACGCCGACGGTCCCATAGGACGCGGAGTTACTTCCACCCTTCATACACACAGCTCTTCACCTCATCCTTCCCACGAAACAGAGCCAGCGCGTGAACCAGCCTTTTGAATGAGCACTACCGGTGAGTGTTTCCCTCATCGCTCCTCTCCGCCCCGAAAAAAAGGTTGGTATGTCGTGCGAAGTGCTGATAAAAAACGCGCTTCTCCTTTCGTCCTCTCAAATACAAATCTCTCCCTCGCCACGCTCGCAATACCCGCTCGCTCGTAGCCACCCAGACCAAAGTGGATCCCACCGCCAAGAAGACCAAGGCGGCTCCGGCTCCGGCCCAAGCAGGTGCTGGGGTCACCAACCTCGGTCCGAAGTTTGGTGAGTCACGAGTCGCAAGTCGCTAGTATCATATCACCCTAGCTGCTCTGGCGAGCTTACCAGCAGCTAGATACGAGTCGACCTGGGTAGTATGTAGCTGATGATTATTCGGCAGATCCGTTTGAGACTAGTGATCCGTTTGGCGGAAGGAGTGGTGCTGGTACCCCATCAGTCGAGACCAACGTCGGCAGCAAGAGCGACAAGATCCATATCCGTGAGTCCTTCCTTACCCATCCCATCCACCTCCGCCCATGTGATCGGCTGACGCCAACCAGGTCTCCAGCAGCGTAATGGTCGTAAAACCCTCACGACCGTCCAAGGTGTTCCCGTCAAGTATGACCCCAAGAAACTGGTCAAGGCGATGAAGAAGGAATTCGCCTGTAACGGTACCGTCCGTTCCTCCGTCGAATCTTCAGACGAGGATTCGCCTGGCCCGAACAAGGCGACAGATTTCGGAGAGGTGTTGCAGCTCTCGGGCGATCAGAGGAACAAGGTCAAGGATTTCTTGGTCGCTCGTGGGTTGGTGACGGAGAAGGAGGCTAAGGACCTCATCGTCATGTATGTGACACTTGTGCCGAGGGGTGAACAGCAGTACTGACCGAGCTTCAGCCACGGCTACTAAGCTATTTCCGACAAGAGTCCGGCGCACCGACTTCCATTCCCGACCCGTCAATATCCTCGCAGCGATGTCCTGGCTCGCTAGCGAAGACCGCGTACATCTCTGTTATAGCTTTGATTCTAAACATACATTCGTGTCACATGGGTACTATTGTGCGGGGCATATATGTTGTTGGTATTCCCGGGCCTCGCCGTTCTCCTTGCGAATCTCTCTCACTCGTCATCTTCCAGCGCGTGCATCTGAGGCAACCGTGATTAGCAGTATATTTCGCCCTGTCGTCCAGAACGCACCTTAAACTCCAGGATACCCGAGTGCTCGCCCAGCGGTACCCCGTCGGCCACAGGCATCATGATCTGCACGCAGAGGAAACCTGTCCCCTCGACTTGGATGCAGATCTTGATGGACTGTTGGAGCGCTCGGCTGAGTAGGGTGAAATGCGAGTAGTGGTAACTTTGGTCCATCAGGCTTGGGTGCCTACCTGTCAATCTGTCACATACCTGAAGGACACGAGTTCCCGGCAATCGAACTTGTCCATCACCTCTTTGTCATTCGGGTAGTCCAGCTAATTTGATCAGCCTTACGCATTGTATAACCGGGAAGGCCCACCTCAGTCTGCCCGAAATCGCCCTTCGCCTGCAGGGAGAATTGGCCAACGGTTGCGCGATGTGACCTCCTGGCGTTGGAACTCCCTGTCGCATCAGGTATCTCCATCGGTCGAGGCTGATCTCGAGGTGTC
>JAABUH010002674.1_pt1 | contig 16690 bp, 15 predicted proteins | sample 5559121 | NCBI WGS metagenome assembly JAABUH01 (sample SAMN10711871, study PRJNA513364) | rock metagenome | isolation source: Antarctica rocks | place: Antarctica: Victoria Land, Battleship Promontory nord | collected 2015-12-28
CGCGCCTATCCGCTCGGGTACCAACGTCAAGTACGCACTCTCGCGGATCATAGTACCATTCGTGGCTCTAGTACCAAAACTATGGAGCTACGATGGAGCCACGTTTCGCACGGGAAAACGGGGGTTTCGCGCGCCCATGGAGCTACTCTTTATCCTGGGGTGGGCCTTGCCCTAAAAGTACATACGTTCTAACTTTTTCCGAATGATATCCACCAAGACAGCGTGTGTAGCATGACATTCGGGTTGATCAAGAGCGACCGACAATTATTCTACCGTGACCGACTTTATGGGCAAAGCCTCCTGGGGTGGATACTACCCGTAGCTCTAGTACCATCGTCGCGCTAGTACCATCGTCGCGCTGGTACCAGCGTCGCGCTAGACGCCCGCGCAGACCGGGCGTGAGGCCGGCCCCGCGCGCAGCGACGGGGCGCAGAGTACGGGAGAGGGCAGGGAGCAGGAGCCACCCCGACGCGCTAGGCCCGACCCACCAGGGCCAGGCGCGGCGGGTCGCCGGACGCGCGCACACAATCCTTGCCGGCGTCCTTGGCGGCGTAGGCGGCCTGGTCGGCGGCGGCGATCAACGCGTCGCGCGTGCGCGCGTGCCGGGGCAGCGCCGCGACGCCCAGGCTCGTCGTCGCGCGGATGGTCGCGGCATCGGCCGGGAGCGCGATGCCGGCGACGGCCGCCCGGGCGCGCTCCGCGACCGCCAGGGCCTCGGGCAGGTCGGCCTCGGGCAGGAGGGCGGCGAACTCGTCGCCGCCGAGGCGCCCGGCGCTGTCACCCGCGCGCAGGCTCGCGCGCAGCGCCGCCGCAATCGCCACGAGCGCGCGGTCGCCCGCCTGATGCCCGTGGGTGTTGTTGATGGCGCGGAAGTCGTCCAGGTCCACCAGCAGCAGGGCCAGCGGCCGGCCGCCTCGCGCGGCACGGGCGATCTCCTCGTCGAGGCGGGCGTGGAAGGCGCGGTGGTTGAGCAGCCCGGTGAGCGGGTCGGTACTGGCCAGCGTTTCCAGGCGCGCATTGGCCGCCGCGAGGGCTTGGTTGCGCTCCTCGACCTGGCGGTAGAGTTGGCGCGTTTCCAGCAGGGCGACGACCTGGCGCAGCACCACCACCGCGCCGAGCACGCCGGCCCCGATCCAGACGCCCCGCTCCAAGGGGGTCGCGTCGCGTAGGTGCCCGGTTGAGACCACCAGCGCGCCGACGGCGGGCAGGAAGGCGTAGGGCAGCAGCGCCCGCCAGAGCGGCGGGGCCGGCGCGCTCGCCGTGAGCGCCTGCAATGTCTGCCCCTCCCGCGCGGCGTGAGCGAGCGCCTGACGCGCGGCGCGTGTGGCCAGCGCGAGCAGCATGTAGCCCAGGGGCCAGCCCACATCGACCACTCCCCCGGTGGCATAGGTCCCGTGCAGGTTGCCGTAGGCGAAGGCCGTGTCGATCACCAAGATGCAGCCCAAGCCCAGCGAGAACAGGACGACGACCGGACGCAGCGCCCGCTCTTGGGCACGGCCCCACAGCAGCAGCAGGCAGAAGAACAGCACGAGGTCGCAGAAGGGATAGGCGGCGCCCACGAGCTGGCCGAACAAGGACTCGCTCCCTTGGAGCATGGTAGGGCCGAGCACGAAGTACCAACTGAAGGCGACCACCCCCGTCATGATCATCACGCCGTCGAGCAGGACGCGCAGGCGCACGGCGCTCGGGAGCGGGCGGCGCGGCAGCAGGAGCAGCCCCCCGCACAGGAAGGGGTAGGCCGCGAGGTAGCCGGCGTCGGCCCAGGAGGGGAAGGGCGGCTGGTGGATAACCTCCTCGTAGTAGGTCCAGATGGCCTGCCCCACGGCGTAGCCGAGCACGCCGAGCCCCAGCAACACGGGCATCCACCGGGAGGCCGCCGACGCGCCGCCCTCACCCTCCCGGCCGCGCCGCCACGGCCACGGCAGCCCCCCCCAGCACAGCGGCAGGGAGAGCACGGGACCGGCGAACTGGGCGACGTTATCGACGGCCTGGATGACGGGATAGGGCGCCGGCCGCAGCGCCAGCCAGGCGGCGAGCAGGCCGTTGTAGAGCACGACGAGGGCGAGCCCTCCCCACAGGGGCCGCAGGAGCGCGGGCAGGGAGCGAGAGGGGGTGGTCGTCGGCATGGGAGCAGTCCGTTCTCAGGGTGTCCGGCCCCCGCCGGCGAGCTGGCGGGCGTAGCGATCCACGTCGGCGACGTGGAACCGGGCGTACCCGCCCGGCGTGCGGAAGGCCGGCGCGATCGCGCCGCGCCGGAGCGCGCGCAGGAGCGTCATCTTGGAGATGTGGAGGCGCTGCGCCGCCGCACCCGTCGTCAGATAGGCGTCGCCATTGCCCTCGTGGTCCCGCTCCATGTCCCCTCCGTCCCGTGGTACGCAGTGATGCGCGTGTTCCAGTTGGGACCATCATAGAGGTCAAGGGACGGTCGGCGCAATACCCCGGTCAGGGAGGTCCCCTTTTGGGTACGCCCAGATGGGGGGTAGCGCCTGTCCCGCGCCGACGGAGTACTCGTTCCCCTATGCAAAGCGGTACGTGCGCGCGCACCGGCCGGTTGACAGATCGAGAGGATAGTTGTATAGTCGAACTGTCGATGATAGTTGCAGGGTCGAACCATGACGAGCAATCCAGGACGCGCGGGCACGGGTCTGGCCCTACAGGAGCAGATGATCGCGCTCATCCGGGCCTTCGGGCTGCATCAGCCCGACCACACCCCCTGCGGCCAGCCCGTGCCCGTGGCCGAGGCGCATGCCCTCCTGGAACTCACCCAGGAGGAACCGCTATCCCAGACCGACTTGTGTCTGCGGCTGCGCTTGGAGAAGAGCACCGTGAGCCGTCTCGTCGGGCAGTTGGAGGGACGGGGCTGGATCGCGCGCCAGCGCGCCGGACGCGCCGTCCGCTTGCGCTTGACTGATGCGGGACGGATAACGGCCGCGACGATTGCGGCCGCACGTCAGGCCAAGTTCGACCGCCTGTTGGAGGCTATCCCCGACACCGACCGGGAGCCGGTCATCGCCGCCCTCAAGACACTTGTGGAGGCTCTACGTGATAACCAGGACGACCGCCCATCAGAGGCGGATGATGCATAAGACGCTGCTGCCCCTGCGCGCGCTGGGCGCGGCTGCTCTCCTCCTCGCCGGGACCGGTGTGGCCGCCGCAGCGCACCGTCCCGCCGCCCGCACGGATACCGTCGTGCCCGTCGCCAACGGTGGCGTCGAGACGATGGTGACGACGACGCTGGGGCAGGTCGCCGTGATCCGCGGCCAGCTCCAGCAGGACGCCCGGCAGTTTAGCGCCGGCAACTTTTCGGCGCGGAACGTCGGGCCGAGCATCCCGGAACTCCGCGCCGGGGCCAGCTGCGTCCGCATCGCGTACACGCCCGTGTCGTGGGGTGGTCAACTCCGCTACACGACAACGGACCCCGTGCTGGTCGTCGCCCTCCACGAGTGGGTCGCGGCCCGCAACGGCCACACGCCGGCGATGCCGAGCCAAGCACGGATCGACCAACGCAGCAAGACGATCATGCCCTTCGACCTGACGAAGACGATGCATGGGTTCCAGAACCTCCCGGAGGGTGGTCGGGAGACGGTCATGGCGAACGATGCGGGCGACACCGCGCAAATCGCACTCGTGCGCAGCCACCTCCGCAAGGAGGCAACGCTGTTCAGCCACGGCGACTTCTCTGGACCGGCCTACATCCACGGCGCCGACATGTCGGGGCTCCCGGAGTTGCGCGTGGGATGGCGCCGCGTCACGGTGCGCTACGCCGCCCAAACGGGCGGCGCGACCATCATCTACAGGACAACAGATCCGGTTATGGTCGCCGCCATCCACCAGTGGTTCGCCGCGCAGACGATGGAGCACGGAAGCCACGCCATGCATATGTAGCGGCCGCGCTCAGGGGCGATCGCGGACCGTGACGGTAGCGAGGCCGCCCGTCGTCGCCCTGCCGACCGGGTCCTGGGAGGGCACCGTCGCCGGGTCCTGGCTGGTGAGTTACCGCGCTGCCCACAGGACGAGCACCCAGGCGACGGGCAACACAAGCCACGTTTCCCAGGGCCGATCGACCGGTTGGAGCGTCAGCGGCGGCAGTCCATCGCCCAGGCCCGTCAGCACGAGCGCCGTCCAATGCGAGAGGAGCAGCGCTACGACCCCGACGAGTAGGACGGCGCGGCCAGCGCGCGGCAGGGCCGGCCACGACGCACGCGTCAGGATACGACGGGGAGATGGGCGGGCAGGGTTATCCCCCACTGGTCCCGTGCTGGTCCCATGCCGCGCGGCCCGCCACTACGACGCGCTTGCGGGCGCGACCGTCCAGGGCGCGGCCTCCAGCCAGCGCGCCAGGGCGGCGGGGGGTAACGGCGGGCTCACGTAGTAGCCCTGCGCCAGGTCGCAGCCCAGGGCCGCCAGGCGCTCCCACGTCGCCTGGTCCTCGACCCCCTCGGCCGTGACGCGTAGGCCGAGCGCGTGCCCCAGCGCGATAGTCGAGGCTACAATGGTCGCGTCTTTGTCGTCCGCGGCCAGGCGCTGCACGAACGACTTGTCGATCTTGAGCTCGTCCACGGGCAGCCGGGTGAGGTAGGCCAGCGACGAGTAGCCCGTCCCAAAGTCGTCGACGGCGATCGAGACGCCCGTCGCGACGATGCGGGCGAGCACCGCCAGGGCGTGCGCCGCGTCGGCCATTAGCGTGCCCTCCGTCACCTCCAGCCGGAGGCGGGTGGGGGCCACCCCATGCACCGCGAGCAGTCCCGCGATGGCGGCGGGGAGCCCGGGGTCGTACAGGTCCCACGCGGACAGGTTGACCTCGACGCCGAGCGGCAGCCCTGCCCGTCCCCAGGCCCCGACCTGCCGCAACGCCGCGTCGAGCACCCAGCGCGTGAGCGGCCCAATCAAGCCGGTCTGCTCGGCCAGCGGGATAAACTCCTCGGGCGAGAGCAGGTCCGGCAGATCCGGCAGGCCCGGCAGGCCCGGCAGATCGGTCGCGGCGCGGGGCGCGTCAGGGGGATCGGGCGGGGGATGAGGCCAGCGAACCAGGGCCTCGACCCAGGCCAGGCGGCCCGTGCGCGGCTCCACTTTGGGCTGGTAGTGCAGGACTAACGCCCCCCGCCCGATCGCCGCGCGCAGGGCGGCGACGCGGGCCACGCGCTCCGGGCTGTGTCGGTCCTGCGTCGCATCGTAGACGGCGTGGCCGCGGTGCGTGCGCTTGGCCACATACATGGCGATGTCGGCCTCCCGCAAGAGCGTGGCGGCGTCCGCGCCGTGCGTCGGAGAGAGCGCAATGCCGATGCTCCCCGCGAGATGGACGGCGTGCCCCTCCACCGCCGTCGGGGCGTCCAGGGCGGCGAGAATCGACGACGCGGCCCGCTCCGCCCCCGCCGCGTCGTCGCCCGGCAGGAGCGCGGCGAACTCGTCCCCGCCCAGGCGCGCCACCGTGTCTGAGGCGCGCAATGCGCCCTGCACACGGGCGGCGACCTCCACCAGGAGCGCGTCGCCGACGTGGTGCCCGAAGGTGTCGTTGACCTCCTTGAAGCGGTCCAGGTCGAGCAGCAGCAGGGTCAGCGGCGTCCCCTCCCGCCGCGCGGCCAGCAGGGCGTGCCCCAGGCGATCGTGCAGCAGGGTGCGGTTGGGCAGCCCGGTGAGGGCGTCGTGCAGGGCCTGATGCTGGAGCGCCTCCTCCATCTCCGCGCGGACAGTGATGTCGCGCCCGATAAGGACGAAGCCGCGCACGGCGGGGTCGTCCAGCCGGTTGGTCACACGGGCGTCCACCGTACGCCATGAGCCGTCGGCATGGCGCAGGCGGAACGCGGCCGTGGGCGCATCGGCGGGCGCATCGATGGGCGCATCGGCGGGCGCATCGATGGGCGCATCGGCGGGCGCATCGATGGGCGCATCGGCGGGGGCGTCCTCCACGGCGGACGGGGCCAGGTCAGGGCGCAGGCCCGCGGCTCCCAGCGCCGCGCGCACGGACGCACGGTCCTCCGGGTGCATCAGGTCGAAGAGATTCGTGCCCTCGACCTCCGGGGCCGGGTAGCCGAGCAGGCGGTAGTGGGACGGGCTGGCATAGCGGGCGAGGCCGTCCGCGGCCACGACGGCCACGAGGTCGGGAGCGTGCTGAACGATCGCGCGGTACCGCTCCTCGCTCCGGCGTAGGGCCTCCAGCCAGGCCAGGCGCGTGGCGTGGCCCCGGCCACGGGCCGCGCCGAGCGCCAGGAGCGCCAGGATGGTCAGGGCCGCCAGGCCCGCGGCCACGGCGAGGGCAACGTGGGTCGCGGAGACGGCGGGCGGGACGGCGGGCGGGGCGCCGGAGAGGAGACCCACGTAGCGTAGAGCGGCCAGGGCGGTGAAGTGCATCCCGCCGATGGCGCCCGTCAGCGCGAGCGCGGCGGCGGGGCGACGCAGGCGCGTGGGCAGGCCGTCGGCGACGGGATGGAAGGCGAGCCCGAGGGCCACGCCGGAGAGGGCAACGGCGACGACGACCGCGAGCGTCAGCAGCGTCGGGTCGTTCATGGGCAGAGCGGCCACGCGCACCGCCGCCATGCCCGTGTAGTGCAGGCTCACGACGGCGATGCCCACGAGCGCGCTCGCCCCGAGCAGGGGCACGGCTCCGAGCGGCTGATGAGACCGCACGAGGAACAGGCCCGCCGCGGCGGCGGCCAGGGTCCCGACGAACGACACAGCGACCACCCCACCATCGTAGCCGATGGGGAGGGGCAGGCCGTAGGCCAGCATGCCCACGACATGCTGCCCCCAGATCCCCAGCCCCAGCGCCGTCGCGCTGCCGCCGAGCCAGAGCGCGCGGGCGCGTCCGCGCGTGACGGCGATGGGGTCCGCCAGGGTCAGGGCGGTGTAGGCACCCAGGGCCGCGAGCAGCAGCGAGAGGACGACCAGGCGCCCATCATAGGTTGCCTGTAGGGGAACACTGGCTCCGGGCATGTCCATGACGATCGTGCGGCCTCCCCCCTGTAGGGTACGGGATCGAGCGCCTGTCGACCGACCGTCTCTCCGGCGCCTCTCCGCCACGGCCGCGACGACGCGCCTCCACGCACGCTCGACGAGGACGCGCCTCCACGCACGCTCGACGAGATCGGTCGCGCCTGCGGGCTCACCCGCGAGCGCGTGCGCCAGATCGAGGCCAAAGCCCTCCGGCAGGTGCAGCACCCCACCTTGCGCCGCTGGCTCGACGACACCCCCGCCGCCTCCTGGCGCGTCGCGCGCCATCCACGCGTGGGAGAGGGTGAGCGATACTGAACGTTAGAGGGACACGACACACACCGCACCGGATAGGAGGACGTGGAGGATGCCGCCATCCTACGGGACGCCCCAGCCCGGCGACGACGCGCAGTTACGCGCGTGGCGTCGGCGCTACGTTGAAGATACGGAGCGCAGCTTTAGCCTCCGCCTGCCGCTGGCCCTGGCGCGCCGCCTGCGCGCCGAGGCGGCCGCGCGCGGCCTGCCGCATAGCCGCTACGTCGCCGACCTGCTCCGCGTCGCGTTAGGCGACCTCCCTGGTGGTCCCGCCCTTGCCCTTACACCACCACCGGCCGCCCCCACACCGGCGTCGCCAGCGCCAGTCGCCCCAACACCGGCGTTGCCACCGTCCGCCGCGCAGGGCCAGGTTGACCTCCGCGCCCTCCGCATCATCCAGCTCCGCGAGGGCGCGGGCGAGGGGCGCCAACTCAACACCGCCGACACGGCCACCGTGCTCCGCATCCTGGAAGCGGATCTCGCCTGGCTTAAAGACAGCGACCGGCAGGTGCCGCGCGACTGATGGCCCCTCCACACAAACACCACAGAACGGGCGATGACACTGTGCCGGCGTACGTCAGCCTGACGACGGATCACGTCACGGCTGACGCCGCCGGGCTGCTCGCCGACGCCTTGCACGCCGTCGGCGTCTCGGTCGAGCGGCACGCCTTCCTGCCCGTGCGCGGGGAGGAGCAGCACCCCTGGGGCGTGCTCCTGCTGGTCACGGACGGCCCGCCCCTGCCCCTGGCTCGGCTCGTCGTCCCCGCGACGGCCCCGGCCGGCGTCGCCCCAGCCCTCGCCGCCGCCCTTGGGGGTGGGCAGGGGGAGCGTGCGGCACCGGCCACGCTTCAACTCAAAGCCGACGGCGTGTTTGTCTCCATCAGGGGCCGCAATCTACGCGACATAACAACGGCGCTCGACGGGCTTCCGGCCCAGCTCACGCGCCTAGACACGCGCCGGGGGGAACGCCGCCTCGTTTATAGTGAGGGTGCCTGGCGTCTCGACCCGTGACCGTGCGGTGGTACAAGGGGGTCTCATGGGACACGACATAATCACGGCGGCAACGGCTGAGGAACGCGACATAACAAACGCAGTGACGGGAGAGGTAGGGGAGGCGAGCGCCGCGCCACTCGTCGCTGTGCCGACGACGGACACGACGGACACGACGGCGGAGGCGGTGGCAGCGGAGGCCCCAACCACAACGCCGGCGGCGCGCGGCGCGCGGCCGCCCGTATCGTACGTGTCTGTGCCCCCGGATGTGTGGGCCTTGGCCCGTGCCGTCGCGGTCGTGCTCGGCGAGACCATGCCCCCGCCCATTCGCCTTATTACCCGCATCGTGGACCGCCTCGGCCCCGCCCGCGCCCGCGCGCTCCTCGGCCAGGCGCTCACCGTCGAGGCTCAAGGCGGGCTCACGCTCCCCGACGGCGCCCGCCGCACCCCCGGCGGCGTCTTCTTCTCCCTCGTGCGCACCGCTGAGGCGGTGAGTCGGGAGGACAAAGCCTACATCTTCTCGCGCCACGGTGGCCGCCCCGTGCAGGCCGGGGGTGCCGGCGCGTCTGCCCCATCCCCGCCGCCGCTCCCACCGCCAGCGGCCTGGACGGATGACGACTATCGTGCGATCAATCAGCACGTACACGACGAGATAGGGAGGGCAACCACCGTGAAGATCACCGTTATCGGCCGGCCAAGTAAAGTCCTCGACCGGGGGCAGGTCATCGTCCTGAGCCTGCGCCAGGACACCGCCCCGACGCTGCCCAAGGGCTTGCCCGACCCGGCCACCGGCACGCGCTACGCCCTGCTCATCGCTACGAAGCAGTGGGCCAAGGTTGCCGAGGCGTTGGAGGCCGACCCGGAGGACGCCCTGATCGCCGAAGGCTACCCCTCCCTCGATCCGCGCTTCCCGCAGGGCGTCACCGTCCACGCCACGAGTGTCACCACCAAACGTATGCAGGTTGCCAAGCGCGCCGCCCAGACGGAGGGAGGTGAGGCATGAGCGCGTGGGACGACACGATGGCGCGAGGCGCGAGGCTGTCGCCATCGTCCGGCGACCGGGCACGCGCGCAGACCTGCGCCACCTGCGAGCGGCTGGCCCCGCCCGGCACGCTCCGGTGTGATGCCTGCGTGAACGCGGAGTTCAACACGCTGCGCGTCACCCACGGGGAGGCGTGGCACGACGCGCATAAACAGTGGCGCCGCAGGGAGCCGGGCCATGGCCAGCCCTAACTCCCTCGCCGCCATCGACGCCGCCGCGCGCATCCTCCTCGCCCACTCCGACGAGATCGTCGCCGCCTGCGCCATGGCCCACCCCACGGTCGTCGTCGGCATCGTCCCGGTCCCCGAGGAGGACGCCGTGCATATCCACCACACCGCGCGCGGCCTCCTCCTCGCCAGCGCCGCCTATGAGGGCCTGGGCGCCCTCATCGTTGACCCGCGCACGCACCGTACGCCACGTGAGGTCCGCACCCGCATCCAGCACTGGGCCGCCTGGCGGCGCGGCCTCCTGCAGGGCGACGCGTGGTCTGTCGTCCCCAGCGCCTCGCCCGGCCCGGACGACCCGCCGTCATCGGCGGGATAGACCCGTCGCCGGCGCGACGTGGTGGACAGGAGGGGCCAGGATAGACGCGACAGAACGCACGCGCTCGACGCGCTCCCAGCCCACCTCGCGCGCCTGGACACGCGCCGGGAGGAACGCCGACTGGTGTACGCCGAGGGTGCCTGGCGCGTCGACCCTTAACGAGAGGACACAGGATGGAACATGACATAACAATTGAGGGAGTGCTGGGCGAGACGGCAGCCCCACCGGCACCGGCCCCAGCGGAGACAACGTCTGAGCGGCACGGGGCACGGGCGATGAGCGCGGAGGCGCAGGCCCTGGCTGCGGAGATTGCCACTGCGCTCGGCGAGACCGCGCCCGACCCCGTGGGGCAGATCGCCCGTGCCGTGGACCGTCTTGGCGCCGCGCGGGCGCGCGCGTTCCTCGCGCAGGTGCAGGAGATCGAGGCGGGGGGCGGCCGCATGCTCCCCGACGGCAGCCGGTGCCGCACGTCGGGGGTCCTGTTCTTCCTCCTGGTGTGCCGGTGCGCGAACGTGAGCCGCCGCGATCGGCCCTGCTCCGCCTGCCCTCATTGGCGTCCATATGTGTGTCTGTATAGCCACACACCTTACTGCACACAGGAGTACCTGGCCGTTGTCTCTGATGGTGGACGCGACATCATACGATGGCACCCAGGATCGCCGCCGCGACGAGCAGCATCAGCGGGGTCACGAGCAGGCCGAGGCGCAGGTACTGCAGCGAGGAGACCGCAAGCCCGCGCTGGCGCAACAGGAGCAGCCACAACATCGTCGAGAGCGAGCCCGTCGTGGTCAAGTTCGGCCCCAGGTCGCACCCGAGCAACGACCCGTACACAAGCGCGCGGCCCGGCGCGCCATGGGGGGAGCCGGTCGCCTGCACGAGCACCAGGGCCATCGGCACGTTGTTGATCAGGTTCGTTCCCGCCGCGCTCACCCCCGTCGCGAGGAGCGCCGCCAGGACGGCATGGCCGCCCGCCAGATGTAGCAGCGCGCGTATCGGCGCCGTTACTCCCGCGTTCTCCACGCCCTGCACGACCACGAACAGGCCAGCCACGAACGGGAACAACCCCCATGAGAATTCGCGGGCGAAGCGCCGGGCGTCGACCGCGCGCAGCGCCTCCGCGCCGCCCAGCGTCAGCGCGGCACCGACGATGGCCACGACTCCCGCCGGCACCCCGGCGATGCCCCCGCCGACGAAGGCCACGGCCAGCAGGAACAGCACGCCGACGGTGTAGCGGAAGAAGCGCGGGTGGGCGACCGCCTCGTCCAGCGCGGAGAGCGCGGAGGGGTCGAAGGCACCGCCCAGGCGCCGGCGGAAGAGGAACAGGAAAACAATCAGATTGATCGCGATCGCGGCGATGCTTGGCAGGAGCAGGTAGCGCAGAAACCCGGCCGTGGTCAGGCCGGCATGCTCGCCAATAATAATGTTGATCGGGTTGCTGACCGGCAGAGTCAGCGACGCCGTATCGGCGATGAAGGTGCAGGCGAACATATAGGGGAGCGGATCGAGTTCCAGGCAGCGCACGACCGTGTACACCACCGGGGTCAGAATTAGCGCCGTGGCGTCGTTGGTCAGGAACGTCGAGATGACCACGCCCAGCAGGAAGATGTTGAGGAAGAGGCGCCGCTGGCTGCCCCACGAGCGGCGCGCCGCCCACGCGGCCAGGCGCGCGAAGATCCCCGCCTGCTCGGCCAGCGTGGTCACGGTGAGCATGCCGACGAAGAACAGAAACACGTCCCCGTTGGCGGCTAGCACGCGCAGGGCGTCTGTGGGCGTGACCAGCCCGGTCGCGATCATAAGGGCCGCGCCGGCCAGGGCGGCGATGCCCTCGTTCAGCCCGCGCGGCCGCGTCAGCACGGCGAGCAGCGTCGCGACGAAGATGACGAGGGCGACGATAATCACGCCGGTCGCACGCTATCCGCTGTGCGCGCTCGCGCGATCCGTCCGTCCACCGACGGCAGACGGACGGTTACGGTCGTCCCGCGCCCAGGTCTGCTGTCGATGTCCAGGGACCCACCGTGCGCGGTGACGATCGCCTGTACGATCGCCAGGCCCAGCCCTGTCCCCCCCGTCTCTGTCGTATGGCTGCGCGCCCGGTCGGCGCGGTAGAAGCGTTCGCGGACGTGCGGCAGGTCCTCGGGCGCGATGCCGATCCCATCGTCGCGGACCTCTAGGAGCGCGTCGGTTCGATCGCGGCACAGGGCCAGCGCGATATGGCCGCCCGGCTCGCTGAATTTGACCGCGTTGTCGAGCAGGTTGGCCACGACCTGCCGCACCCGATCCGCGTCGCCATACACCGGCAGCGTCGGCACGGCGCTGTCGAGCGTCAGACAGCGGTCCGCATGCAGCACCCGCGCGCCCGCGTAGGCATCGCGCAGCACGGCGGCGAGATCAACCTCGGTCGGGAGGAGCGGCAGGGCGCCGTCATCGAGGCGCGCCAGCGCGAGCAGGTCGTTGACCAAGCGTGCCATGCGGCGCGTCTCGCCGCGCATCGCCTCGAGCGCGGTGGCGAGGTCGTTTGGGCTGGTAGCGGCGCCAAGCAGCAGAACATCGGCGTACCCGCCGAGCGCGGTCAGCGGCGTGCGCAACTCGTGCGCGGCGTCGGCCACGAAGCGCCGCTGCGTGGCGACGGCGTCCTCGACCGACACGGCCATCGCGTTGAAGGCCACGGCGAGACGGCCCACCTCGTCGCGCGCGGGGGGGACCGCGACGCGGCACGCGTAGTCGCCGCCGGCGACGGCGTCGGCCGCCGCGGCGACGCGCGTGAGCGGGCGGAGCGCGTGGCGCACCAGCAGCGCGCCGAGCGCCGTGGCCAGGAGGAGCGCCGCTGTCGTCCCGGCCACGGTCAGGGTCCAGACATACATCGTCGCCGTGGCGACCGGGGTCAGGCTGCGGGCCAGCGCGAGGACTTCGCGCGCCGCCTGACCCTCCGTGGTCGGGGTGGGTGGACCGGCGGGGAGGCCGGGCGCGATGCGGCCGTGTTTGGAGCCCGGCCCGGCGGCGGGCACGAGGGCGAGCGCGACCAGGTAGGGACCGCGCGCGGTCGCCACCTGATACGGGTGGCCAGCGTCCGCGCGACCCGCCACGAGTTGGCGCACGCGCGCCGCGTCGACGAGGCCGGAGGCGTTCGGCACCGCGTCTCCCGTCAGGGTGGACGAACCGCGGACACGCCCGGAGGCGTCCGTCACGACAGCGGCGACATCCGCGCCCAGGCTCTGTTGGGCGAGCGCACGCTGGGCGAGCGTGGCGGCCGAGGGCGTGGTCGCCGCAGCGGATGCCGGCCCCGCGCCTTTGGCAGGCTTGGGGGGGGGACGGACGGCGGTGACGGCGGCCTGGGCCGCCGCCGTGAGGGTCGCGGAGGCGTCGTTGTAGAGCAGCGTGTGGATCGTGGACGCCTGGAGCGCCGCGAGCGGCGCCAGCACGAGCAGCAGCATCAGCGCGTAGCCGAGGGCCAGGCGCCAGCGCAACGGCAGCCGCTCGCTCCCGCGGCGTACCACCGTCGCTAGCGGTCGCGCCGGGCTCGTGACACAACGGGGCAGAGGATGCGGACCCATGACCATCGCGCCACTATCCTTTCAACACGTAGCCGACGCCGCGCATCGTCTGGATGTAGCGGGGCGGCCGGTCGCCGAGCTTGTCGCGCAGGTACCGGATGTAGACCTCGATCACGTTGTCGTCGCCCGCGAAGCCGGGTCCCCACACAGCGTGCAGGATGGCCTCGCGTGCGAGCACGCGGCCGGGATAGCGCATCAGGTAGTGCAAGAGATCGAACTCGCGCGCCGTGAGGGCGACGGCACGACCATCGGCCGTCACCTCGCGCGTGGAGGGGTCGAGGGTCAGCGCCCCCACGCGCAGGGTTTCCGCCGCCGGCCCCTGCACGCGGCGCAACAAGGCGCGCACGCGCGCGGAAAGCTCGGCGAAGTCGAAGGGCTTGGTCAGGTAGTCGTCGGCGCCGCCGTCGAGGCCGCGCACGCGGTCGCTGACCTCGTCGCGCGCGGTCACCACGAGGATGGGCACAGTGCTGATCTCGCGCAGGCGGCGGCACAGCGTCAGGCCGTCCATCCCCGGGAGCATCAGATCGAGCACCACGAGGTGCGGGGCGAAGGCGCGGAAGTGACGCAGGCCCTCGTTTCCGTCGGAGACGACCTGCACGGAGTAGCCCTGGTGCGTCAGGCCCAGGCGCATGAAATCGGCGATGGCGCGTTCGTCCTCGATCACCAGCACCCGTGTCCCCTCGTGCCCGCTCGACATCGCGCCCTCCTTCCTTAATTGTAGACCCACGATTGGGTAGGTGTATGGATGTATTCCCTCTATCCAGTGTGGCGCGGCGGCCTGAGAGGCTGCTGAGGGGACGCTGACAAAAGGCTGAGAGTTCCGGTCCCAAACCGTGCCCGCTTAACTATTGGCACACGACGAGGACGGCGGGGCCATTCCGGGAATGGCCCCGCCGTCCTCGTCGTGTGCCAGGGGCCGTACGACTAGATGTCGCGCTCCCACTGGCCGTCCGGTCCTGGCGTCGCTCTATGATCCGTTCGCGGGCTGGATGACGATCCCCGTCGCCGGGACGGCGTTGCCGGTGGTGGACGAAACGGGTGTCGTGCCGCTCACGCCGATCGTTTCGCCGGCCTTCAGGTCGCTCACGCTCCCGGACACCGTCTTGGAGATCCGCGTGCTGCTGTTGACGGTCACGTACTCCGTGTCTCCGTCGCTGGCCCGCACCGTGAGCCGGTCACCGTTGACGCTCACGATCGTCGCCGTGTTGGCGCCGCCGGGCGCGCCGGGTGCGCCCGGTCCGCCGCCGGGTCCGCCATGCCCATGCTTGCCACCCTTACCGCCGGGTCCACAGGGGCCGGCCGGGCGGGTCGAGGTCGTACCGCTCGACGAGCTAGAGGCGCTCGGCGTCGCAGAGGCGCTCGGCGTCGCGGAGGCGCCCGGCGTCGTGGAGGCGCCCGTAGCGGCGCAGGCGCCGTGGCCCTTACCGCCCTTACCGGCGGGACCGCCGCCCGCGCCGCCGGGGCCACCCTTACCGGCGCCGCCGCCGCTCGCCGTGCCCAGCAGGCCCTTCTCGGTGTAGGCGCCGATGTTGTTGTCCGAAGGACCGAAGGATCGGCTCGGCAGCGTGGTGGAGCCCGACTGGTTCACCAGCACGTTGATCGTGTCTTGCGAGGTGTTACCGCCCGCGCCGCGCACGTTGACGGTGATGGTGTGCGCGCCGCTGCTCAGCTTCGTCGAGTCGAACGTGGCGTTCCACATCTGCGTGCTGCCAATGCGCGCGAGGGTGTACGACTGCCCGTTATCGACGTGGTACGTCGCCGAGGCCACCCCCTTGTCGTCCCAGATCTTGGCGCGCACGGTCTCGACGCCATGCACCACCTGCGTCGCGCTGGTCATGAGCTGCTTGTCGGACGGCGAGGTGATCATCACGAACGGCCAGCTGCCCAGCGGTTTGAACTTCCAGCTGACCACGCCGTTGTCCAGGTTCACGATGGAGAAGCCGACCGGACCCTCCGAGATCTGGCCCGTCGAGCGCGTCGCCGCGTAAACCGTGTGGCCGTCATTCGCCACCTGGTTGGTGTGTGTGTGCCCCGCGTCGACCATCAGCACATTGTATTTTTGGATCAAGCTCTGCAGCTGATACGAGATGGTGTACGAGTGCATGAAGATGACGCTCTTGCGCCCCGCCTTGGACGCCGTCGCCAGGTCGTTCTCGAGCCAGGTCTGCTCGTCAGAGCTGATGCCGCTCATCACATCCAGGAAGATGAAGTGGTAGCCGGCCGCGTTGAAGCTCTGATAGAGCTTCGGCTCCATGTACTTCTCGTAGAGGCCGATATCGGCCTTGTGGTCGTGGTCGCCGGGCACGGCGTAGAGCGGTACCTGCAGGTTGTCGGTGGCCGCCTTAATCAGCTGGTATTCGCTCTCCGCGTCGTCGTTGGCGTTGTCGCCGGGGAGCAGGGCGAAGTTGATGCCGTTCTTGAGGTACTGGTTGGTGTTGGCGATGATGCTCTTGAAGTCGGCGTCGTTCTGCTGGTCGCCGGTGGTGATGTGCAGGTCGCCGAAGTGGACCCAGCTGACCACGCCGGGATTTTGGATGGTCGTGGTCGCGCCCACGTCGGAGCGCGGGTTGACCGGGATCGCGCCGGAACTGTCCGCGGCGGTCGTCGTGGCGGGTTGGGCCGCGCGCGCCGCTGTGCCGTGGGCGGCGAGGCCGGCTGTGCTCAGGGCGAGGGCGCCGGCGGCGAGGCCGGCGGCGAGGTGTCGATGTCGGGCCATTGTGCTGACTCCTTGGATCTTTATCAGGATGTCGCGGCGCGTTCGTGGCGCATCCGCGTGTGTGCTATCACGTCGTTCGTTTCGCTCGCGTTGTTGTCGGACCGGGTGGACTCCGTTGCGGCGGGAATGTCAGGTGTGTCGCCGTTCCGCCGTTCCGCTCACCTCCTTTCTTGTTTCACTATGACGGCCTTAGCTGAGAGGCCGTTGAAAGAGCGATGAGAGAATACTGAGGAAGACGCCATCGCGTTGACGGAAGACCGCCGCGAGGTGGGGCGCACGCTTACAGCGGCGCGGATGCGCCGGCCCTGGCGCTGGCAGCGCGGCGACGGCGCCACGGCCTATAGCTGGACCGTGCGCCATGCCTATACCAGCCCGACCTGGCGGCGCATCGAGGTCGACGCGTACGACTTCGACAGAGTCTCTATCCTAACGCGTCGCTAAAGGCAGGCGCAAAGGACGTGGGGGCCGGCGATCGCCGGCCCCATATGCATCAGGCTAACCCTGCGAGGGAGGGCTCAAGGAGCAATTGATAGGTATTGGGCTTCTTTTTACGGCGGTTGAGGCGGCAGCCCGCCGCGACACAGCGCTGGACGACAGCGAGGACGT
>JAABUH010002675.1_pt1 | contig 16677 bp, 22 predicted proteins | sample 5559121 | NCBI WGS metagenome assembly JAABUH01 (sample SAMN10711871, study PRJNA513364) | rock metagenome | isolation source: Antarctica rocks | place: Antarctica: Victoria Land, Battleship Promontory nord | collected 2015-12-28
TTCCGTCAACATGTCTTCGAATGGCTTCACCATCCCCTCGACCCAGACCGCCGCGATTGTCCCTGCAGCCGGCGTTGCTCTCGAGATCCGAAAGAATCACCCGGTCAAGCAAGCCAAGGACCTCAACCCTGGCGAATGTCTCGTCAAGATGACCCACACCGGTGTCTGTCACACCGATCTTCACGCTTGGAAGGGTGACTGGCCGATTGCTCCCATGACCCCACTCATAGGCGGTCACGAGGGAATCGGTCAGATTGTAGCGATAGGTGACAGCACCGTAGCCTCCCCCGTCAAGGTGGGAAACAGGGTCGGGATCAAGTGGTTGGCCGACAGCTGTCTTGACTGCGAGTTCTGCCGCAAGGGCTACGAGATGAGTGAGGACTTCCACCCCATCGGGATTGGTTTGGAAACACACTAACCTTGAAGTGGCGCAGATTGTCAAAACGCCAAGCTCAGTGGGTACACTGTCGACGGTACCTTTGCCGAGTATGTGGTGTCTTATGTCCACCACGTCACGCCGATCCCGGACAACCTCGACTCGGCCGGCGCGGCTTCCCTTCTATGCGCTGGAGTGACTACCTACACTGCTCTTAAACGATCCAACACCAAGGTCGGCGACTGGATCGTCATCCCCGGTGCAGGTGGCGGTCTCGGTCACCTCGCCGTCCAATACGCCAAAGCCATCGGTCTCAACGTCATTGCGATCGATACCGGAGATGCAAAGGAGAAGCTCACGAAATCCCTCGGCGCGTCGGTCTTCATCGACTTCAAGAAGTCGGGGAAGAACCTCGTCGACGATATCAAGAAAGCCAGCCCCGGCGGCCTTGGTCCCCACGCCGCCCTCGTCGTCGCCGCTCATGAGTCGGCCTACACCCAGGCGATCCAGTACCTCCGTCCGAGCGGGACCCTCGTCTGCAACGGTATGCCTGACGCCCCGCTCCAGGCCAATGTCTTCTGGACGGTGTTCAAATCGATCAGAATCCAGGGGAGTCATGTCGGGAATAGGCAGGACGCCGTCGAGGCGCTTGACTTGGCCGCTGCCGGGAAGGTCAAGGTGGTGTTTGAGGGGAAGAAGATCGATGACTTGAAGGAGGACGTCGACTCTCCTTGACGTGTCCCGCTCCCTCACCTTCTACCCTCCCCATCGTCGTTTCGAGCTTACGGTTGCCTCCTCTCAGCGTTTACAAGGACATGGAGGAGGGCAAGATTGCGGGGAGAGTCGTGTTGGCTATGTGACGTCCGGGACGGCGTTACCTAGTCTTTCGTTCGAACGGCCGAGCTGGAGCGCTTTCATGCGAATATTGTACGACTTGCAGTTTTGGAGGAGTGAAAATGATTGAAGGAACAGGCAGCTCGTCAGCGCCACATCGACGGGGTCATCTCTACGCCAGCTCCGAGGCGAAGCTTCTAGCCGGAGGCCTCGTTCCACAGCCGCAGCTTGCCTCCGCCCATGTGAACCGGCAAGCGCAGATGAAGGCAGGAAGATGTTGCTGCCCTGAGCAAGCGCGGACATGCATCAAAACCCGGGTGGATCTGGTAGTCTCGACATGCCGCTTGGGCACCATTTAGTTGTCCAAGCCACATATCTAGTCAACCATGATAGCTACATCTCTCAGCTCTGGACACAATATCGTACACACCTAGAGCTTCCTCCTTGCGGTATGGAAAAAGAAAACGGATTGTGACCCGTTGACCCCTGTACGGGGCCTCCTTTTGACGCGATTACCTTGCAGTCCAATTCACAGTCCAAAATCGAATCGTACCATATGACGTCTTGATCAGGGAGGCGGAAGAGAGGTATGATAGGTTCATGGAGGAGCAAGGAGAGTAGGGCATTCCAGCTACCAGACCTCGTAGTCATCCAAGTCAAAGTCCTTGTCGTCTTCCATGGCTATGGATTTCACCTCCGTCCCCCGTCTCTCCCGCCGCTGCAGATGCTTGGAGACGCAGAGCTCATCTGCAGACATCTCTGCTTGACCGGTTCGTGCTGCATGCCGCGCCTTGCCATTGGCGTACTCGTTGTCGTCGAGCGGTTTGTCGTTGGTGTTGAACACGAGGTCATGGAGAATGACGCACGCAAGTATGATGTCGTGGGTAAGCGCCTGGTCGTATGTGGTCCGCAGGCGTAGGGGCATGCCGTGAAGGATCGTCCAGCGCGACTTGAAAATACCAGTTGCCTGCTCGATCTGATAGCGCATCGTTGCAGCTACGGTATTGAAGTATGGAGGTCTGGTAGCTGGTACGCCCTGCTCTCCCTGCCCCTCCATGAGCCTGTCATGCCTCTCTTCCGCCTGCCTGATCAACATTTCATATGGAGAAGCGGTTGTGAAGCGAAGACGATCCATAGCTTCAGGGGCAGGAAGAGCATTCAGAGCTTCGCGGCGCCTGTCCGACCTCCGATCTTGATGCTTTCCCTCCTGGAGCTCCAGCTGACGCTTCTGCAGGCCCATGAACCCCTCATCCCGGTCCCCCATCGCTTCCGACACCACATCCAAACCTCCCGCTAAGGACAACGCATAATTCCCTCCACCCCTCTGCCTGCCTTTGATCGCGTCAGCTATACCTTTTCCTGGCGGATATGGCTGTCCTGCAGCCCGTGCCTGGACGTACCTGAGGTCCGTTCCCGCACAGAAGGCGTTCTAGCACCATCCTGCGAGTTGAGCGGTTGACGGATCAATCAGAGTCGGCGGCAACTCAGGAAGGGTCTCTTCGACGTCTTGGGAGGGCGTAGGGCACTGTTGGCGGGAGGCCTGCTGGGTCCATGTGGCATGGAGGGGTCTTCATGGCCGCGAGCAACGCCCTTGCCGTTGAGCAGAGCGCCGAGGGTGATGTCGGGGGTGTTACTGGTCCCTGTGCGTCATTCCTCGTCGCCGCCATCCTTCTCGGTGAAGATCACGTTCACTAGGTCCCACTCGGGGGCACAAGTTGGTGGAGCTTGGCTACGGAGAATGAGTATAGGGCGTGCTAGAGACTTACCTATTATCGATGTAATGCTCGGCGTCCTTGATAACTTGCTTGTCTTCCTTGCTCTCTGCATCATCCATAATGGACTTCCCCTTGCCCTCCACGGTAGTAATACAGTCACAAGCTGCTCGTCACCCGCGAAGCACTGCACGAACCTAGAGCGCATTGTACACATCAATCCAATTGCAGGGGGAAGGGTGTGATGGGATCGTGCGTACCTTGGCCACTATAGCATCCCCATCTCTATAAGTCAGACAGCCATCGTCCATCATCCATGTGAACGCCTGCTTGGCAGCTAGGCTCTTCTTTTGCCTTTGCCACCATACCGGAAGGTCTTGAAGTTGTTGCCAAGCTCGAGCCATCTGATTAAGACGTCGAGCGAGCAGGGACCGTCATTTATTATTGACTGCGTCTTGGGCTTGGGTTGAATAGACAGTGAAGGTAGACGGCGGAGCTGGGGAAGACGCTTCAACGCCAATCGCGGTTGCGTATAGGGGTCAATGGATCGCTATCCGCTGATTGGATTTTGGGGGGACATACCACTACAACGTAGCTCTAGGCCAGTGCTTTACAATGTCAGGACCTGAAGGGCGTAGCTGTACTGGTTGGCTAACTATGAGACCTATACAAAAGGCAAAATCTGAAAGGCAAAATCTGAAACGGTCGTCTTCCTTGGGTTCAGCTAAAGAGTTCCTTTCATCAACGAAACAGGCTCAAACGATACTTAACGCATCTTTCACATACAACCAGGACGATGGGCAACGCTTCTCCCATCTATGCGCGTCGTCTAGCAGCTGCGGTCACCGGCCAACCTGCGGACAACCCAAACGACTCGATCCGACGAAGAGGAATGGCTCAAACCGCCAGAAACCTATGCTTCGGGCTGCCAGTCCCCACGTCAGGGAATAGGCATGTTGGGCGACGTTGACGGCTGTGTCGAACAGGTTGGCGGAAGGATGGGAGGCGTAAAATCCCGTACTCGATCTATACCCGGGATGGGGGTCATGAACAATCTCCTCCGCGTGGATCCCGAAAAGAGGTTGATTCCATCACCGACTGACCTACTCCAACAACAGACCATGACATTTCCACTCTTCCTGGGAGGTTGCCAAATCGAAATTGTCAAGTACAGCTCAGGCTCTGACGTTGTATACCAGAAAATTTGTTGAATCGCGTCGGGAATGATTGGGGATTTTTGACACGTCATCTGTCTTGGTGGGAGAGCTTTTGGACACATCCCAGCTTTGTTTTTGTCGTCTTCCTCACCACCCGCTCAGAACATGTGAGTCGACCGTCCTTCTTGATTAGACCGTAACCCCTCTCGAGGTTCGGCCTTGGTCTTTTGAGAATGTCAGAGCTGTCTCCTTCGCCCTCGGTCTTCATCACCATCCCCAGCGTCTGACGTTTACCACTCCCCTTCTTGGCCACCCCCTTTCCTTTCACACCTACCGAGGTTCCCATCATCGTCCGTCGCTCTTCTTCATACTCGGATCCGACCACGAAATCATGGATTTCACTCCTTCCCCTTCGCTAAACCTAAACTCGACCACGCTCTCCTCCATCAAAGTTCTCGACGCCTTGGACAGTATCACAATACCTCGACTCCGGCTCGATTCCCGATCGAGTACGAGTCAACAATGTACTCGGATCCATCACGAAGTTTTCAAAGCTTCAGTCCGGGCGGCCAAGGCGGCTCGAGCGGAGAATGGGATAGGACCGGCGTTTGAGATCAAGCCTTCAGATGGAATGCTCGATCTCTTGGGCGGGATCTTGGTGCAAGGCATAAAGGGGGACGCAATGTTGGACGAGAAAACGATCTGCCTGATCCGTTCGATCCCTCCTCGGATGGAACTCGAGAAGGTCGGAGCGGAGAAGACGCACCATCCTCAGTGTCGATCGGTCCATGGCACCGTTTCTGGCTCGCTTTATGGGGCTGACATCTATCGTCCGGCCATCATCCTCAAAAAGAGAGAATGGAATATCGAGGAGTCTGGACCGGCACAAAATCACGGCAAGACGGATCTGCTGGGACAGGTCTCGAACATGTACGGGGTGATGGAGAAGTTAGTGATCTGGGAGTACAAGAGGGATTTGGTGCTGTTGTTGAGACACCTGATCACGATGTACTCGCTGGCGAATGAGGGCGATGGGGTGATCATCGATCTCAACGATATGGGGGAGGTAGTGATGCGATGTTCCGACGACGACAAGCTTGGTGATGTCAAAATGTTCCTGCAACAGGTGAGTTTGAACTCACCAAGGCGATACCACGCTTGAGGCTCGACGTTGACGATTCGGCTTTGAAATAGGTGGTTGTGGAGTTTGATGCCAACGACACGTCCTTGCTGCTCCTTACCAGCTGGTCACACGCCATCCTTTTCCACCGTGCCTCCCCGAACCTGATCTACCTATCTTCCATCATCCCAAACGACCCGCACGATCTCGACCTCCGTATCGGAAGCCGCCCCAATTCGGCATATTCAGTGGGCGTTCGACCTGATTGGCGATTGTTCAAGCTGGTGTATGCGAGCCTGCTGGGAGCGGATCAACCAGAGGTGAAGAGTAGGTGCTGGAGTCGGGGGTCCGCATTAGACCTGACCGAGGTCTTGCGGAAGATCGCGAAAGAGAAGGACAAGGGGAAGAAGCGGAAGAGGGACGAGGGGGTAGAGCCGGCGGAAGGGAAGTCGGGAGGGGATTTTGAAGGGGAGGCTGGCGTGGACGATCGAGGGGCAGCTGATGTTGGAGAGGCTATGGCGGATCCGCAGGTAAGTTTTGAATGGGGATTGGAGGACTAAGTTGACGGGTTTGCGAACAGGAGGTGGGAAGCACATCTTCGGGATCCGATGATCGTCAAGATGACTCGACCGAGACCACCTACAGCCCCGACACCTCCCTCGATTTCCCTTCATACAGTCTCGACCCGAGCGTGAGTGTCTCATCCTTCGAGTCATCCGATCCTGATTGTTGTCAAGGGTACCGCGGTACATCTTCGCCTTCTCCCCGAGGTGATGCGGCAAGCTCAGTGCAACGGTCGACACGCCCTCACTGACCGTGACTGGTCCTCGGTTCAGTGGCAACAACTGCGCCCATCCCACCCCGACGACTTCGACGACGACGTCGACGTTCACGATCCTGTAAATCCATTCATCCCTTCTCCCGCAGACATGGGCAAACCACGTGCAATCGAGGTCGGATCGATGACTCTCGTTCCAGCAAGGTATCTCACCCACGGTCGCCTCTACACGGTGTACCATGGACACCTCGTGATCTCCTGCACCACTTCCACCTCGACCTTGGATTCCAAGTCCAACTCCGAAGCCGACTCCAATACCAGTCCGACTGTTGTCCCCGTGATACTCAAGCTTGTCGATTGTGAATCCTTTTCTGAACACCCATGCCCATCGGGAGAAGGATACACCCCGAAAGAAGCGCTAGCTGCGGTCGTCAACGAGGTGCGAATGTACACTGGGCGGTTGAGGAAACTGCAAGGTGTGCTGGTACCAAGGTTCTATGGAGCATGGATGGGTTGCTCGAACCCTTGGCGGATTGGTAGTGGGCCGATACTGATTGTGGCCTTGGAGGATGTAGGACTTGGGGTCGGTACGGAGGACTTGGCAGAGGAGGACCGGTGGGTGACCGATCCGGGCTGCCTTTCCTCCTGAGCTCCTACCTTTCCTCTCCCATCTACGCCTCACCACCCGAAGCTTCTCGCGATGCTTGCTCCAAACTTCGCACCCGTCGATTGTCCCCCCTCCCTCCCCTCTACCGTAAATCCCCTTCTCCCTCTCTCGCAGCGCCGTCCATCCCTACCTCCTGTACGGCGCTGACAAGTGGCTGAGTAGCAATGCCATCAAAGCTCTGTACACCTCCCTACACTCGGCCGGTGTCCTGCATGGGGATGTCGAGCCTAGACATGTCCTCAAGCACCATTGTCGCCCCCATCCCGATCTTCAGCATCCGAGCTCGAACCCATATCTAGACTCGAACGGTGCGGGAGAGGGATGGAGGTTGATCGATTTCGAAGCGGCACAAGAGATGGACATTGGTACTGGGTACGGCGAGGGAGCTAGGATGGTGAGGGAAGCCGAGTACGAGATGGACAGGGTTAGGATCATACTTGGTTCATAGGTCGGGCTTAGCTCAGAGAGGGTGGGCGGGATCGGCCGGAGGGCATTGGGCGGGACGGAGGGATCATCGACGACTGAAGTGCTGATACAGGCGAGTGTCGATACCAGGCGAGTTGATGTCGGGTCCGACACGTCGGTGGGGACAGGTTGGTTCGGCGGTTTACCGTCAACCGACAATTGTCCGCTTCGCAGAAACTACTGGTACAGGTCCATGTGAAGGCCATCCCTCAAGCTTTTTGAGCCGTGTATCGTGATATCCTTTATGCACGGACCTCATGCAGGAACCTGCATCACAACTATACAAGTGATGGAAGAGCTAGCCAAACTGCAATTCCTCTCCTCGCCGAGGGGATATCCACCATACCAATCTGCTATCGTCAAAGACTCTGTCGAAGAGATATGCGCGCGTCAGGTCAAAGGGGGAAGATACGTCGTCCTCTTCCCGGGGTTTGGGAGATGAACGCTCTGCTACGTCAAAAGGACATTCGATGGAATGGAGTGGGATTTGCGAGATGAGTGATCGTCCATGGGGTCCTCCTCTTGGGTTTCGCATGCCATGTCCACTTGTTCATACTCGATGCTCTTCGCTCAAGGAGGCTTTCAAACTGTCTCTGCATCTGGGATCCGGCTGCGCTGGCCGACACGACACAGACAGAGGATTACTCACGGCGTTCGCGCTCATAATACGCTCCAGCAGCTTGAACCTTGTGCTGTCGTTCTCCCTCCAGAATCTCGAGCTCTTCCTTTCATCCTCATTTCTTCGGACCCAGAATGTTGTTCCTCTCCACCCGATCGAGCTTGGAGTTGAGATCGCTGATCTTTCTTGCGAACACCCTGTTCTCCTCCTTGATCGACTCGAGTCCGTTCGATCCTTCCGCATTGATGCCGTTCCTCTGTACCCGATCCAGCTCCGTCTTGAGAGATTTGACTTGCGCAGCAAATACTGGTTTTTTCTCTCTGACCGAGCCGAGCTCGTGATCTCGCAGCTCCCAACACTTTCACCCAGAGAAAGGGTGGAAGGGAGATGTTATCAGGTCATCGGATATACGAGTTGCTCTGCGCTTCTTGTCTCGTGTCATAAAGGACACCGCCCGTACGGTGTGCGGAGCGTATCTGACCTATGACAAGCTGGGCACGGCGGGAAGATATGTCAGACACGGGGAACTGGCGGGCGGAAGTATCCTGAACGACTTGGATGGATATGTAGGAGCTATTAGAGAACTATTATCTCTCCCTGTTGAATGAATATTCCTCTGTCAACCCCAGCCCATGCTCGCAAACCGTACTCCCGCAGTGTCTGCAAGGACCTGGTGGCTACTAGGATCTCTTCTCAGCCGGATCATGACATCTCCTGCTCTTGTATCCTGGCTTCTTGTTTGATGGTAGGAAGGACGCCGGACAGGCTGGGTTCCTGTAGCATTCATTCCTTTTCCGATGCGGATTGAAGTAGATGCAGCTGATGATGCTATGCAACCGATAGGGCAAGTCCTAGCTGTAATGATTATCCTGGATAATGCCGCATGGAACGAACCGTGGTCGTCCAGGTCGGTTTGTCTCGATGTTTCCACCATCCTAGCCTGAGATACCGACCAGTGGTTCCGCGTGTCGAGAAAGGGATAGCATGGACGAGGTATGGTACTTGTCTCACATACCGAAGACGTGCAATGTGGGATGGCAGGCCCGGAAATCCCATGATCTATCTCAATCTTCGGTAATGCACTGAACTCTCCTAACACGACGTTTACGGGATGCCACAGACTAAGACTGGAACACAGACTGTCTCTGACCTTGTCAACTGGAGGTATTGGGGACGGTGACCCAATGAGGTGGACTTTAGACTAGTGGTATCAAAAACCACCGTGTGTTTTCAGCCCTGAGATGGAGATCGGCTGTCTCTCATGATTCTGTCGGGAAGCACTCTTGCAAACCGTTCCCTTCTTCGCAAAAGTACTTGCGAGTTACTATGGCTTATGGCGTATCTTGCTGAGCCTGTCCTCGTGGTCAGTCCAGCTGCAGCACCAAGAGATGTCATCATCGATGCGGCATCGGGTCGAGTCCAGCTCGGTGCGCCCTCACCGATAGTCCACGGAGATGAAGGAAAGATTGATCGAATCGAGGCGGAGCGGCGGGAGCTGGAGGCGGAGAGAATAAAGGAGAGTGAGAGAGTGGTCACAGGTCTTGAGAATGAGGATTTGAATGCCCTGCTCCGCGTGTTCGACAAGGTGAGCGGGGCAGCTGATCTCAGATTGGATCACACCGAGACGCTCATGTTTTGAACTCCTCTAGCAAGTCCACCATGTCCAAATTCGCGCACCTCCCAACGAGCGTCCTGAGCTCAAGCACCTCGACCTCGTTCCCTCTCCCGACGAGGAGTTTGACATCGACAAACTGCGAAGCAACCTCGAGCGGTTCTATGCTTCCGTCATCGTCGGACTGTTTCGATGTATTCGAGAACTCCAGAGAATCAGAGGATGGCAGGAAGGGGGTTCCCGAACAGCGATCACCCTCTTGGTCTGTCTCTATCAATCCACTTCTTCCCGAGACACTGAGGCTCGTGATACAGATATACTGCCTGGCATGGAATTACAATCTCATCATCACCTCCTTCCTTCTCTTCCTCTCGACACTCATCCTCGCCCCTGCTACCCGAGAGCTCTGCTTTCGAGCTCCCCAGCACAATAAAGAGAGCATTGATTCCTGCTCCAAGCTCACCGATCACGGCGACGAAGCGGGGGTCGGTCCCGCTGCGACGGAAGCCGCTGCGAATCAATGGGTGAAGTCGATGCAGGGCCTATTAAAGTCCATCGCCTCACCAACGGGAGGAGGAGAAGGTGCTGATAAGATCGGCAAGCTCGTCTCGGAAGAGGTCAACGGGGTCATGGTCCAAGACATGCGGAGGGAGCAGGCTTTGGACGGAGGGAATGAGGACGAGCCGGTCGATAAGAAGGCATTGACGATCGAACAGTATGGCAAACCAGCCATGAGAATCATCGGAGGATTGGCTGATAAGTGGGAGAGGATCGCCAAGTGGGCAGATGGCTAGGAGATTCATCCATATTAACTTGCTTTGCAGTAGCCTCAACCCGACCCCGCCCTTCCTCCTCGAACCTCATCGCGTCAAAGTGTTCTATCTTCTCGTAGCTCCCATCCTTGGTATGTCCTCCTGCTCAGCTCCCCTTGCTGTGCCAGCTTACAACCGATTTTTGCCGTTTGTCTCTGAATCCTACCTTACCCTGGATCTTCACAGTTCTGTCAACTATCATCTCCGAGCGAGTTTTCTCCCGGATGTTTGGCTTGCTCTTCGGCCTCTTCCTGTTTGGAAAGCCCATCACCGGTCGAGCGGTCGCCAAACTCGACATTATGATTCCCCACTGGAGGGAGAGGCTTATCCTCGAATAGTGAGTGGAGGGTGCATGAAATAGACCTGTCAATCAACTCGACTGACATGTCCAGCAACATCTTGTCTGACGTCCCTACCAACTCCCAGCTCATCATACGTCTCTTGCGAGATGCTGAACACAAACGGCGGCCATTGTCTCTACCCGATGATGATGATGATGACGACGACGATGAAGAGGAGGACGAGTCGGAGGAGGGAGACATTAAGAGCAAGATGGGGTATAAAATAAGAAGCATGAAGACGAAGGTCAACAGCGGTTTAAGATCGAAAGTGCGACAGGCGTGGGACAAGGCGGGTAGCGTGAAGGAGGAGGTAAGTCAGGAATGCGCAGCGGTATGCGAAACATGTCTGACGGTACACGTTCTGGCTAGGGCTTCGCGAGGATCACCGGACACAAAAAGGTGGACTACAAGAGCAAGGCAGAGGCGAGCACGATTGGCAGCGGTCACAGACTATTGCTGACTCGATGCGTTCATCGATCAGTCGACACTGGACAAGTTGAACGTCCCGGTGGAAGGCAAGAGAGCAAAAGCTTTGCTCGACCGTCTTCCGACCGCTCCTGACGAGTCATCCCCGGACAATCCTTCCCGTGAGTTACATGTCCGTGGACCGCCTCTCTTGTGACCTGAGTACGGTCTTTTTCAGGCTTCTACGTGTATCACGTCAATCACGGCCCCGGTCATCTCATCATTCATCCTCCAACAATCCCCGTTGAGGATACCGAATCTTTCACTTCAGCACGGATCACCTTGACAACGATACGACGTGTTCCGGCGTCCAGCAACGTCAGTCTCGAGACCGAGGTCGAGCCCTCCAAGGGACACCTAACTATCTCGATCAACGACATCATTTCGATCAAGAAGGAAGGTCTGCATCTGCCTGGACGGATCCTGACATCATGGGCTTTGGATGCCGAAGGAGCGGGAGGGACCGGGATGGAGCTCAAGATTGTGAGGCGCGGAACGCCAGGCGAGGGGGTGGGCGTGATTAACAGCGATGGTCGTAAGACGACGCAAGGGAAGGTGGAGACGATCAGGCTCAAGGGGATCGTACGGAGGAATGAGCTCTTTGATCGTCTGCTGTCTCTTGGCGAGCAACAATGGGAAACGTTATAGTGGAATACACACGATCACTCATATCTACTCACGGCACATATATGCAGAGCCTTCAAAACCAGGGTCCTCAGATCCCATCACGGGTTCGATAGATGTCGCACTCAGGATCTATTGTTCAACTCGGTCCAAGCAGACGGAGCATCTTTCCAAGCAATGTGGGTAGCATTCCTGGCTTCCTATCAGTCCGGCTGCGAGGAGGCATCGTACATAGCTTCGTTTACGAGGTCCCAACATATTTTGCATTGTGGTAGCTTACGGAGCTCGTGACATGTCAAGTTTGGCTAAGGGATAAGGTTACGCCCATCGTCCTATGTGCCCGTGATGAAATCATCGAATCCCGACCACTCGGTCATGCCAACGTCCCAAGCCCCGTCGGACCGGTCGTAACTACTTGCTGCGTCCGTGATTGACTCGCTCAACTCTCGACGCTCATCCGGAGTCCAAGCACACCGAGCGGTCGTTCTCGCATGCTCGTGAGAACATCAGTCTGGCCCGAACATTCCCATCCTCTGCGCGAAACACTTGCGTTCGTTCATCCGTATCCGGCGACCTCCGCGCCTCGACGATAGCCTCAGGAAATCCTCTTCCGCCACGATCTGCTCGAGACGTTGGGCGGATGAAAGTCGACACGGACGTCCCATGCGACCGGCTCGCAAGTCTACTAGTATTGCAGAGATCCATCCTTCCGTTCCGTCCCATTCAGTTTCAGCATGGACGATTCCGATGCAAGCTCTGCAGCTAGATCGATATTTGAAGGATCTGTAGATCGCAGTCCCCCACGATGATGCCTGGGGAGCCATGAGTTGGGAGACTGGAGGATCTGTGAGTTGCGCAGATCAGGAAGGAGACGGGGACGCCGATGTAAGCTCTTCTTCTGCCGGTAAGACTTTGGAGTTCAGATTTCTCCGTCATCCTGGATGTGACTGATCGAATTGGTCTGGATTGACTCGACCAGTGGAGCGTGGTTTCCCCAGCAAGTGGGAAATGTTGGTCGGACGAATCCACTTGTCCACGGAAAACATTCGTTACGTGAAAGGACATCAGAGTGAATGAATGCTACACCTTGTGATGGTGATACTTTCTTTTCATTAGCAGTATGCAGGCCGGAAAGCGTGAAGGCTCGGGGGATATCAGTACCGCGAATACCCATTTGACGTCGACATTCAAGACGAGTGGGTTTCAGATGATCTTGGACACCAGAACACGAGGCGCGGACTTACTCCAAACTCCGCTGCGCTATTTTACGCTCATCGCCTCATTTCATTTCTATTTACAATCCCAACAAACTGGCATTCCCCTTCACATTGTCGTCAACAGAACCACAAAGATAATCCATCGGTCAGCAGGCGAATTCGTGCGATATCCAGTGGAGATTGACTCCTTGCGATCATTGCTACTCCCCTCGACCATGGGATATTCATCGTCATTGGACGCGAAGGAGGCTCCGTCCGCGTCCGATAGGAAGGACCAGACTTGGATTGGGGATGAGAAGGTATCTTCTTGGCCACGAGATGGTGACAAGAGGGCTTTGGCGGACGAAGAGCTGGCTCGCAAGCTACAGGACGACTGGAACAATGGTGTTTCCACACCCAGCAGCTCCACTTTGAAGATGCCGCCGACAGGTGACGATGATCGACGTGCACCCTATGCGTCACCTCCTGGATTACCCTCTTCGAGCTCAGAACGACGTCAGCAGTCACCGGGGTACTCGGGCCGATCACCTCCTGATCACACCAATCCGGTGACAGAAGCTGGCAAAATGCGCGCGATCAACGAAGTAAGTGTCAATAAGACGACTGCATCGGGCTGACTTACTCGTGTCGTAGCAAGAAATGCAGAACTGGCTTCAGCGACTGCAATACCGGTATGGCATTTATAACTCCGAGATCGAGCCGGAGCACGAGACCGACACGTACTGCGGGTGCCCGATCCATCAGTTCCAGGCTGCAAAATGGGCTCGTAGCGGCGTGCAGGACATGTGGAGTGCGGCTGTCATCTATCCGGGTGCGCGTTTTCGTTTCTTTCGACTGTATGCTCAGCGTCTCGCTGACGTAACTTGCTCAAAGGGGAGAAAGCTTACAACAGTAACCAGCGGTACAACAGTTCGCTGTTCTCCGGAAATCCCTACCAATTTCGGATCCTCTCCCCGTATGGCCCCTTCTCCAGCAACTGGGGCCCCAAGGTGCCCAGCGCAAAGTATCACGCTATGTGGACCACTCAGACCATCGCTCTCAACAATTCGCTCAACCAAGAGGCCCAAGCCGCGATCGACACCAAGGAGCCGATGGTCAATATCTGGGACGGCGACTCATTGGACGACTCGATCTCACGCATGACTATCGGGGAACCGGGACGTCCAGTCGGACACGGCTCAGCCGAAAAGCAGTCCAATGAAGACCGACCAAGCTCGTCCGCACCCGTCTCGGGCGATACGAGAGACTCGGCCAAGGCGAACAAGCTGTCAAAGTTCCGAAAGTCCATTGGCATTATGACCAGCGATGAGAGACGGACTTCCAAGGTTGACAAGGCGGTCGACAGAGGTCGCCAATTGCGAGATGGAATCCTAAGGGAAGAGCAGGGCAGATGGACCGACAAGCAGTGGCGCGATATCGTGCAAATCTACCAGGAGAAGACGGGAATGGCCAAGAAGATTGCGGATCTGCGGGCCCGTCATCCAATTCAGTATTTCCACCTATTGCGAGCTGGCTATTTCGAGCCGATACCCGTCGCTTGGGCCAACCAGGCTTCGAACCCGCTCAAATTCAGCATCGAAGCGTCTTCCGGCTGGAGGGGAATTACGCCTACCTGGCGAGGCTACGAGGATACCGCGGAAGAGCGCCTGTATTGGGTCTTGAACCATCGCGAGGGAAGCACAGGGACGAGGATGAAGCCAGACTTCATCTCGGCGCTTAACATGGCTCGTGAGCGGATGGAGAGGGCGGTGCCGCCTCCCCCCGAGTACTACGACGTCAACGATATCTGTCACGTGCAGCATACATCCGACGGCTATTCCAAACAAGTCATGCCTCCTCCATTCAAAGCCTTTGACCGACCCGAAGGCCCCTCAGACGATACTATGATCCTGCTGGACGTGTCCGGATCGATGGATTTCACACCGCAGAGTCCGATCTATGACCGATATCTCGTCACTGGCTTTCGAATGTCAAATCAACCGAAGAACAAAGGTGGGTCATTCCCGCCAACGACTCATTAAGCTCATCACCCGCAGATGTCGCAAAGGCAATCATCCGCCGCTTTAGCGATGCCATGATGAATCATGACCACGCGTTTGCCGGCTACGACCTGTCCACCTTCTCATCTCATGCGAAGTACATCGGAACGGTCAATCACGAGAACCTGGACGCTCTCTGGCGCACCATCAAGATCGGCGGGGGCACGCGCGTCATGACCGGCTGGCTGAAAGTCAAGGATCTGCACTTCCAGAAACATTCCGAGTCAGCCATCTACCACCCCGTCTACGGTTGGCAAGCCGGTCCGGACACTCCTATGCTACGCCTGCTGCTCCTGCTCGATGGCGAGGCGACGGACATGGACGAGTTCGAACTGGACCTGCTCGGTCTCAGCTGGGCCCACGTCACCATCTTTTTGATTGGTGTGGACGGATGCCCGCATCATCACCGTCACGCCAATGAGCTGCAGAGGATCAGCGATGTCAATCACCACGTATCCTTCGTGGACGCTCAGGGAAACACGCCCGAGCGCTTTGTCACTCACGAGCTGCTGAAAAGGCACTTGGGTTACGAGGTCTCGATGCAGGAGTTCAAGGAGCTGGAGACGCCTCCTACCTATTCAGAAGCGACCCGGTGAGACCTTTTCGAACTTTTCACTTGAATCGGCATGACTGACGATACGTAGCGCTTAGTCGGCTCCTTGCATCAAAATAGCGACTTTTGCAAGGGATTTGGCTGGCGAGTGGAGGACGGTATGTCGATGGTCGGGAGAATCACCAGCAAACAACTTTGTCGATGTATCTGAGTCGATGTACCGACTTGCTGTCACCTTTCGAAAATGGGAGGACGTTGTTTAGCAGGCACGATCATCGCCCATGCACTTGTATGTAGTAAATTCAGGAGAGCTGGCCCCACGGTGGGATACTCCCAAGAGCGCCCAGACGACCAAGGTGAGAAGATTAGTGGATTATGTAGACGGCGAAGAGGACTTGGGTGGGTAGATTGGGAGCCGGAACGACGGATCTGAGATATGTGAGAGTCGGGGGCGAAGCGTAAAATTCCGTTGAGATAACATCTCGCAATGATCGCCAGAAGGGAAGCGATGGAAGGAGCAGTGGACCGTGCGAGGTGGAGGGAGGGACGAGGGAAGAGTGCTAGCTCTTTATACAACACATGCGGTGTAAAGTACAACCCAACCATTTCACGGAAGAGAATAATCTTTGTTCACCCTCTCCCTTATCTTGATCATCATCTGATTCCTCTTCATCCTCCCCATCATCCCCTCGCCATCCTGTCCATCATCCCCCTCGCCATCCTCTCCATCCTCTCCAATGTACCTATCAGCCTCTTTACCCTTCACCCGATCCACAATCTTCTCAAATTCCTCATCCAAATCCGCCAACCCGTCAACCACCTCTTTCAAAGCTTTCCTAACCCAAGTTTGACAATTCTCCCTCCCATCCCTCGGTACCGGTAGATCTCGACACCCACGGACGATCTCGGATAGCGAAGAGTCGCCACAGGTCCCGAGGAGATCGGAGAGGATGATTCTCCGGCTGATATTTTTAGATAGGAGATGTTCGAATGAGAAATCGTCATTATCCGCATTGTACTGAACGACTGAAGAATATGAAAGCCGACCAGCCCCAGCGTAGCTTCAGGGTCTAATCTTGGAACCTTCCCGATTCACCGGTCCCATGCCCCTCGTGTTCGGTATTGGATTCGGATTCGGATTCGGATTCATGTTCGGGTCAGGCCTTGGGCTCACGCTCACGCTTGATGCTCTTGGCTTCGAGGTGATGGGCTCGTCTTGCACGCGCACCGGATCCACAACCCGTCTTGGTCTCCTTATCTTCCATTTCAACCCCTCTTTGAGAACT
>JAABUH010002676.1_pt1 | contig 16677 bp, 24 predicted proteins | sample 5559121 | NCBI WGS metagenome assembly JAABUH01 (sample SAMN10711871, study PRJNA513364) | rock metagenome | isolation source: Antarctica rocks | place: Antarctica: Victoria Land, Battleship Promontory nord | collected 2015-12-28
CGCCGCTGTCGCCCAGCACGGTGCAGCGCCTGAGCATGTACAACAGCGTGGCGCTGGCGGAGGCCGGCGGCGGGTTCCCTGCGGACCAGGGCGCGTCCCCGGGCAGCGCGTCCCCGGCGGGCACCGACTGGCGGATTGCGCTGTTTGGCGGCGCCGGCGACAGCGACGACGACGGCGGCGGGCAAGGCGGGGCGATGGGCGGTGGCGCTCTTGCCTGATGTGCGCGAGCTGTGCATGTGGGGCACACGACCGAGGGCCTGCTCTGCATGCTGAGCCTAGCTGAGCCAATCAGGTCGAATTTAAAACGCAGGTGGACTTTGGACTGATTGCAGGCTGCAATCTGCTGCTGAACATCTCCTATAGCAACCTTTTGTAGACAGCAGCTGTGCACGGGATAAGGCAGGCTTGGGTGGTGACAAATTCAATACGAGCGGTCTGGGCGCGCTGAAAGGAGAGTCCCTCAAGAGATCCTCCTGTAGAGAGTACAGCGTAAAGCCACAAAGTCACTCTCGCGCCGCGCCTGGCCGCAGCCACTCGTCGGGCGGGGGGCGGGGGGGCGCCCGGGATGCCGTCGCTGCGGCAGGCGGCCACGCTCGCCGTGTGCGCGGGTGGCATCTACGCGTCCTACCTCACGCAGGGCGTCGTGCAGGAGGCGCTCGCGATCAAGCGCTTCGGGCCCGGCCGCGAGCGCTTCGAGGGCCTCAAGGCGCTCGCCGGCGTGCAGAGCGTGGCGTGCTTCGCGTGGGCGGCGCTGCTGCTCGCGCTCGTCGCGCGGCCGGCCAAGGGCGCGCGCCTGCCGCCCGTGACCGCGTTCTGGAAGGTCGGGGTAACCAACAGCATCGGCCCCGCGCTGGGCATCGAGGCGCTGAAGAACATCAGCTACCCGGCGCAGGCGCGCCCCCGCTGCGCGCCTGCCTTGAGTGATCCTGCTCCCTGGTGGTGCAGGATCTCTCTGCGCTGGGGCCGGAGCTGTGGTGGGCCCAGGACTGTGACCAGGCTGTGCGCGCGTCGCGAGCATGCGTGCAAACGGCGAGCATCCACGCGGAGGGCTGAGCGGCTGCGCGCCGGGCGCAGGTGCTGGCCAAGTCGTGCAAGATGATCCCGGTGATGCTGATGGGCACGCTCATCGGCGGCAAGTTCTACAGCGGCCTGGAGTACGCGTGCGCGCTGATGATTGCGGCCGGCATCTCGCTGTTCGCGCGGCAGAGCTCGAGCAAGGTCACCAGCAAGCTGGCCGCGCCCAATGCGCCGCTGGGCTACGCGCTGTGCCTGTTGAACCTCGTCTTTGACGGCTACACCAATGCCGCGCAGGTGGGCACTAGGCCCACGCGCGTCGCGCACACAGGCCCTGCTGCCTAGGGTATGTCGTCTTTGACGGCTACACCAACGCCGCGTAGGTAGACCCCGAGCCCACCACACCATGCACGCACAGGCCCTGCCGCCGAGGACAAGGCTGGGGGTGCAGCGCGGGGGCGCTTCGACCTGGTGTGGGGAACTGCTGCCCTGTGCAGGCGGCGCCGCAACCTTGCCCGCCCCCAGGAACACTGTTGGCAGCGCTGCCGGCAGCGCTAGCACACTGCCAGTCCACTGCGCCTCGTACAGCGAGGCGCCGCGCGCGCGCAGGACGAGATCTTCAAGCGCTATGCGGACACGAGCGCGCTGTGGACGATGTGCTGGATGAACTTCTGGTGCGGCGCGTACAATCTAGTCTACCTGTTCGTCGCGACGTCGTCCGGCTGGGAGCTCGCCGCCTTCTGCCGGCGCTACCCAGAGGCGCGTCCGCCGCCGGGCCCGCCCTTGCATCCTCCCTCTATGGACAGCCCAGTCGCTGTATCTGATCTGCGCGTGTGTGTGCGCCTATGCTGGCATGCCCAAGTGCAGCTTCATGCGTGCGGAAAGCGCCTGCGCGACGCAGCGCACGCGTGACCACCTTGTGCATGTCACCCGCCGGCCTGGGCCTTTGGAGTCAGGCGCAGGGCGCGTTCGTTCGTATGACCTGTCAGATGCACGCCGTGCTGCATGATGCGGCTCAGGCGGGACCGGCGGCGGACGGCGGACAGATATCAGCGTTCCAGGAGGGGCTGCCCAGGCTCCCGCATAGTGCCGAGCCGCCGCGTGCGCGCAGGCAGCGTGGATGTGTCAAGGGGCGCCGCGCGCGCAGGCCGCGTGGGACGTGGCGCTGTTCTGCCTGTGCGGCGCGGTGGGGCAGCTGTTCATCTTCGCGACCATCCGCCGCTTCGGCTCGCTGGCCAACACGCTCGTGTGCACCACGCGCAAGTTCTTCAACATCCTGCTCAGCGTGCTGCTCAACGGCAACCCGCTGCTGCCGCAGCAGTGGGCCGCGGTCGGCCTGGTGTTTGCCGGGCTGCTGGTCTCGAGCGTCAGCAAGGGCCGGAGGAAGGGCAAGTCGGTGGTCAAGGCGGGCGGGCCCGGGCACGGCGCGGTACATATGATAAGCATGCCCCCGGGCGGCCGCCCGGCGCAGGACTAGGGCCGCCCGGCCAGGCTTGCGCGAGCACCCCAGGCAGGGCTGGGGCTTGCCGATCCGGCCGCGCAGGCGGCTGCTGGCCAGCGCCTGGCGCAGCCCTGCCGGGCCGCCGCGAACGCTTTTGGGTCGTCGGGCACTTCACCAGGGTGGCGGCTGCCTGCTGCCTGATTGGCATATGGCGGTCGTCCCGGCGGCTAGTGCTGGCACATGGCCCGGGCAACCTGGCGAACACCAGGCGGGGCCGCAGTGGTCAGCACGGCCAGCGCAAGCTCGAGCCGCCTATCGTGGGCGCCGTGCATGCTGTGCCGAAGACGCAAGGCACCTCGGGCTGTTGCCGGGCGCTGAGAGCAGCAAGCTGGCATATTAACTGCGGGAGCCACGCGCATGCACTTGCATGTGCTCGGCCGTGTCGTCACCTAGTTTATTTATATGCTGGGCCGTGTGTCACATCGGGATGTGCGCTCAGGGCTTGGCTTGTGCCTGCTGGCGGCAGCATTGCACACCTTATCTAGGCGAGGCAGCTTGTTGGCCTGCCGTGCATGATGGAGCCAGTGTGCAGTTCACATGCTGCGGCTGGGTCGTGCACAGGCGGCGTCAGGATGCAGGTGGCATGAGCTCAACTCTTTGTGCAGCTCTGTTGCTTGGGATGCCTCGTTAGCAGTGCGGCAACTTGCTGCCGGCAAGCATTGCAACAAGACTGCTTGGTTGCTTCAAGAGCAAGGCGTCCAGCAGGACAGTGACAACAGCCACAGCAGGCCCCATGCCCTAAGCTTGCATGCCGCGCTCGTCTCACATAGCTATGCGCACGCAATGCACCGGCAGTTTCAACAGGCGGTGGCCCTGCGGGGCGGGGTGCGTCCAGCGCCAAGGCCGCTACATTTCATCGGTGGCTGGTGGCACATCAGCGGCCGGCGGCGCCTCGGCGGCCGGTGGCACATCGGCGGCCGGTGGCGCGGGCGGGTCGGCGGCAGCCGCGCGCTGCCGCGCCAGCTTCTCTTGGTACTCGTTGCGGTCCTCCTCGATGCTGCGCAGCACCTGCGAGACCAGCCCCGGGCGACGTCAGAGCCACATTCAGCCCATGTCCGCAACAGCCAGGGACTGGAACACGACTACGGCCAGGTCATGCACAGGCTCCATGCTACAGAGTCCCGCGTCATGCACTTCACACTTGCGCATCAAGCCAGGAGAGCATGCGCGGCGGGTCAGGGCGCCGCAGGTCGGGCAGCAGCGCGCCACACCTTGTCGCGCTCCACCGCGTCCGCAGCCTTCTTGTCAAAGCCAATGGCCTGCGCGGCACACGTGCACAGCGCTCGCCTCGGCCCGCCACAGGCCCTGCCTGTGCGCATCAAGCGGCTCAGCGCGACCGTGCAGGGCGGCGCGAGCGGGCCCGCACGCTCTGCTTGGCCTCCAGCTCGTCCAGCACCTTCTGCAGCTGCTCGACGGCGAACTGGAGCAGCCTGCACGGGCTCTGTGCCTCAGCGCTGGATCGGAATGCTTGGCTGCCTGTTGCCAGTTCTGCCAAAGCCGTCACACTTGCTGAGGCTGAGTGCAGGTGCGCACTCCATGCCCTGGCTGCCGGCGGGCGCGTCAAAGGTCCAGTAGCGCTCCAGCTCCTCCACCTTGGTGCGCCAGCCAGCAATGTGCAGCAGCTCGGGCGCGGCCGGGTGCGCGCTGAACGCCGCGGCTATGCGCTTGTTGCTGGCGCGCACCTGGGCAGCACGCACGCTGAGTGCAGTGGTCTTGGTAGCTGCACACACTGCTTGACGTTGTGTGACCTGGCGCATGTAGAGCATGACGAGCAATGAGCTCGGGCTTGCGAGGAGGGGTGAGTCCCATGGACACGCTCCCTGTGTGCACCAGCGCAACATGCAACGCCAAGCTTGGCTCTTTGGCGAGCGGACTTGCCCATGCTTACCTTTCTGAAGCGCGCATCGCCGGGCTCCTTCACGACGTTGCTGCAGACGGCCAGCAGCACCTCGACGCACTTGTGCAGGTTGGCGAGGGTGTGGTGGCGGTAGTCCAGCAGGCCGTAGGTGAGCTTGTTCACAAACTTCTTACGGGCACTCTTGGCGTCCGCCGCGTCTGCCAGCGGGCTGGGCATGCTCCTGGCTGCGTCGCATGCGCCGCAGATTATGGCCCCTATCAGCGAGGGAGTGTCTCGGTGTTGCAATCACGGTGAGGCAGAGCGTCTCGATGTGTGCAGTCAAGCTTAAGCTAAAAGTAATTTGGGGGCAAACTCCTTGGTACAAAGCCCAGCCTGCAAATGTTGCAGTGCAACATCATCGCAGTCACCATGGGTGCACATCGTGTGGGATGTCGCAACGCGCATGGCACAGCCCCGCTCTGCAAAGGGGGAGCGAGCACAAGTCAAGCGACCCAGCCTGCTGAGCCGGATGTGTTATACCCCACACCACAGCAAGGCCTGCTGGGTGGCAAAGGGCACAGCCTGCTTTGTAGGCACATGTGCACAGAGGACTTTGCAGGAACATGTGCACAGAGGACGTGAAGTGGGTGCATTGCTAGGCTTTGCATCACCGCTCAATGACACCTTCATGTATATTATGTTGTCATGGACACGGGGCAATTTGCCAAAATGAGCGAGGCCACGACAGCCGTGGCGTGCACAGGCAGCATGATCTCATATACGCCTGTATTACACTCCAGGACTATATGCCTGACGCGCGTCCTTACTGCAACCAGCACAACTACTGCACTCTTTGGCATGTCGGTATTGTATAGGTATATACGTCAATGCATCAAAATTGTCCTGAATACGTCTGCACTCGCACGAAAACAACACCCATACATGGAGCCAAGTGCTCAGCAGCACGCAAAGCCAGAAACGCAGGCGCCAAGTGAAACCGCGCACAAAGCACATCAAATCAAGTTGCGCGTCCAACACAGCAGACCAGTTAGCCAACCGACGAGGAGCGCCCAATTTACTGCATGCACTAAACGGCGCTAAAACACAGACCAACTAAATACATACCAGCTCAGCTCGGCTGCGAAGCCTGGAGCGTCAACGCTACGATACGACCCACGTTCTCCTTGACAGCGTGAAGTAGGCACCAAAGCATAGCTTCAAGCAGTCCGTCATCAGGGCCCTGCAAATATACCATGCAGCTACAAGAAGGGAAGAGCTGCCTCATGCTGTTCGAAGGTCTTGAGTGTCGCTGGCGGCAGGCGCCTTGTCCACACCAGCCAGCGCGCATCTTGGTGTGCATCCAACATCGCCACGCCGCTTGCAACGAAGGTGCGGCCTAGCAGTTGTGGTCGCAGCCGTCGCAATGGCCATAGCAGACGTTAACGTTGGGCCCGTTATAGCCTGCACGCTCGGCAAAACCAACCTGCTCAGCGACAGCCTGAGATAGTCGACAGGGCTGCTCAGGCTCAAACCCACGCTTTTTGCCGAGCCTGTGCGCAAGCAGACGGGCGGCGTGCGGGAGTCATACGCAAACAGGCACGCAGCCACTTGCACCACCTTAGGGCAGTGCCTCAAATAAAATTCCCGCATCTATCGTGTAAGGCACGGACCGCCACGCGCACGATGAGGCCAGGCAAGAGCTTGACATGGTTGGATTTCCGTTGTTGCGCCCCAGCAATAAAGAGCCGTCAGCGTGCACGGCACCTCTCAAGGTAGGGCAAGGGAACGCCTCGGCAGGCCCATGGCCTCGTGCAAAAGCACTGCCCACACTGTCATATCCTTGATATGGACAAGGGAGGAGCGTTGAGCGTGCTGGGCGCCCGCAGGCTAACCCCTCGCATCAGCATTATTCTGGTGACGTGCTTGAGCACAGTGCGGGTGCGACACAGCAGCTTCTTCCCAAGCAGAAGACGGGGCGCACAGCTGCCACGGCAGACGGCGTAGCAGCACGAGTAGCCAGGGCGCCAGGCGACCGCGGGCAGCATGCGGCGCGGGAGGTCAGCCGCCGTTGCGGTGGCGGCGCACACCAGACCCACAGCCAGGAAGAGCATCAGGTAGGAGATCAGGATGTTGCGAGTGGCAGCCATTGCAAGTGAGGGAGCTTGGAGGGCTTGTGCTGGCTTGAGGAGAGGCTTGAGCTGGCTGCTGCTGTCTGCGGATCGAGCAACAAGCAGCCTTTATAGCGAGATGCGCGAGATCTCTTATCTGCCAATGATGCCGGCGCAGCGCTGACCGTTGGCCAGCTGTCCTAGGGCTCCAAGGTTTCTCACTTTTACAGCAAGTTCAGTCCTTGAACCTTCGCGTTGTACAACACCACCTGAGCTGGCTGGCTACAGCTGTTCATGCACTGTGACTGATGGCTGCTGCACCTCCCCACCTTCCTGCTGGGAGGCGTGTTCGACCCACATGACGCCCAGACTGAAGGTCGGGTTGCTGGACAGGCTGTGCACATGCAGCTGAAGGACTACTTGGTCACGTATCTCAGTGCATGCACCTGCAGCTGGCACCGTACTATGTGTGTCACTCAGGGTGCACAGCGAGCTGTAGCATTGCTCTCAGCAACGCCGAGCGGGCATGACCCACCACAGGATAGCAGACATTGTGAGATTTAACAATGCAAGCAGCATTCACGAGCGTGCATTTACCAGTGCTGATCTGTGTCATTGTGTTCGTCTAGCTGTGTACCTGTTTGCAAGCCAGCATGTAAGTCTGGCATGGAATGTTACAAGAGCTGCAGCTGCGCCCGTTGCAAGCGTATCCTCGACTAGAGCATTCGAATCTCAACACCAGACTAACTTGCTCTGAATACGTGCCTCCATGCAATAGATGCCAAAACGCGCCGAATACTCTGTCCCATGCAAATTCGCACAACTAAAGACGAACTTGCATGTCAGCACAGGTCGCGTCAGCTGAATACTGGTGTTGTCCGCGCCCACATCAGAACAGCAGCATGTACCTACCAAGATAGCACTCCTCAGCATGCAAAGCACATCATGCAGGCACGTGATCATACGTACTAAATGAGGCAAGGTTGGCGCCCGCACATACGACATGGGAAGCAGTGTACGGCCCAATAGGGGCCCAGCACTATGCGCTAGAGATAGCTCATAAAAGGAGAAAGTTACCAGCATTCGCTTTGTTCAACAGCACATAATCTTGCCCCGACGCCTGGGCCACCACGCCTGCCGTATGTCCCAGCTCTCCGCAGCTAATAATCATGCATCATGACACGGTCCATCAGGCCCGCAAATTGTTTCAAAACCTCTATGGATAGAGAGACAAACATAAGAAGAGTATGTTGGCGTGGCTGATGGAGGCCTTGGACAACGCTCATATTCTAGCCCCAACGCCTGGGCCACCACACCGGTCAAACGGTCTCCTCAACGGGAGTCCATGCACAATGAAACGGTCCATCAGGCCCGCAAAGTGTCATCCAGAACCTCTAAAAAGAGAGAGGAGTGCAAGAAGAGTATGTACGCGTGGCTGATGGAGGCCTTGGACGTCACTCGATGCGCCTCGCCCTTATCCAGCTAGTTCGTGCCTTGCAGGCTGATGTTCGTGCCGTGCTGCGTGCAGGCGGTGATGATCTAGCAGTTGTGGTCGCAGCCGTTGCAGTGGCCGGTGCAGACGTTCCAGTCGGGCCCGTGGTAGCCTGCGGAGCAGGGTGAGCGCTCCGTGTCAGCCAGTCTCAAGCCAGTCTCAAGTCGGGTGCGCACCCTTGACCAGCGCTACTCAAGCCTGCAGTCCCAGCCAGGCAGGCTGTAGGCGGCAGGCGACCTTGATAGGACAGCAAATACCACGCCTGAGTCATCAGGACCGATCAGGCACAGCATGCGCGCCCGGCGTTATTAACAAACGAGAGCTTGCTGGAAGCTTGCGGCACCCCAGCTGGAGGTGCAGGCGTCAGTACGCAACCCACTTCTCACCCCTGGCAAGGAGGCGTTCAAGCAATCCCTGTAGCACTGCATGGGAGCAACTGCAAGCTTCACGCTGACACATAATTCCCAATGCAGGAGCGCTGAGTGCTTCACGCCTCCATCCTAGCCGGTGCTTTGGCGTTGTGCTGACGGGCGCCCTTAAGCAGGAGGCTGGCCTAGCACAGCGTACTGCTGCCGAGCAGGGAGGAGTGACGCACATGAGCCACGGCAGACATTCCAGCAGCACGAGTAGCCGTTGCGCCAGGCGACCGCGGGCAGCATGCGGCGGGGGAGGTCGGCGGCCGAAGCAGTGGCAGCAAACACCAGGCCCACGGCCAGGAGCAGCATCAGGGAGGAGATGAGGACGTTGCGAGTGGGCGCCATGGTGGCAGACGCGAGCTGTGCTAGCTTGAGATTATGGCGGGCTGTCTGCTAACGAGCGTCCCGTCAACTGGGATGTGGATACAGGTTGACGTTAAGTCCTGAGACATGGGGGCCTCATGGGCCCGCTAGGGTATGCTAGGTGGGGCCTAGCTGTGACGGAAGCGCAAATAAACAGGCGGCCACGTCCCTCTGCAATGCGACCCCAGCATCGGACGTTCCGTTGCTCGACAGCCTTGCATGTACCAAGCTTTGTGTTATGCAATAGACAAAGCTCCAGAGCTCTGAACACGATGTCCCGGGCAAGTGCTAGGCGTCTGCAGACAGGTGCAGGTCGCACAGCCTCGCAGCAAAGCGCGGGAGGGTCTTACTGCAGCTCTGGAGTGAACACAGCTTCCGTGTGCGCGCTACTGAGCTGAGCTCGGGCGCGGTGCACGGCATCGCACGCAGCCAGAGCGCTGCCATGCATGAAGCATGCCGTAGAGTGCAGATCCAGCACTGTTGCGGCAGTGCGGAGGGCGTGACGGAGTCTGCTGAGACCACGATCCGCCATGAGCTAGGAGGAGGAGGCATGCTTGCAGCCCCACGCCTGTGTCGCGGCAGAGAAGAGCGGCGAGGTGTGCGTGGCTCGGCCATGCTCACGCAATAGCGAATAAGTCTGTGGCGCTGCTGGGATGTGAGCAGGCATGGGGATTCCACAGCCGGGGATTGCTGTTTTATGTACAGTACATGTGTTCTAGCAGAGGTCTACACAGACCATGCTGGCGGTCAGCAGCTATTTACACCGCACGGGCAGCTGAGTGATGACGGCGCCATGCTCTAAACACTTGGTGGCTGCATGCATGTGCGCCAAGGTGTACATAGCATGCTGATGGCACCTGCGGCGCCCTGCTGGCATGCATGCATATATCTCGCACAGAAGCTCATTTGGCTGGTTCTGAACGCGCGCTTGGTGATGTGCTGGAGGCTCCAGCCTGGAGCGCATGCTGTGTTGCATGGCTGCGAGGGTGGTTTGGTTGCTTTGCTAGCACCTTGCGGATGCAACCTGGTGTGTATTGCTGCTTGTAAGCATGCAGTCGCTTGTGTAACCCAACCCCCTCTGCCCGCCTGGATATTGCTGAGTGCCACATTCCTGCATGTCATTCTGCAGGCCTCCAAAATCGCCACGAGCTGGAAATGTCCAGCAAGCACATGTGAGACAATGCACATCAGAGTTCTAAGCATGCTGTCGCAGACATGGGGTTGCTCAGGGCTTGCGACCTCATGTCGTTCAAACCTGCCACCAGGGGAGGACTGCGTCAAGGCCCACATGCCTTTGCATGCTCAGAGAGCCCATGGCAAACGGTTGAGTGACCGTGACAAGAAAAGCCCCTGGACTTGGCCACCGGCTCACGGGGCTATCGGCCTTAGGTTTGCCACAGGTCTGCCTTAGGTTTGGCGCGCGACCTGGGCGTTCCTCTTCACCCGTCAGCAGCCAATGTTCGCTGATACACGGATGTGATTCATTTCATTTCAAGCAGGCGCGACCAAGGCTTGTCTGTCCAAGCCATCACGACCCCGAGTGGTTCCTTGAGGAGCCCGCGTACTTAATAACATCTGTGCCCAAGCTACTGGTGATCTCGCGGCCGCCTGAAACGCGCTACAAGCGCCTGCCAGACTGCCATCCCTCTACCTGCTGGACGCTCGCGACCTGGACGCGGCGCTGCCTCGCGCAAAGGTGGCGAATGTGGCTGGCTTTCCTGCGCGTTAAGCCGTGCTCACGCTGCCGCTGGGCAAGCCTGCGGCACGAGCATGTCCGACAGTGTGCATGGCCTCTATGCATAATGTGAACCCTCCCAAACGTGGTTACCCTGCATTTGACATGCGTGCTGGGCGTGTGCGCATGGTGCAGGCCACATGAGGTGGGGCCAGGCCGTGCTGGTGGCGCATTGGCCACGCTTCCCGTGCAAGGTGATAGACTGGACATCTCCTGTTAACAAGGTGATGCCGCATATAGCTAGACGGTGCAGCACCTCATGTATCATGGATGAGAGCCCGAGCTCACGCATGAAGCGTAAGAATAACGGCAATGTGCGGGGTCTCACGCGCTGCGGCACCACATGCATGGCCGGCGATCAAAACCATAGACTAGACCGCTGCGGACGTCACGCATGCGCACAGGCCTCCCAGCGCGGCCGGACCCTCAGCCTGCCCGTCTTGCACCCCGGTCGCTACGCTGCGCGACTGCGGTCGCTGAGGATCGGCGGCCGCATGTCGTTGCGCCCCAGTGTCTCGGCAGCCACTACCGCGGCGGCCTTGAGCTCCGTCACAGGTTGTGCAAGCGCAGGGGTCTTGGGGCACCACAGCAGCTCAGTTTGACGCCTGCCCTCCGCCTCTGCCTGGTCAGCCAGGTCCGCTGCCTGCTGGCGCTCGCCGGCGGCTGCATCACGGTGTGCCGCTGCTGCCCCGCGCGCGCGCTCTGCCTCGCTGGCCGCCTGCGCCGCCGCTGCCTCAGCAGTCACGCGCTCAGCGTGCTTTTGCTCCGACTCAATCATTGCAACCAGGGCGGTGACGGCCTGCTGCGCCAGCTTGACCCGCTCATCGTCTTCGGCCATGGCCTCTGTGCGCCCGGCGTGCAGCTCTGCGAGCTGGGCGCGCAGCTCTGCGTTCTGGATGCTCAGCTCGGCAGCAACCTCCTCCGCCTTCGCTTGCGCCTGCTGCGCGTCCGCGTCGGCCTGCTGCTGCGCCGCTTCAGCCTTGCCATTGACGTACGCCGCAAAGCGGTCCAGATAGGCGGCCTCCTGCGCTTCACGGACGCTGACACGCCGTGGCGGGCGGGCCTCCATGCGTGGCCGCTTTGCGGCAGGCGCTGGGTCCACGTCGGCATCGGCCGCGGCTGACGCAGGGCCGAGCGCCGAGGGCGGCGGGGCCCCGCGCAGGGGCATCGCCCGTCTTGGTGGCGGGGTGGCGGCCGGGGGCAGGGTGCGGCGCCCCGGGCAGGGCGGGGCGGGCGGGCGGGATGAGCGCGCGCGCTCGCCGCACGGCGCGTCTGCACGCGGCGGCGACGGCCGCTGGTCGCAGGCGCGGCACGGCGCGCTGCGCGCGCATGATCGTCCTCATCGTTGTGGCACCTGAGCATGCAGGGCAGGCACGCCGGCCGGCGCGGCATGCATGTGCAGACATCGCTGGCAGCGCGCAGTGCGCGGGCCCACCAAGCTTGCACCCCCTGCTAGCAAGCACGTGCAGTAAAAAACACAGTTGTCGACCAGTCACAGCCAAGCACCTTTTCATGCAGGACATGCTGCCGACCATTCCAATTTGCTATGCTGCTCAAACCGAGCGTCCTTGCTGTTCTTTTTATCAGCTCCTGCTGACAAACACTCCGCGCTCGACTAGCCGGTACTGTGATCCTTACATGTGATAATGCTGCAGCAGCAGCAGGAGCACAGTCTGGCACACCCTGCACGACATGCATGCATGCATGGCAATTAATAACATCCAGCCGCAGCTCACGAAACTGCTGCTAGAGGTTAAGAAGGCCCACGCTCCCCATGCCACATGGTACGGTGGCACGCAGGCCAGAGCACTTGACAGCACGCAGCAACAACTCATGCAGCTTCTAACAAAGGCGCGCACGCTGAGCTTGAATATGTTAGGGGCATGGCCCTACCACATGGCATGGCATGTCATGCATGGCATGCAGGCCGCAGCTTTCACAGCACCCAGCCACAGCTCATGCGGCTGCTCTTAGAGGCGCGCATGCTGAGCTTCAGCTGAAAAGGCTATGTTTTGCTCCCCTGCCACACAGCATGGCATGCCATGCACATGGGTGGCTGGCTAACACGCAGGCAGGCAGGCAGGCTTGCGCGCCTGGGTGACGCGCAGCTGTAGCAGCACGATGCCGCAGCTGGCAAAGCAGGATGCAGCCGCAGGTCCAAGTATCACCACGAGCGCTGCAGAATCAGACACACTCTAAGAACTGCAACAGACTGAGTCAGAGTGGCAACGGCAACCAGCGCAGCTCGTGCGAGTGTCGCCAGGCCAGGCCATCTTAAACTTGGGTAATCTCTCACAGCGCAAGCTTGTTATCGTAGGTGCGTGTGAACCTACAGGCAGACACAGGACGATGATCGTGTATGGAGGTTGTTCTAGGCAAGAAAACAAGCAGAGGGACCTGAGGTGGATGAAGTGCTCCACGGCAGCGCTTGCAGTCAGGTTATGCGAGGTGTCAGCTGCGCGGCACTGTGCAATCGTGCTAGATGTATCTGGCCCTCCACACAGGAGCGCAGCAATAAAAGCACACTGTGTGACAGGCAAGCCGGTCAATTAAAAGTGATGTTCAGGCCCTGAGCAGCCCTAGCTGGCTCGTGAGAGGCTGAACTTGCGCGCAATCAGGCTTGCCGTATCAGCCCCTTCACAGCTTCCAACTGGTGTTGTTCAAAATAGTGTACTGACGCTGGTAAAAAAGCTTCTTTGTGTCCCTTCGCTCACCGCATTGGAGGTTCCTGCGTCACACGCCCTGCCGCGTGCAAGCGCCGAGGCAGAAAGAGAGCCGCCAAGCAACACGCGGGCACCAATTGCGCTCTGATGCTCTGAGGTACACGCGGCGGAATGGCGTGGCCCAAGGGCGTGCACGCAGCGCAGCTGGCGCAGCAACTCAGCCTGTCAGGCTCGTTTGCCGCTGGCGGCCTTGCCGCGGCGGCTGCGGTGTGCAGCGCGCCCACCGCGCTCGCATGGGAGGCTGGCGCCCGAGCGCCTGACGGCCGCCTCGTCACGGGGCTGGGCGCCACGGGCTACCGCGCGTCGGGCAAAGTCGTCCGGCGGGTTGATGCCTGGGGCGACACCGCTGTGGTGCGGCAGTGGCAGCGAGTCCCGTGTCCTTCCTGCTTGGCGCTGCCGTCGGCGGTGGCCTGGAACATGGGACCAAGGTACAGAGCGGGCCGCACGTGCAGGGGTACCCGGTCGACCGGCTGCTCGTGAGCGTGTGGAGCCCGCTCTACCCGAAGAACCTGGCCATCACCGCGCTAAAGAAGCGCGCGCCCCCTCCCCTCTCTGCACCCGCCTGAATGCTGAGTGCCAGGAGCGTCACAGCAAGCACCTGGTCTTGTCACAGCCGCCGCTCCACCTTGCATGAGTCTGCTGTGTGTGCCCCAGACAAGTGTGCGGCTGGAAGCCTGCCGCGCAGCTCGGGGGGCGTCATTGGAGTGGAGCACAGAGCCTGCTTGCCGCGCTGACGAGGGCCGGCCGGCGGCGCGCAGCATGCTGCTGCAGGCGCTGATGTTCATGGAGAGCTACATGGAGCGCGTGAAGGAGGAGGAGAAGGCCAACGGGGTGCGCCCGCCGCCCTCGAGCACGGCACCGCACTGCCCCCGAGCACGGGACTGTACTGCCCTCGAGCACAGGACTGCTCTGCCCTCGAGCGCGGGACCGCTCTGCCCTCGAGCGCGGGACCGCACTGCCCTCGGGCACGGGACTGCACAGCAGCGGGCGCGGCGGCATGGCGAGCACGCGCGCGCCGCGCAGGACGAGGAGGGCTTCTTGGAGGAATTGCCGCCGGTGCCGTGGCGCGACCTGCCGCGCCGCGCGCGCGCGGCGCTGGCGTCGTTCGGCCGCGAGGTCGCGACCGCGACCACGCGCCGCGCGCTGGAGCACCGCGCGGCCGCGCGCTTGGCGCCGCGCCTGGCCTGGAAGCTGCTGAAAGGCGCGCGCCTGCCGTGCACCGCAGGAGCTGCGCGCGGTTGCGCTCTGGGCGGCGCGCGGCTTGCCGTGATGGATGCGTACGCGCGCGGGCGCGCCGCAAAGCTTGCTAGCTATGTTGACCTCTGCAGACACGATGTGCCCAGGACGTGCAAGCAGACATCATGCCAGCGTAGATGGCAGGCAACCTCACGCTTACTCAGACACAGGCTGCCGCGCGTTCACCTAGCCCGTGCGAGCGCCGGTGGCAGCAAACGGCGGCGACTCACGCAGCACGCGTGCTGCGCAGACGTGAAGGAGTCGTCGCTGCGCAAGGCGCGGCGCCTGCCGCGCCCGCAGCGCGTGCTGCGCGGCTGGGTGAGCACGTACCGCGCCATGGCGCTCTCCTACCCCGACACCATCGGCGCGCGCGCGCGCAGCGGCGGGCCTGATGTCCGCGTTCTGGCCTGGGCTGCCCACCGTGCTCGCCTACAACGCGGCCGACCTGGCCGTCTCGGCGCTGGTGGTCTGCCCGGGCATCGACGCCTGGCTGGACCAGCGGCCCGGCAGCCCCGCCAAGAAGCCGCTGCTGCGCGTGGTCGCGCTGCTCGTGCTGGGCTCGGCCGCGATGGCCGTCACGGTGCTCTCTATCGAGCCGGCCAGGAGGTGACACGAGTGCATAGGGCGACGTAGTCTGGCGTGGCTGCTGAGGCCCTGATCAGTGCTTCTGGACGTTCTCGGCGCTGATTTTTAAAAGCTTGCGGGTAGGTAAGACTGCGCGGCGAGCAGTGCACGCTGGAGAAGTTTGCGCGATGTCAGCTTCACGGGTCGTGCCCGTGTGCGCCGTGTGCGCCATACGCTGTAGCCGATCATTGTATGTGGTCGCTGCTGAGCCTGGCATGCTTATGACCCTGCACGATCAGGAAGCAGGCACCGCCCACCCCCTGGTAAACCCAAGCAGACTCTGTCAGGCTTTGACGCACTGGGCAGCCGGTCAGTCCATTATCATCTGAAGGAGCAGACTGCAACCGCTCCAAGATAAGTAGCTGACATGCGAGGACGAGCAGCACCCCTGCATTGGGTTCATGGCGCTTTTAGCAAGTTGTCGCAACATCCCATGCCAGGCATCATCGACCCGGCTTGTGGAGAGGGGTGGTGCACTGCGGAGAGTGTGCCGATGCGGTGCCGTGCAGACACCTAGAGCATTACACGGCTGGAGCACAAAGGCAGTCTCAAACACTCCGCCCGGCTACATTACACACACTCACCGGCCGGACCACGAAGACAACACAACTGTGAGCATGCTACCTAAAGAGTACTTGGCCCCCTGGCGCCCGCGAATGGGCGGTGTCTCCAGGGGGTGTGTGGGCAAGCACCGCTGAATGAACTGAGGCACGTTTGCCTGGCAGCAGAGGCTGCAGCGCCACCACGCTGCAAAACAATTTCTTCAATGACACAGGCTAAGGCAGCGCCGAGCGGCAACGGAAACTCAGCGCCGAGCGGCGCTGGAAACTGCGGTAAAAAAAGGAAAAGATGCACCCCAGGCCTGCGCGACAAAACCAGGGCTGAAAGCCGAAACAGCGGTGCGCGAAATGCGGTGCCATGCCTGGTGCGTCGGGCCTCCAACGGACCCACGCACCCAACACGCATGATCGCGCCCAGTCTGGCAGACGCCGACCCCAACCTCACTGCTGGCGGGCGCGCTGCTCCGCCAAGCAGCCGGGCAAGTATGGCGGGCCATCCTGTCACCCGGCACTCCTGCCGACACGACAGGGCGCGTCCAAAGCAAAATCTCACGGCGCGTAACCTCGCCGGCAGGCGCAGCTCCGTGACGGCGGCTGACTTCGACCGGGCCAGCCCCAGTCGCCTGCCAGCACCGCAGCGCAGCCCCCTGCCCAGCGCGCGTGCACGTGTACACCCAAGGGATCTCTTGCAGGCCGGTGCGCCTTTTGCGCAGCCTGATCCAAACGCTCTGCCAGAGGCCATACCTATATTGCTGTCAGTCTGACAACAGACAACATGCAGGAGCTCTGTCCCCCTCCAGGCTCCGGCTCTGACGCCGTCTCTGGCGACCTCACGCAGGGGCCGCCGGTCTCTGAAAGCCAAAGCCGCACCCTCATCCTCGTGGTCAGCGGCATGACTGGCCGCTGTGTCACTAAAGCGTGCTGCATCCTATCTTCTCAGACCCATCCACGTAACCTAGCCTCACCGCCTAGAATGGACAGGAACGCGGACAACGGCGGTCCCAAGGACGCCCGGTCGCGCCCAGACTCGCAAAAAGACCATCCTATGAACTGCTGGCGGGCGCGGGC
>JAABUH010002677.1_pt1 | contig 16675 bp, 21 predicted proteins | sample 5559121 | NCBI WGS metagenome assembly JAABUH01 (sample SAMN10711871, study PRJNA513364) | rock metagenome | isolation source: Antarctica rocks | place: Antarctica: Victoria Land, Battleship Promontory nord | collected 2015-12-28
GGGCCCTTCGGGCCAAACCGGGGGGGGGGGGTGTGTGTGCCGGCCATCATCAATAAACTACTCTACACTCCCTAAAAACCTTAATTTCCCCCACACACTACTACTAGGTGGCACAAGGCACACTACATAACACACACATAACATAGAGAATAGTAGAGAATAGGAATGTGCCATGTGCCAGGCAAAACGTAGTGTGTGGGGGAAAATCGTCTTTTATGGGTAGAACAAGGAGTAGGGGGTGGCTGGCCGGCACAGCGGCACACCCCCTGACCGACCTCCCCTGTTTACGTAGGGGTCGGGGCCCGAAGGGGACCAGACCCCGGAGCTCATTCGTCTTTCAGACGTTGCCCCTGAAGCAACGTTTTCCCGTTGTATAAAGGTTCAAATTCTGTGCTTTGGTCAGTACAACACAACATGGTCAGTCTTATGCCTGAAATCCCTTTGCCCAGTACTTCCGCTGCTGTAATCACGCCGTCATACGAAAAAAAGCGCAAGTATTCTCCGGAAGAATTGGCCACTTTCCAATTCGATCCAGTATTATTGACTGTCTCGCAAATCAGGCAAGAGCTTGCATACTACAAAGACAATAAGGATTATCGTGGGCCTCGTACAGTCAGCAACAAGAATGAGGGTGTACGTATTTTATTGCTTGCCAGAACCGTTGCAGCAATCCCCGTCGAGCAGAGAGCCCAAGCAGCACCCGCAAATGTCGTGGGGACTAATACGTCTCGGCAGATTCTTCCAGAAGGAGCAACTGTTGTACGACGTCCCGGGGAGGTGCCACGTATACCAGATTTAGATGCAGACAGACCTTCAGACACACGTGCAGCTCAGAGACCTGAATTAGTTGCACCTTGGACAGAATGGGACGAAAATAATCCTAAGGGAGAACCGTTACCAAATGGGACTCCGGAGGAGAAGGCTAAGGTGAAGCAGCTGAAGAAGCAGATTGGGAAATGGTTAGAGGATGACAGACCGACACGTCAGCAAGCAGATCAGATTGGTGCTATCAGAAGCACGAGCGAAGCTTATGTTGGCTTGCTGCGGTCTATGTGGAGATTAGGTCTTGGCAAAAACGAAGAAGATCTGTTGGGTTGGGATTGGAGCAATCAGACATACAGTGAAGCGGACAGACAAGGCAGATGGACCAGAGCGCACGTTGATAGATTGATCTGTTGGATCACACAAGCACCTTTGGACGAAGACAGCATGCAAGCAGCTGCCAGGTTACTAAGGGAGGAGGTAGATGCGGAATTAGAGGAAGCTGATGAGGATCTCCGGCCAGAAAACAACAGAATTACTCAACAGCGAAAGTACACCACTCAGAGGTGTTACTTCAATGCTCTCCAAGTCACTTTCCGGTACCGAAATGGAGTAGCACATAAACCGGCTCAAGACCAGTACTACAAGAAGAGCAACGCTTGGATCGCGTGGTTGAATTGGGTCATCTTTGCGGCAGAAGGAAGGCAAGACAGAGACCAGAAGGAGCTATTGTTCGGCAAGACGCACAAGGAGTTGTTGGAAATCGTCAGTGCTTTGGGAAAAGAGGTGGAGAAGCTGCAAGCTTGGCAGAACCCTCCCATGACCAGAATCGAGGCTTTCACTCCTAACTCCATCACTAAGAGAGACGGCTGGGACACTTTGTTCGAATGGTTGGCTTTGGCTAGCATGGTGTTGCAACCACCTGTAAGAGGGAATTGGGGGAAGATGAAGTGCACCACGGATTGGCAGCATGCTACAACGTTGCACGAGGCAGACACCCGGTTGAACGAAAATTTCCTTTATCAGAAGCCCAACGATAATGGAGATGAGCAATTTGCCAGCAGGCCTTATGGGGACAAGCAGAGCAGATACATCATTGTGCATCAACGTGGATAAGGTCAGCAGGAAGACGGGATCAGATCAGATAGTTTGCAGCCAAGAGTTCTCTGATTGCCTCACCACCTCTTTCAAGATGTGGCCTAGAGCCTACGCTTTCCCTATCAAGGCTGTCAATAGCATCGGTGTTTCCAATCCCCAGCTACCACTGGGAGAGAGGCAGATGCCAGGGTTTTTATCCAAGATCAAGAACCCTATCATGGGTGCGTGGGATCATGGCAAGCCTATGCATCAAGGTGTTCAATTGCTCAGAAGCAGCTACGTCACGTGGTTCTACAACAGAGGCACTTTCTATGGCGATGACGGCCCCATACCGGATCACAATGCCAAGAAGGCATTGGCCAAGAGTATGAGGCATCAGTGGCAGCAAGCAGAGACCAACTACAGGAAGCTGCCAGTGGTTCAACAGAGGACAGCTGTGTGGGATGAATCGATCAAGGCATACAGAGTGGAGGAGGGCAACCGAGTGATAGATCACATCGGAGACCCTAACTTGGTGATGAACCCTATCCCAAACAACTTGAGGCTGACGAAACCTCCAGAGGCACCTATTTACCAATCAGGTGCAGGTTCTCCTCTTAGGAGAGCTACTGCCGACATTCCAGTCGACATGGAGTGGGTTAATGAGTACATGCCTCAGAAGATGGCTTGGGATATCACGATGGCTACAAGAGGGGCAACAGACAGAGCAACATTTCAGCGGAATTATAATGGCATCAGGCAGAGGCAGACAAGCAACAGAAACAGAGCTTACCATTTGAAGAACAAGAGGAAGATCATAGCCAAGAGGATTCTTAGAAGGATAGCTCTCAGAGGAGGGAGCTCAACGTTGAGTCAAGCTTCTAGAGACAAGTATGGAATCAGAACTGATGCTGCCGGAGAGTTTTATTCTACTCTTCTCCAAGCTGAGCCTCGAGTCACGGAAGCACAACCTCAATACCCATTTGATGACGATTTCCGGGCAGAGGAGCCTGGTGTCGTCCCCGAAGATGAACGAATGTCAGAGGCAGCTTCTGAGCAACCTGAGGAAGAAGTACGGGATGAGGAACACGAGGCGTTCTTAGCTTCTAGACCTCAAAACGAATGGGAAGAGTTTGCATTAGCTGAGTGGGAACGCAACCCCGCTATCACAGCAGCTCAGTCTAGGATAGTACGCTTCGGTGACGCTACAGCACCGGAAGTCAGAGCGTATCATGCTAAGTTGAATAGATGGAGGCATTTTATTCTTCAAGCGAGGTACAACGCTTCTAGTTGATTTTATGACGTTTTGTTAGTGTGGCAGGATGGCGCAGTTAGGTCAGACATTGACGAACTTGCAAAATTACAATGATGAAATCAACGATCCTGTTATTAGTACTGTCGGTCACACAGGTCAATACTCTGATTTGATTGGAGCGCCTGCGTTAGCACCGGTTGCTTACACAGGCAATTATAATTCATTGAATGGCACACCTAATCTTGCACCTGTCGCGACAACTGGCAGTTACAACAGTTTAAGCGGCCAACCTAGTTATTCTACTGTTGCGAATACTGGGAATTACACTGACCTGGTGGGCGCACCTGTGACACCTGTCTTCTACTCTAATCTTACTCCAGCACAACTTGGCATAGTAACAGCGCCTACAACACCAGCTGGGGGTTCCTCTCAAGGGTATACCATCATGCAGCAAAACATTGGTTTGTTCACTTGTCAAGGAGGTTGCGCCGCCACCACGACCACGTATTCCGTTCCACATAATTTGAGGAAATTGAACAACAACGAGATAATGATACCTTTTGCGATGGTGGCAATGCCCAGCAATCAGTATACGTTTTTGACGACTATCGCGGGTTACGATAGCACCTACATCTACGTAAATGTAGTGAAGGAAAACATGACAACCAACGATGGTTACAATCCTGTAGGGGTTACATACACGACCCATGACATCGCATTTTCGTGGATGGCTTACATAGCGTCTTACAACGATCCTGTGACAAATGTTACTAGAGGATCTACTGGCAATCAAGCTTTGACATACAATAGTTGATTATTATGTATCTTTGTTAGTGGCAATCATGGCACAATTAGGGCAGACTGTTTCGATGTACCAGAATTTAAACACGCAAAACACAAACATTAATGAAGTTGCTTTTAGTGGCAGTTATACTGATCTCGCTAACACACCTGTGATTAGCACGATTGGACACTCTGGACAATACAGTGATATTTTGAATCCTCCGACCAGAGTGAGCCAGTTTGCCAACGATGCGAATTATGCTGTTATCGGGCAGAAAGTCAGTGAGTTTCAGAACGACGCTCAATACACTGTGAACGGCAGTAACATCAGCCAGTTTGCAAATAATTCGAATTATGCAGTGCGGGGGGAAAACGTAAGCGAGTTTGCTAACAACGCGAATTATGCTGTGCATGGCGATAACGTCAATGAATTTGCTAATAATTCGAACTATACTCCTACCGGTAGCAACGTGAGTCAGTTTAACAATGATCCACCTTATGCGACTGTCAGCCAACTGAATTCTGCCACTGCCAACAACGGAAATTATTATTCGTCAGGCTCCAATGCGTATTTCAATGAAGTTACCATCAATCAATCGGCACCAGGTTTGCAAGCGGGAATTGCAGGGTTTACAGCTCCAGGTCAAGCGGGCATTGGGTTCGGAGCCAACGGCATTGTCCAAGTTGTTGGCAATGGGATTGCTGACTGCATGGACATGCAATGCCACACCACTTCATCCATCATTCAGATCGGGTTTTATAATCCCAACGGAGCAGTTGGCCACATCACGACTAGTGGGTCAGCCACGTCATACAACACTAGTTCAGATTATAGATTGAAGGACAACGTGACTCCTATGGTTGACTGTTTGGACAGGTTGATGAAATTGAATCCGGTCACCTTCAAATTCAAGAAGGACGAAAAAGAAATCCATGATGGTTTCATAGCTCACGAGGTCCAGGAGATCTGTCCTCGTGCTGTTACAGGAATTAAAGATGCAGTAGACGAGGAAGGGGAGATAGTTCCCCAATCTGTGGATCTTTCTAAGCTGGTGCCTCTATTGGTGGATGCCGTGCAAAAGTTATCTGATCGCATCAAAGAGTTGGAGGTAAAATAATTTTATGTATGATAGATAGCAGCTATCGGGTACCCCAGTATGAGCGCCGAGGTGTTTCAAAACGCTAACATCTCCATTTTGGCATGTCAGCTCTTTGTCATGGTGATTTCTTTGGGTGTTGCGATTATTTTGAGCAGAAAAGCGTCACCCCAACTGGTCACCCCTGGAACTAAATTGTGATTAATTTATTTTTTATTAATAAATGGCGACCACTAGGAGCGCTTGGAAACACCCTGGCGTGACTAGTCACAAAGGCAAAAGATCAGGTGGCAGAAAGGGAAGAAAATACACCAAATGTCCTAGAAAGCATGGGCCTTATTGCACCCGGGCTTGTAAGAAAGAATATGTAATGAGAAGGAGAGGGATACATAAGAAAAAACATAAATCATGCAAATCAAAGCGTTGCTCTTGTTCTCGTTGTTCGCATTAATCGCGGCACAACCTTCCACACCAGCGACTACTCCAGAAAGCGTTTCACAAGAAAATGCAGATGGCCTTGTTTCGTACGTTCTCACGTATGACAGCGAGATAACAGAGGAGGCGTTGCAAGTCAAATGCAAGGACCTAAATTGTACACAAGTCATTTATGGGATCATAAAGGCCATAGTGGTCATGCAAGACCCGGAAGGCTTGTCTGCTTTGTCAGTGGATCCAGCACTGACAGCTAGCAATTTAAATTCTCAGGTGACTTTGGATTATGTTTTGCAACACAACATCTCTGGAACTGCACAAGCAGATTTCGTGACAGAGCGTAATCCACCATGGCATCTGGACCGCATAAACCAGGCAATGTTGCCCTTAGATGGCTATTATTCGGCTCCTTTGACGGGAGAAGGAGTGCACATCTACTTATTGGATACTGGAGTGGAATCTAAACACCCGGAATTCCTGAACGCACGTGGAACTGGATCACGCGTCATCACCGGAGAGTGGTCCTATGACGGCACCAACAATACAGAGGATTGTAACGGCCATGGCACCGCAACAGCTTCACTCGCCGGTGGGCGCACCGTTGGCACAGCTCCCAATTCCACCATCCATGCAATCCGTGTCCTCGCGTGCGACGGGACGGGCCAAAGTGGAGACATCATTGCTGGGCTGAATTATGTGGCTTTGAACGCTATACAGCCTGCGATAATCTCAATGAGCGTAGGCACACCTACTATCAGCGATCCGTTGCAATTAGCCGTGAACAACACGGTTTCTCTGTACAACGTTTCGATCATAACGGCTGCTGGCAACGATGCAACGGATTCTTGCATGAGTACACCGGCCAGGAGCGTGTACGTGCAATCTATCGGTGCCTTGACGATACAAGATATGGTGGCATCGTACAGCAACAAAGGGAACTGTGTGAACGTTTATGCACCTGGTTCGGAGGTTTATTGCGCAAATCAAGACGCTGGGTACCAAGTGATTTCAGGTACGAGCATGGCTTGTCCTATTGTTGCTGGCATAGCTGCACAATACTTAGAATACAATTCCAGTTTGACACATTACGACATAACAGATGTTATTTATCGGTCTAGAACAAGAGGCATCAACAACTTGCCACCCCCATTGATTCAAGTTCCATCTCAATTGGACATTTTGTTATTGAACAAAACCTTGACAAACTATTTTGCACAACCTTTCAACCCTGGCAACCAAGGGATTGAGTCGTAGGATGTTGCGTTATTTTGGAAAATGCATGTGTGGTGTACCTGATAAACTAGTGGCCAGCGTAGCTTCCCCATCTCCACCAGAAGAGAGGAAGTTACGCGATGAGTGGCCAATCAGGGCAGCCGGAGGATTCGACAGAGATAGGATGAGAAGACATAGCAGTGCGTTCAAATCAACTCCCGTGACAAAGCCTCGAAATTATCCTTATTAGTTAGCAACCATGAAGCTCTTAAACAAGCGAACGGTTTTTTTGTCTTCCGCCGATAGGGCGTCAGGCGATTCAGGGGAGTTTGCCGTGCCTATGCCTTTAGATTTTACGTTCGAGCCTACTTCTGTATTTAAGTTATTCGTTAGTCAGATCAACATGCGGAACACTTTCTTCGCGATACGTGCAGACAACTGTCAATACTTCTTGAACATCGGTACCATAGGGTCAGCTGTGCCATTAGTACCCCCGAAGACACCTGCTCCAACACCAGGATCTACAGGCTACGGTGTTTGGACTGCTGCCACCATTCCAAAAGGTGCTCCTGTGGCTTCCGAGATTGCTGCTGGGATAAACCAGACTCTGCAAACGATGAATACAGCAATCTTTTGCGTATTAAGATACGGACGATTATACTTCGTGCAGAACACAAATGGTGCTGCAACCGATCAGATCAACATCTATTTCAGTAACACGTTGCTAGCAAGCGGGTTAACCACTGGTCCCGCAAACGAAGCTTGTGGGTTTCCTAATGCAAACCAGATCTACACCATCTATCCTGATGCAAATAACATACCATCCGGCACCGCGTTGAGGTACAGTTATGACGGTTATAGCAATTTACCTAGCGATGCGGCCATGTCCATGCAGCTGATGAACACGAACGACGTGTCTGACATTTTGGTCACCACCAATATGCCTCACGAAAATTACACGTTAGATGACAACGGTGTTTCCGTAACAGGTGTCACTGTTGACATTCCGGTGCTTGTTCCAGCCGGGGGTACCATCTGTTACATTGACAACATTGGCATTAATGCGATCTATGAGAGAGGGAGGACTACTGTCAACATTTTGAATGTTCAGGTGACGGATAAGTTTATGACAAAACTCGTTCCAAACAATGACTGGTCTTTCGTGTTGACGATCGAGCATTTAGAGGACAGTCCGGCATTGCAACTAGCGGAGTTGAAGAAGCAGACAGCGGATGATGAGGAGGTGATCCAGTTATTAAAGATGTTGCTATTGAAAGGGGAGATGTAGTAATTTTTTATGTTGATGTAATAGGTAGTCATTCCGTCGTTCTACTAGACGCTCAATTATGGAACGTGGTGGTGCACAACCTCGCAATGTTGAGTATTACTTGCAGCGAATGGTGGGATACTCTAAGAACACGATTCGTATCTTGCCTCAATCCAAACCTACCTATAATGCCGGTGATACAGTCATCTTTAGGTTGCCTACTAACTCTATTTTGGATCTCCATACACTCAACTTAAAGTTCTCTTGTCAGTTGTCTAATGTGGGAGCTAGCGCTGCACAAGTCTCCCTCCCTAGGTACACACAATCCTTCATCAGGAGGTTTGATGTAACCATGGGAGGAATGCAAACAGGTCTGGGATCACTGCACGATTACGGTGCATGCTATCATTTGATGGCAGCCAACAAGATCCCTTCACACCGGTCAGAGATGGATCTGCGCGCTACAGATCATGCAGGCTATCTCACAGCGGTTTCAGATCCTACAATCCAGACGCTCGGTGCGGCAGGGGCTACAACAGCACCTTTGCCTAATTCTACTTGGATTCCACTGACAGTCAGCTCTTGGTTGGGATTGGCCGGTGGACAGTTCATGAGATTTTTGGACACCAATCTGTGCCCCGACATCGAAATCAGAATTCAGCTAGCTCCATCTACCATCCTGCCTTCTTCGAATGCTTCTTTCTTCCGTTACTTGCTCCAAAATCTGTCTTTGAGCATGGAAAGTATCAGTTTCGGAGACGGAAGCTACAGGGCTATGGTAGATGCAAGGATGGCTACCGGAAACCCATTAGTCATCCCCTTTTACAATTGGTCAGGATTCGAGGGTAACACTACTACCCAGAATGTTAATCAGCAGTTCACACTGGGTACCGAGAGTTTGAATGGAATTATCGGGACTTTGAGACCACAGAATTACGATTCCCAGGTGACAGCTGTCATGGGTGGATTTTCTTCCAATGTCAATGGCAACCGTTACGTCCCTCAATTAGGTGCCGATCCAACCGTCGGAGATAAGGCTAACACTACAGGGTCTGGCCTGTTGTACAGTGCCAGTACAGCGGCTGGAACGGGAACTGCTATCGTGCCTTTCCCGACACAAAGTTTCTTGGGCTGGTAGCATACTTTCTTGAGTGGGGAACAGCCCATCAACAGCACGGTCAATGGTTTCGGAAACACAGGGGCTTGGACAGCTAATTATCAATTCAAGTAAGTTAAATTACTTTCATTCTGTTCATGAAAATCTTGTCTGGACTGTTCAATACAACATACTCTTCACGCGAATTGTGGCATGCCAAGTCAAACTAACCCTATTTCTTGTGCATTGCAGTATCGACAGCAAGCTATACCCCCAATTCCAGGCTGATGTCCATGATGCTTGGCATCTGATGAGAAACTTGTTCGATGCGAATGCCCTTTCGCTGACATACGGTTCTTCGGTGCAATCCTTGGATCAGTTCACACAAGCGTACTTCGGTTTTGCTGTGGGTCTAGACCACCACGCTGATGACGGCGGGAAGGATCATCTGATTTCGGGTTTGAACACCACCGGGTCATTGATCCCAATCACATTCAGCGTAAACATCACTCAAGATGCCGCTGGATGGTGGACTAAGTTGAGGACCATGTGTGGAGGTGGCTTCAGACCCACTATTTTCTGCAACATGACAAGTACTTTGATGGTTTTCAGAGATAGAACGATCTCAGTGGTTAACTGATTTTATGTCGAATTAGTAGCTCGGCAGCATGACAGCCTCGGGAGACCCAGCCGCCACCCAAGGCGGAGAGCAGATGGAACAACGATGGGAGCATACACGAGAGGCCCAGGAGGAGATTTTAATCTCCCCCGTAGGGCACCCTATTCAGAAAGAAGGGTGCTGCAAGAGCCTCACCTTTATGTGAGTCAGCTCAATAACCCAACTCTCGCATTGGGGAGTAACTATGGAGGGCAAAATGGAGATAGTTCATACCCTATTCATTACGGCTATGGCAGGCATAACGCAGGAGTGGGTCACATGTTTGACACGAGGGACTTTGTCAATCACAATCTAGACTCCCGTAGCAACGGGTATACCCCTAGAGCGGTCCCTGATCCTAGTACTATAGGGGGTCTGAAAGTGGCGATGGGGCATCCTCCAGTCAATCCTAACGGCACACGCAACGTGTTCAACCCACCGACTATTTTGCATGGGTTGCCGCCTCTGCAGAAATCTGACTATTATTTTATGCAATACTATTAGCTACTTGTAAAATGGCGAACCTGGGAATTCCTTATTTCGCTATTACAGATCCGTTGTCGCGTGTTTCGTCGTATGTAGACTCGCAGACACAAGCGGTTCTGTACCCGGATGCGTTGACCACCGGTACTGCATTACCTTCTGGTCAACAATACGCCTATTATCATGTGAACGTTTCGTCTCTTGGAGGTCAGAACGTTGAATCAGGTTGGAATTATTTTTGTTATGAACCATCCACGGTATCTTGTACCACAGACATGACAAACAATTTCGTACCCGTCCTTGGTGATGACCCATCTCAGCCTACATTCGCGGCATGCGCCATATCAACTCCGTACGATTCAGTGATGACGGTTTTTGCGACTTGTTTAGTGGGTCAAACCTTTTATCCCGGAAAATCAGGAGATACCAGCACGACCTATGACACCGTGATTGCTAGCACAACAGACCTGATTGTAGGCAAGAATTTTCAGATAGATAACACATCGACCGGTCTTACAGACGGTAATGATCAAACGGTGCAAGACACTGCCACAGGTCAATACATCAAGATACCTGTAACTCAAAGGCTTGTTCAAGGCAGCCCCAACACACTTGCTTGTACCCAGGTCGCCAACACAACCACAGTTGCATCACAGATCTTGACAGTCTACACGTCAGCGTTGGTCCAAGCAGGGGATCAAATCAGCTTATCTTTATTCATACAACCTAGTGATTACGAAGATAATTATAATCTGCGACAATCGGTGTCAAACTTCACAACACAGATAGGTTTCACACGAGCGAATGAACCAGAATCAGCTAGTGTTTTGGTTACAGCTATGAATCCAGTGAAAGGTGTTCCTTTAGCAGGTGCAACATACACTTCTTGATCATTTACTGCATGAAAGAACGATTTTGTAATCACTGATGCTAGTTGGCACGATGCTGGTGGTGGACATGCCTCCGTTTACGTAGCTTGTCACGACATTTGAAGGTTCTGGTTGATCGATGAATTTCAACCTTAGCTGCCATAACTTACTCTGCAACACCTCGGGCCTGACAACCATCTTACTAGGCTTCTGTGTAAAATTCCACACCTGGCATTGGTCTTGGGGGTCCTGTATGTTGTAAACAGTGGCTCCTGCCGTCGTTGAAAACTGCTTGCTCTGCGTCTGACTGAAATTCTTCTCCAAGAAAGCGAGATGCTGTGTGCTTGTCTGAGTGCCGTTGTCGTAAGAGTATTGTTGAGGAACGAAGTCTAGCACTAGTTCCAAAGAATCCCAGAATTGCGTCGGCTGGGTGCTTGTGGATGACATAAAAATAGGTGTTATGTAATCTATCTCTATCGTTATCATGTCGTCTTGATTGCTGCTAAAATTACCCATGTCGACTAGCGTCTGCCACTGGGCTGGGTTGCTGTTCGACATGTTCATGCGTGCGTTACTGTTCAGGACTAGCCGACCTGTCTTTTCCTTCTCCATCGTTTAGTTTGGCTTTCTTGGTCACGTGAAAATCCCCTCCTTCGTCTTTTGTTATCTCGACCGAGTAGTCCTCTTCGCTCTCTGATGATAGGTCAGGAAAAATCTCCTTTAAATGGTCCTGGGCATCGTAATCCTTACCATACTTCAACGCTTGCACTTCATCGAAATCGATGGCGATGTTTATCATGTTTCTGTCTAGGTCTGGGAAGGCCACCAAGAGATCCTCGACTAACTTTACTCGCCATACTCCTGCGGTGCGTTCCTTCTTTGTTGGTATCCTCACCTGTGCGTTCGCTGGGGTGGTCTGCACCAGATCTTCTACTCTTGTCGCCATTTATTTTCGCCTCTGATGCTACTGGCAGATACTCGTTGAAGCAACGTCTGAATCTGTGCTTTTTCGGTGCCCAATCTATGAACAGAAAATCATGCTCGTCTTGGCACGCCGAATCGTACACAGAGAAAAATTCTTCGCCCGTGATCTGATCGCTGTTGTCCTGCATTATAGTTTTTAACACCATGCTGCTTCGCGTTTTGTACAACATCATGGTAGACACATTGTCACGTATGGCTTTTGGGATTCCTCCGTGCTGTGCTGTGTAGTTTTGCACGCATATGAACATGCTGACTCCCATTCTGGTTTTCTCTGAGGACCCCACGTGACGGTGCCTGATGCACAAATTCAGAAATTTACCGGAGCGGAATAAAGGTGAGCTCTGACAATCATCTACGAACACCGCTAACACAGGTCTCTTGCCATTCCATTTGTGTTGCAGAGGATTTTCCACAACATCGTCTTCATAAGCAGCCATAAGCAATGCTGGGTCCAGATTCCCTATATCCCTGTCTGTTTTGACTTTCTTCAGCGCTTGCTTCATCTGCTTGTGCAAGTACATTTTGTGATGGTACTCGTCGTACTCTTTCGTCTCTTGCGTGGCTTTGGAGATTATGTCGTGTATCGTATCAACAGCACATGCGTCTGCATCGTACACGTCTTCTTTGTCGATTGGTAAGTTCAAGAAGTCGAACAAAGGTTTGTTTGATTCCCAGGAAGATGTGATTACAAGTAATCTGTCTAAACATTTGTCCTTGTGCAAAAACGAAAGTAAATTGCAAACAGCCGTGCTTTTGCCGCAACCCTTCTTAGCTACTGCGAGAAGCAACTGGTGCATTTTTATTTGGTTTTCTGGCGTGTCCACCTCGAAGGCTTTTTGGTTCGGCACTTTTATTTGAAACTGGCTTAGACTTTGCGACGAATGACACTTCCTTTTCTCCACCCTTGGGCTTTTTTGCAACGAATTTGACAACATCTGGGTGGCTGTCATCTCCACCTGCTTTCACGATAGCCTCGATGCACTTCCTATCTCTCTTCTTAGCCACTTTTTTCTTCATCTTTTCCTGCACCGCCGGTTCGTCTAGTATCTTCTTCACCCTGTCTTGCTTCTTTACCATGTCGGGACGCTTGGGTGCCATACCGTGCTCTTTTTGAAAATCGTGCAACGTGACTTTAAAAGCTTCTATCTTTTCGCGCAGATCTACTAACTCTTTGAGCATACGATAAATTTTCTTTACAAAAGCGTCTCGTAACAATCAAACATAAAAAGTGTCACATTCCGGTCGAGAAATCATCGTCATGCATCTTCCTGTGTCCTGTGTGGTGATGCTGATGTTCACCGTGGTCGGAAGGTCCTGCAGCAGCTGGGTCTCGGATGTTAGCAGAAGCTGTTGGGACACCCCCTTTTGCAGCCTCCCTTGCAGCTTTTCTGTCCCTGTTCCTTTGCGCCAATTCCTTTCTTCTTTCTGATGTCTTACCGTTGTTCGCTACAGCAGCGTCTATGGTCTTTCTATCATGTGCAGCTTCTTCTTCGGCAGTTGCATCTCTCTTAGGTGCTCTCCTGGCTCTTCCGTGATTTTCTTGCCTCCTCTCTTGGCGCTCTTCTTTGTTTTCTTGTCTCCTGTTCTTTGGTTTAGGAGCTGGGGGCGGTCCTGCCGCACCTTCTTGGAACGGCCCATACTTAGGGCCAGCTGGTCTGGGTGGCATAGGCGCCGGAGCAGGTCTGGGTGCAGGTCTAGGTGGAGGTGGTTTGGCAGGTGCAGTTTGACGCCTGTACACGTCAGCACCTCTTACTACCATGTCAGTATCATTGTCTTTCTTTCCTTCTGCCTTGAAAACTAGACGGCCTTCTATGGGTCCCCTCAACCCCATGAAACCCATTGGCCCTGCAGGACCTATGGGTCCCACCAACCCGTTTAGACCAGCATAACCTTGCGGGCCCGCAGGGCCTGCTGGACCTCTAAAACCGCCTTCACCCCTTTCCCCTCTGTGACCTATTCTCCCGTGTCTACCGACCGGGCCCACATCGCCTTTGTCTCCTTTAGCCCCCCTTTGCCCGATCTTCCCCTCTGGCCCTCTAGGACCTTGATCGCCTTTGTCACCCTTTTAACCTGTACGCCCTATACCCCCCATCGCCCCGCTCGGTCCTTCGGGACCGATACCACCGGGTTTACCGTGTCTGCCGTCTTTACCGCTTCTCCCTTTTTTACCCCTGTTTCCCCTGGAACCCGCTTGGCCTGGATCGCCTTTCGGACCTTGTGGCCCCATGATTGTCAAGCTTTTTCTAGTAGGAGCTTTTACAGGCATCTGTCGCCCCCCAACTTCTCGTTGAGCAAGAGCTCTAGGTTGTGGGACACGTGGCACGGGTGGAACTGTCACCCCTTGGTGACGTGGAGCTTTCATACGAGCTCCGAGTACCCCTGCTCCCGCGAAACGTGTGTCAATCTGTCTGGTGCGTGTATGAGAATGAGAGTAATCATGTGCTCCGCGGAGGTGTGCTAATGTGTGGGCTTCTACCAATTTGCGTTTCTTTTTCCCCATTCTGCCCTTTCTAGGACGAGGGCCTTTCGACTTGCTTACCATCTAGATGCAGGTTGGTAATCGAACACGGTTTTGTTAAACAGATTTGTAGGGGTCGAGGAGTTGCGTAGCAATGCACCTTTGGCCATGCGTCTCTTGCGTTCTTTCGACAGCGCCAACGGGCGTGATGTTAATGGCATTGTGCACCGGTACTATCATTACACAAAATTCTTAATGGTATGATTGTCCTTGTATTTAGCTTTCACCCAAGTTCTTTTTTCGCTACCTGGCAAATGAAACAAAGCAGAAATTCCGTACTTGGCATGATGAAAAAGATTTTCGTATCTATCTTTTCCTACAGACGCTTTAGGGTTGTAAGCTGTCCCTATTATCTGTACACCTGTAGTCTTCTTCTCCGGCGAGAATGTTTTGCCAAAAACCTTGTGTATCCCACTGAGCATTTTATGGCTAGCAGCATTACCAATGTCTTCTCTTGCACGTCTGAACGCACCAGGTACCAGGTTCGAATGCTGTACCTTCTATCCCATACTTTCTTCCTACATGCACAGCTTGGGAACCACCTAGCGAATGCCCTGTCACTTGCACGTTTTCCTTGCCGTATTTCTTCGCGGTGTTTCTATACACCTTTTCTGCCCCCCTAAATCTACCGCTCAAATACTCGTCCATGCCATTGGAAATCTGACCATCGGCTATCAGATCAGTGATGTGCTTAGGATCCGTGCCTTTATAAGCTATGACAGCTTTGTTTTTTGATTTATTATAAAAGACTGTTCTAGAAGGTTGACTGAGTTCGTTATCGATTTCATAGCCAAGCTGCTGATAATTCGATTTAAACTTGACAGGATTGTAAGCAGCTTGTGATAGCACAGCATGTTCGTGATAAAAAGGCTGATTAGAGTCGTCTTTGCTTCGAGGCAAATCTTTGCTCTTAGTCATCTCCCCCAGTCTTTCCTTAGGCCTAGCGTACACTGATCTGGATCCATTATCAGCACCGGCCAGACTAGAGTCGATCTGTTGATTCATTTTAGTTGCTCATAGTAGCTGCATAAGAACTTACTCCGTGATTCAACTCTGGCCGATCGAACGGCTGTGGAGCAGTTGCACCCATACCCTTCTTTATGGCCACATGTTTTCCCATGTCCATGGTGCTGGTCTTGTGGGTACCGAGGTAACCACGTGCTGAAAAAGAGGTGCGTCCGTAAGCGCGTTGCATGATTGCAACCAGTAATCCTATTACATAAAATCATCAAGGAGCTCCATAAACCACGACAGTACAAGTATTTGTAGCACTCGATGCTAGACCACTGACATTAACCAAAGAGAAAGTCACTGTCTTGAAATCCGTAGAGATGCTCTGTCCAGCTATCACAGGTGTTGCAGATAGTACACCACCGCTAGGAACCCATGGCGTGGCTGTGGCGTGAAAGATGTTACTGAACACCGCCGTTCCTGTAGCTGTTCCGTCACTAGTGGGATGCACGACTAGAGTACATGCGGAAGGTGTTCCGCTGAAGTACACGATCTTCAGGTATGGAGCTTGCGTCATGGCATTGAACACTTGCAATGCAGGGGTTGGGTTGATGAGGCCCGACATGATGCCACAAGACTAAGTCATAAATTAATACCCTGTCACTGTGCAATAAACCACGGTTCCGTTCGGAACAGCGTTTTGATTGCCCGTCAGTATACAATTGATCGTGACAGCCGTGGTTGTCGCTGAATTGATGCTGGTAGATGGGCAAGCAGCACCACTATTGGTGGTAATGACAGCATTGGCTTGCACGTTGAGGAGATTGCTAAACATCGCTGTCCCGCTAGAGGTGCCTGTGGTTGTAGGATAAAAGGTGACTTGCCCCGAGGCAGTTGTTCCTTTGCCGTACCAAATTTTGCTGTTAGTTACAGCCGTGCTGCCGTTGTAAACTCCGTTTAGAGGTGTTCCCGTGACAGGTCCAGTCAACGTCAAAGCTGAGATGGTGGTGGATGCTAGATTACTAGCCCCATAAACAGTCAAATTCCCAGCGACGGCTTCGTTCCCCGAAATGCTATTACTTGTCATGCTAGTAGTTGCCAGTGTAGATGCTCCGCTCACGTTTAGAGTTCCTGGTGTTGTCAAGGTGGTGAACGTGTTGATGTTATTAGTAAACTGCGATAGCTGAGTTGGTTGTCCTGTCAAACTGGCATAAGTGCCAGCTGTCGCCAC
>JAABUH010002679.1_pt1 | contig 16662 bp, 13 predicted proteins | sample 5559121 | NCBI WGS metagenome assembly JAABUH01 (sample SAMN10711871, study PRJNA513364) | rock metagenome | isolation source: Antarctica rocks | place: Antarctica: Victoria Land, Battleship Promontory nord | collected 2015-12-28
TAACTGAAAATTCGCATTTCTCGATATCTATCTGTAGTTCAACGACTCTAAGTCGCTTCAGTATCTGATGAACATGCTGAGTATGCTTCTTTTTGCTGTTGCTATAGATCAAGATATCATTCATGTACGCGATGCAGAAAACGTTCAAGAAGTCATGCAGAGTGTCATTAATGAAGTTCTGAAATGATGACGATTCGTTTGTGAGTTCGAAGAGCAAAACGTTGTACTCGTATAAGTCATAACGTGTTCGAAAAGCGATCTTTCACTCGTCTTCATAAGTCATTCGCAGTTTATTAAAGACTGCAATGATATCTAACTTGATGTAGTACTTGATTTTAGTCAGTCGATTTAGAGTTTCTTGAATGAGAGATAACAAATATCGATTCTTAACTGTCATGATGTTCAAATCTCGATAATTCACGCAAAATCTGAGTTCTTCGCTTGATTTTTTAACAAAGAGTATCGAAGAGATCGCGAAAGAAGAGCTGACTTGAATAAAGTCTTTGATCAAATTATTCTTCAGATATTTCTTTAGTACTCGAAGCTCATCTTGAGACATGTCATATAAAGACTCGAAGATAGAAGTTTTGTTCTTCTGCAGCTGAATTTTATGATCATAGAGACGTCGTTCAGATAGAGTGTTCATCAATTCGCGAGAGAAAACATCTAGAAAGTCGTGATATTCGAGAAACAATAGCGTGGCAGAATCAACGAAAGACGTGATTTTCAGAGCTTTGTCGATATTTCTCATGAATATGACAAACAGATCATGATTCTTTTTTCTAGCGAGTCGCAGAAACGAAGCACTATCTATAGCGTAGATCTTCAGATGTTTCGAAAGCGAAGACGTCGAGAAGATTGATACTGACACAGTCGAGATCGAGATGCTCGAGAGAGTTTCGAATACGAGTTCTGAATTGACTTGAGATTCAAAGATAAGCTGATTATGACGCAGATCTATAATTTCTTTATGACTTTTTAATCAGAGCAGATCTAGAACAACTGAAAATTGCGAAAGTTGAGTGACATAGAAGAGAGTTTCTTCGAGCTCTTCGCTTGAGACTCGAAGTTTGACAAGAGCGTAATGAGTGATTGAATTGAATACGATTGATTGATCGTCAAACTTCTGAAGAGTACAGATTTCAGACAAAGAAAAACAGAGCAGAGAGTATCTTTGCGCGAAAGAGTCATCAATAAATGCATAATCGATGACGTCGATATCAATCAAAACAGAAAGATTGACATTGATTTTATTGCTTTCTAGATTATCTGAGAGCACGAGATGATCATTGTTCATCTTCTTTTCTAATCGATGAATCGAGCTAACTGAGAGTGCAGAGATTTTCAGGCTGTTCGATTGTCTCTGCGAGCGACTGTACGCAGAGACTAGGCTTTTTCCAAGACGAAAGAAGTATCGAAAGCGAGATTGTCGATAGAGATTGCGAAGACGAATAATGAGACGGCTCGTAGCTGAATCTTGAACTTTGAATTGCAGATCGCAGTCTGATGTTCAGACTTATCGCAGTATAGACACAGATGATTGATCATGCGATGCTGATGCTTCTTGAGAGTCAGTGAGTCTCGTTTCTTCATGTTGACGATCGATAAGTTCATGAGGTCTCTCGAGCTCGAGATCGTAGCTTTCGAGCCTGTCGAGAATGTCGCATATTTGAAGGGGTACGCGAGAACTGTAGAGATCACAGAGACAGAATGAATCACTGCTTTTGACTTGAAAAGATTCTGTACTGTGACGCGATATCGACTATTCAATTGCTGACATTTGATAATCAACTGCTCATAGTTCAGGCTGCTGACATTCATCTGAATCAATAGAGCTTTGAGCTCGCTGAATAGTTCATTCTTCAGATTGAATTTTCGAGTTACGACGTCATATTCGATTGCATCAATGTGCTGCTGAAAATCGAACAGATATTCGATGAAGATGCGATTTCGCATTCTTAGAGCTGAAATGAATCGCTGAGCGATTTCTTGCTTGTCTGAATCATCGAAGACTTGTCTTAACAAGACAACTAATTGCTCAATCGTGACTAGCTTGTCATGCTGAGCAGTTATACGTGACAACGCTTGAGCGACAGCGTTTCTCAATAAGCGGCTGTACTCATACAGAAGGCGAGACTCGGAAGTTGAATAACGATTCGCGTTCAACTTCAGCTTGCTGATCAGCTCGAAGATGAACTGATTTAGCTTGTTCTCTCGCTCTTCGATATAGAGTTCTGAATTCGAATATTTCTCTGATTTGATATCAATTCTGCTCATGCTCTTGAGTTCTTGAATCATTTCTAACAAGATTTCATTATTGATCTGAAACTGCTTAAGTTTAACCTGAGTTTGCTCATGTTCTTGTTGACAGACTGAGACTCAGTTGATATACTGAGTGATGATGTCGTTGAATCAAGTTTGAAGTTTGATCAGAAAAGTGTATCACGCTTCGAAAGCATTGTTGACGTGAGTTCGAAACTGAGCGACAGTGATGAGTTCGTTGATCGAGACTAGAGATGCCGACGGCAGAGTGTTGCTGATATTCTCGAATTGACTCATGATGTAGTGTGATGCAACGTAATGTCACGAACTGAGAACTGAATGAAATCAGAATGAAATTCTAATAACTAGATTTTAGATACAAGACGTTGCACGAAGAAGAAAGGAAAGAAAGAGATCATTCAGAGATTCTTATACCTCATGAACGCTGAGTATCATTCGTATCGAGGGACTCTCATAACATCACTGATAATCTCACGCCTATCATCATCTATAATATTGTTCAACATCATCTAAGTGATCTAACATCTCTTTTCTCAACATCTTTCGAGTAACACATGCTAAAACCGTGACAATTTGATATACATAGCATAGTTTTTTCTCATGAGTTGAACTTAAATTGATGTCACAAGAATGTATGATCAATCAATTAATCAATTAATATCATTCAAACATATCTTTCAATTACTTTGTTTCAGTATTGATGCACATGTATTTTCATAATTTTGACATGAATTCTGTGCTTAAAATCATTTAATAGTAGCAAGATAATATTTAAAGAATTTTAATTAATAATTAATAATAATAATAATAATAATAAATTCATACATTCTTGTGACATTGATTAGATCAACTCATGAGAAACTCTATGCTATTTGTATCAAGTGAACAAAACTCTCTGAAATAGAAAATTATTTGCAGTCTATACAACTGCTTCACGCAGTTGAAACAGTGAGTTTTGAAACTATGTATTAAATTTGTTCACGTTGATTGCACGTTAAAGAACAAGTGTTCTAGTCATTCTAAATTGCTTCAAGAGCTTCATTTTCATCATCATCTTTGCTATTGCTTTGAAACTCTTTGTGATGATGATGATTATTCAATAGTTTAAGAAGTCAGCATCTTGTAACATTCTTGATCGCAGATGCAATCAGTTCAAGCAATGCATAAGTACATGCTTCATCATTTGATAACTTTATTTGCAGTCACATTGCAAGCTATTCATGTCTGAAACATTTTTAAAGTGCAGATAAGCATTCAGATTTATGCGTTCAATTCTGATGTACATTGTGAGAATGCTTTCTGTCTTCTGAAGATTATCATGCATCTTTATCATCTTATTGCTCAGATGCAATCTTTGTGCTGAGATTGTGTTAACATCTGCGACGCGTTCTTTGTACTTTTCTCATCGTTGATTTCATTGATCTTTGTGATACTGCGCTATTGCGATGCTATCGCTTGTTGAAATCATTGTGAAGAAGAGAATGCATCGTCTGCATCTCAACTGTATCTTCGCATCTTCTTGAATGAAGACATTCAGAAGTATTATTTTCTTAATGACGAGTAATCAAGAAATGATGCAAATAACTTTCATTAAACGAGCGTGTATTAGTTTGCATGCTTGTCTGATCTCTTGCGTTTAATCATTAACATGACTGTGTAGCGTGATCTTGTTCTGTAGCAGATTTAAATGAACATGTAGTAAGCTTGTGTATGTTTCTGTCTTTAAAGTTTCAATGCTTACTCTTTTGAACATTTCTACTACGTGATGCAGAGTCTGATTTTGAAGTGTTTCTAGTCTGCATTCTTTGCTCAACAGTTCATCTTTCTTGTTGCGCTGATGTCAAACTAACGCTTCGAATGCAATTTCTGATCTCACTACTGCTGAGTATACTTGTCTCGCTTTTGTGAAGATAGCTTCTCATGTAAAGACTTCAAGATGACTAAGTGTCAGCATTCTTGTGACGTGATTCATCTTTATTTGTCGAAGATGCACATCTCATTGCAGTTTCATGTTCAGTTTCACTTCTAGAACTTGTACATCTGATTTTGATTTGATAACTAAGCTTTCTATTTATATGCTAGTCATCATGTTGAATCTCTTCGATTTTCTAGTGAAATATGTAAGTTCATACTTTTCTGATGCAAACGTTGCGTCATGAGTGCAAGTTCATTTCGCGCAGACATTATGTGCTTTGCTCAGTGTTCTGCAAATTTCTTCAGTGAATCTGTTGTAGATTAGAATGTTTATATCATTTATGAAGTCAAGCACTTCAATTTTAATTCTCAATGCTTTGCATTTTTCAATTAGACTTGCGTTGAAGAATAGAAAGAGAATCGATGAAATGAGAAATTTCTGCGATATGTCTGCGTTTATCTCGCGCATGTCACTCATTTATTCATCAAATATTAGTGATGTTTCTTGATCTTTTAGAAAGCTGCATGTTCATTCAATTATGTAGCTTGATGTTCTTTTCATCTTCAGCGTATGCAGAAGTCTGATGTGTGAAACTCAATCAATTGTTTCGATGACATCTAGACTTAGCATGAACACTACGTATTTGATTTTGCAATCTCATACTGTGTGAACTTGATCTATCAGTAAATCTAACATTAAGATCATGAATCACTTACATCTTGTTCTTATTTGAGCATTAGATAGCATGCAATGAGTCTTAACTATATCACTCAGTCTTTTGATCATGATTGACTTCAGAGCTTTGCTCATGATATCAAGCAGAGCAATGAGTCGATACATCTTTGAATCAATATAGTCACTTTTCTTCAATTTGCGTAGTACTATTGTCTGAGTCTTTTTGAACTGCTTTGAATGATATTTATGTGTTATGTATGCGTTGAATAAACTCGTCAGTACTGAGATCAGTTCTGCAAGATTCGCTTAAAGCGCTTTGTTTGAAATATTTGAAGCGTTTGATGCTTTGTCTGCTTTTACTTATTTGATTGTTTGCTTCACTTCATTTTTTGTGATGCGTGAATTGAATGAGACTGTCAGAGATATGAATGACTCTGCGATGTCGTTGACATTTGCTTAAGAAGATGAGAAAAAGAACTTTTCTCGTAGTATCTCAATTTTTTTCTTGAACATTGTTATCATATGATTGATGTTGCTTCACTTCAGTGACGAAAACTGAGAAAGCTTTTTAGATAGCTGACTTTCGATTCTAGCTCATTTTGCAAAGCATCATATTGATTTAAATGCTTTGCTCAACTCATGCATTTGTGATCTGAAGTGTGCATGTTTCGTTTGTCGAATGATCTTGATTTTATGATCGTTATGCTTCAGATATTCATTTCACGCTTTTAATGTGTCTTGTGTTTTTCATATGATTCACAGTCATCTTGATTTCATTACTACTTCGAAGCAGCTTTGATTTCAAAAGTCTCTTGCTTAATTTGATGATTTTGTCAAGAAGATAAATTTCTTGATGATCTTTTGTAATACTCTGATAATCTTACACACTCTGTCATTCATCATAGTCTTGTCGTCTAGAGAGTGTTTCAAAGATAGATGTATTTACAGATAAGCACTCAATGCTTCTGTATTCATTTTTTTTCAAAGTCATTGAGTCAAGAACTGCACTGAGATTGTTTGTAAATATAACTTTGTGACTATTGAAAGATGATTTAATCTCTGATGCAGATTAATTCGTATCTTGCACTTGCGTGTCATGAACTGTATTTTCTCGCTGCTAAAGACTAAATCAATCATCGTAAATTGATTGTGAGCTTCGCGAGTAATAGTGTCTGATTTCAGCAATAATTTCAGTCTTGCATTTGTAATGATGTTTAGCAGAGTATCAATCATCGTATGATGAGTGAAGCATCTTCATTCTTCTCAATGAGAATGATGTAGATTGAAATCTTCTATGATCAGTTGTTTGCAATCATTCTTGAGTAGTTCGTTTGGAAGAGAAATGATTGAAGATTTCTCTGTGAATGTAATAGACAATGAGCATAAATTGTAAATGTTTAGAAGTCTTAGCGTCTGCGTTTTATCATCTGCGTTGCGATTTAATATTCTGATTGAGCAAATGTCTGACTCAGCTGTTTTCACTATTCATTGATCGAATCTTAAATGTTTGTTAACGTATATGCATGTTCTTGATTGAGATAATGAGTTTTTCACTAGATGAAAGAAGTTGTGTGCTGAGCTAAATGATTGTAAATCATTGTTGTTGCGATCTTGCTTCTGTATAGCTACTATGTTGAATTCGCGAACTTTTTTGTCAATTAGAAATAATTCTTGAATTCTTAATAACTTTCTGATGTTGTACTGTAGAATTTGTAGAAAAGATTGTTTTATCATAAAGTTATTCGTAGCTGTTGTTGACTCTGCAATGAGAAGACTCTTTGTATGCTTTCAATCATCAAGAGTCTTTCTCACTTTCTGATTGAACATTCTTGAATCTGCTCAGATGTCGTCTCGTCTGAATCACTACTCACGTAAGAGAAAAGATTGACTCATCTCTTTTTAATCTCTACTATCTGTCAAGCTGATTCATCAGCGATTCAACTGCATGTTTTCAACATGACTGTTGCTGAGCTCAAGAGATTCATTGAATCGAAAGAGTTCGTTGAATCTGAAGAGTTCATTGAATTTAAAGAGTTCATTGAATCTAAAAAGTTCGTTGAATCTAAAGAGTTCAAAGACAGCGAGAAGAGTGCGCAATTGTATTTAAACGTCTCAGAATATCGTAATGATTTGTTTCTATAGATTTCGAGCGCTTGTTTCATCTGCTGTTGTCACTTGAAACAGATGCATCTTCAGAGTTCGTGATTTTTATTGCAGTTGATGCAACGTCTTCTGTTCAAAGACATCATGCACTTCTCAATGTGATGCTTGTCTGCGCACTTTTCACAACGTTGATTCTTTCTGCAGAACTTAGTCATATGATCAAATTCGTGACATCTAAAGCACTGTGTGATGCAACAGTTCTTTTCAAATAGCTTGCATGCACATTCTTGATATGAGTTCAGCATGCTCATGTTCATTAGTTGATTCATCATCGCTTCAATCGCGATCTTTACAATGAGCGATGAATGAATCTTTTCGCTCTTTGCTATCTTCTTGAGTCAGACTATTCTTAGAACTTTCAGATTTTCATGAAGTCTCACGTTATCTTTTATCAGTCTTTCAATGATCTTTTTCTGATTGCTCATGTTTATTGTAATGTGTATTTCATGTATCAGCACTGCGAAGATTCAACGTGTTACATGTGTTGAACTCGTGATTTCTTTTGCTTATGTTTAAGTCTTTTTCAGATTTGCTTAAGCATCTGAACTAACTGCGTGAAGAAAAATGTCATCATTACTCAGCTTGCAAAGTGACATGATTAAATTTCTTTGATCTGTCAACACGTTTGCGATTCTCTGTAGAATCTGTTCAATCAACTTCTTCTGTATCTTTTCTATTTTTCTTCTGTTCATTATCTTGATCATGACTTCTCATTTCTTGTGAAGCGATGATGAATCATCTCTGAGACGTTACTCTCTTGTCGCTATTTCTTCTTTTATCATGTTTGCTCATGACGTGATTTTCGTTGAAAGACGCGTGCTTCTCTGTGTATGCAACTGCTTGTTAAGCAGTTGAACTGATGTTTTCAGTTTCTATACATTCTTCGCGATGAACGTGTTCTGATTCGCATGATGTTTTTCTTCTGAGTCGAGTCAAAGATGTTGAATCAGCTTCAATGTTATCTCTTTTCATGAATGATCTTTGCTTTTCTTTTTCTCTAACGTTGATATTTTTATTAGTAGATCAATAATGTTAGTAATGTTCTCTTCATTATTATGTAAGCATTTCAACTTTGCATCTCTGTTTTCTTGTGATGAATCAACGTTGCTTGCAATCATCTTCAAATCAGCATTGCTGCAATTCATGCAATTCATCGTCATTCAATTATCTTCTAGATTCACTCTGTCTTGTTTGTAATGCTCTTTTTCAAAATTTGTGATGCGTGCGTTGTGATTATTTCTAATAATTAATAATAAAATAATAGAAAAATAATAGAGAAATAATAAATGATTAATAATACTCATTTGCATTCTTTTTCTATCGTGTTTTCAATGTAAAATCAATTTCACGAAGTCTTTTGATTTTTTTTCAATCATCAATTATCAATGTCTTGTGATGTAACTTTGTAATATTTGAATGCAAATAATTACAAATCTCAACATTAAAACAAATATAGTATCAATAGTGATTACAGTTTGCATTATTCAAAAAGAATGATTAAGTAGTTTTTGATAACTGTTTTTTTTTAATAAATATTGAATCTGATATTAATTGTAATTGTAATTGTAATTGTAATTGTAATTGTAATTCATACATTCTTGTAACATTGATTTAGACTCAACTCATGAGAAACTCTATGCTATTTATATTGAGTGAACAAAACTCTTTGAGAAAGAAAATCACTTATCATTTATACGACTGCTTCACGCAGTTGAAACAATAAGATTGACACTGTGCTATCAAGTAATGAATCTATAGCTTTTATTTAGCGTGTGACACTTGAGTAAACTCTTGATGAGAATGTCTATATTATTTGATTATGATGCATCATCTTTGTTCTGCTCTTCATTGACGATATTCTATACAATGATATTTTGATTCAATTCTCGATTCAAAGATGAAAGATGTTTTCTTTACATTCGTGATGCTCATGATTGTAATGTACATAGAGCTGCGTTCTCTTACTCAATGATTATCATTCATTGAGCAGAGAAATATGTGATGAAAGAGAGATGCACATGATGAGAAGATAAAGTATGATTATATTGAATAACTCTTTTCTTCTTTTGATTTGACTTATGTCACGTAGACGTTGAATGAATTGTTAGTATAAATGTACAATCGCAGTCGTTCAATGTTTGACTTTGATCAATGAAAGAGAATGTGTTCTGATTATTCTCTTGAACTCTCAATTTTTCACGTGAATAGATGAATGATTTGACGTCAAGTAAAGAAGATGAGTTCAAGCTCTTTCAGTATATCAGCGTGATCGATGAATCACTACTTCTTCAAGCACTGTAGTCACGACTATTCTATCTGATATCTTTTCATCAATTACTCAATGATACTGTTAATGTGATGAAGATGTTTTGATATCGACGCAGTCAATGAATCGCAAATTCTTCGATCACTTGTAATCACAACTCGCAGACTTTTCATCTGAATTGTCTTTTTCACTAGTAGTATCTTTTCATTTCTTACTGACATTGACATGTTATTAATCTTCTTCGTAGATTGATTGTGACTGTTAGAAAGAGTGTTGTCACATGAATGAAAACTCTGCATGACAACTTTTCTGATCACGTAACATTTTAACATCATTTGAACTGCGTCAAATTAAGATCTCTTGACTCTTCTGACTTCTATTCGAACATAGAATAGAATCAAAAGATTCATAGTTGACATCATGTACAGATGAATCTCGTTGTCAGTTCTGATATTAATAATAATAAATTAATAAATCATTAATTAATTATTAATATATGATTATTTATTGAATGACATTCGCTTTTGAGTCTTTCAGTAAATTCTTCACAAGTAGAAAGAATATATGCATATTCATTGATAGCTGTATTTGAATAATCAGAAAGAATTAAAATATGTTTGATATTTAATGCTTTTAATGCTTGATGATGTGTTTCAGAAATAAGAATAGTAAAATTTTCAAATTGTCAAATCTATAATTAATTATTGATTGATTAACTATTAATTTATGAATAATAATATACATCTTCATCTTCTGTGTTATCAATATCACTAAATTCTGAATTAGTATTTTCATTCATACTTGAAGATCAGTAAGTTGAATTGATAAATAATCATTTCTTGATCAATTATTGATTAATTATCAATAGAAATGATGTGATATATTTTAGAGAATTAGAAGTTCTACAAATGTTGATGCTGTTATTAATGATTTTAGATTACATTATCAATAGCGCAGAAAAGCGAAATTATGCACATGATTATCTGATCATGCTTAAACACTTTGCATGATTCATCAAGCTTTAGTATTGATCTGTCGAGCTATAGTCTTCATACATATGCTCATATATATACTTCAGCGATTAGTTATTTTCGCTTCGATCGAAGCGACTTGATGCTAGAAATATTTATTCTTTCTTTCACTTCTTTCTTCATCTGTATGCTTTATCATATATGTTCTATCTACTAGATAGTCAATTTATCTACATGCACATATTCGCTCTGACTTTCATATATCAATAGATTATGAGTTCGAGTTAACTTTATTTCGCTATCACAAACAAATTTAAAAGCAGAATTTGAAGCATTGAACTCGCTGTTATCAAATCGACGAAAATTTTTCTATCAATCATATTTCACAAAATAACTCTCATATTTCAATCACAATAAAAAATTCAAAGAACTATCATGTCTTGAAGCTAAAGAAAAGCGAGAACTATGAGTCATGAAAGAAAAATATAATCAATGTCTTGAAAGTCAAAGATTTCTGAATGATCATCTCAAAGAAGTTGAAAAAATTGACATCACTGTCATTTAACATCTCAACAGCAGATAAAAAGAAGTATATCACTAATGTTCAACATTGAAAAGATAAAAACAACAGAGTTAGCGATATAATTGACTTCAGCTGCAAAAAGAGACTCAGAATACATATAATCAAAGCAGAAAGCATCATCAAAATGTGATTTATTCTGAAGATTCAATATAAACAGTCAAATTTAATCACTTTATTTCTGACAATCAAGAAACTGATTTAAACAAAGCAATTGAATTTCAAATTCATTCAGAACTATGCAAACTCACTCAAGTAAATCATCATTAAGTGCTCAAACATCAAGAAAACAATTTAATCATGAATGCTAAACAATCTCTTTCTTCTAAATCTTAATGAAAGTTTAGAATCATACATCTTCAATCTGATACAAAGTATCAAGATCAACAAATTTGATCTATTAATTAATGATATGACTATTGTTTTAATCGATCATGACAAGCAATCAAATTCAGAGAAGAACTTCAGCTTCAAAAGTATGATAACTCAGTTTGATGACAAGAAGCGAAAATTCAAAAACAACAGTGAATTTCAAAGAGAATTGAAAAAATGCACTCATTGCAAGCAAGAATATCACAGCAAACAAAGCTGCTGACTTCTACATTTGAAGCTTCATTCAGATGAATGAAAGTCTCTTCAGAAAAGAAAGAATCTGATCAAAGAAAATGACTTCAAAAAAAGCTTCAAAGTCAGAATAGTCAGAACAATGAAGATCTTCATCATTTATTGAGCTGACAGTCACACAGATGTCTGATGAATAAACATTGAAGCTGAGAATTATGTCTGCTATGACATAGACTTGTTTAATAAACAGTCATATCAAAAGATCATTGATAACAGCATTGTTACTGCAAATAATGAGACAGTACTCATTATCAAGAAAGATTCAATTATAATTGACATTTTGCTGAATAATCAATCAATCAAAATTCAACTAATTGATGTTTATCACTGTTCAGAACTACATTATAATTTGATGTCAGTTGATCAAATGAAAGTCAAAGAGTATACATGTAGTATAAAGAACAACGAATTTCGTTTCATGAACTTTAAAGATGTCATCACTCTTATTGACTTAAGAAACAATGAGAAAGCATATTTCATGAATACATCAATTAATCTCTTAAATTCTCAAGTCAATCTGACAAGCAGTTCAGAATCAGTTCTGACATCATGACATCAATGACATAAATGATTAACTCATCTGAATATAATAGACGTCAAGCGCTTAGTCAACATAAACATCGACATCAATGTGAATTCTGCAAATAGTTTAGAAGACGAAGAATTCTCAGAATCAATATATAAAACTTGTGTCATAGACAAGTAAAATTAAATCTCAAGTTGAAAATTTCACATCAGAATCATTAAAGTAGATGAGTTAGTACATATGAATCTTGTTGATGATGATAAAATATCTCAGATTGATGAAGAATTCAAATATGTAGCTACTATGATTGATGATTACAGTCAATATATGATCACATATTTACTAAAATGAAAATTCAATTTAAAAGATGAACTTCAGAATTATCTAAAATTGATGAAGATTCAAAACATTTCAATTCATTGACTGCATTCAAATAATGAAGATGAGTATGCTGATCATCAAATCATTGAATTACTTAAAGAGCATGAAATCAAATGAAAGTCAATAACATCATATAATTCAAGTCAAAATGAAGTTGCAGAGCGATGTTTTCACACTCTTTTTGAATGAACTTACGTTATATTGACTAACATCAAATTGTTGATAAAACTATGAGAAAAGATGATAATAATCATCATTTATCTTAAAAACAGAAGTTCTATCACTGCGTTGAATCAGATAACTTTCTATAAAACATGACATGATAAAAAGTCTGATCTTAGTTATTTACATATGTTTGAATGCATAGTCTATCATCATGTAAAGAGAGTTCATTGAAAGCTTAATGACAAGAGCTTAAAATGTCAGTTCTTGAGTTATGAGAGAGTCAATCAATTTCACTTGTGAAATGAAAAGAACATATTAATATCTAGTTATGTTCAATGAGATGAGATAGTCATTGAAGTCAAGAAATATGATGAAGATCTTTTGATACTAAGCTTTGATGATCAAATTGATGATTCATCTTTCTTGATAAAAATCACTGAAAATGCAAAGATCATGAAAATTATTGATGATCATCAAACAAGAACATCAATCACTTCACAGAAAGTTAGTAAAAGCAAATCATTAAAACTAAAATCAAGTGAATTAAATAACTTAAATGATTCTGATGCATCTGATGCTTCAAATGAACATCTCAAATGAGTCATTGTTGAATCTGTTGATTACAGAACATTAAATGATTTCTAAGTTAAAAATCATAATCAAGACTTTGTCAATTAAGCAAATTAAGTTCAAATTGAATTGAATACTTCATAAACAGTGAAACAAGCTAAAGTTAGTTCTGATTGAGAACAATAAAAGCTTGCATTCAGAAGTGAGCTTGACATTCATATCAAAAATGACATCTTTATTCTGAAAACATCTTCATTGAATTGATGAATATTGTTGACGCGTTAAGTAACTATCATTAAGCAAGAACTCAAAGAAAAGATGATCAAATACAAAGTTAAATGAGTGTGTAAGAAATTTCATCAGAAGCAGAAAATTAACTATGATGAAATTTTTGCTTCAATGATCAGAATCATGATTATCAAAATGCTTTTAACATTGATGATTAAATATGATTATGAAGTCAAATAAATGAACATCATCATTACTTTTTTAAAAGCACATCTAAAAGAGAAAATTTAAATGCAGCAATCATCAAGATTTGAACAAAAAAATTAAATGAAATCTTTTTGATTAATCATTTAAACAAGACTTTATATGAATTAAAATAAACATTTCAAGAATGATATGCAATTCTGAAAGTTTATCTCATCTTTATCAACTATCAAAGAATAGAAATTGATTATTCAATGTTCATTCATGATAATAATATCATTATCATAATTTATGTGAATGATCTGCTTATTCTAAAATCAAATATATTCAATATTTAAGCTCTGAAGCTGCAATTTGCAGAACACTTTCAAATGAAAGATTTTGACTCAATCAAGTGATATTTAAAAATGCACATAACTCATAATAAAGCTAAATGAATTCTTTGAATCAATCAAAGCATTTATATCAAGCAAGTCATTAAACTTCTGAACATAAGCAATTGCAACTCAACTAAAACATCAATGCATTACAAATGTCAGCTTAAAAAGAATGTTTATTGAAAGTCAAAGAAGTAAATTGAGTATCAAGCTATTTCTGCAGAAATAGAAGATTATCAATCAATCATCAAAACACTGATGTGAGTAATCTGTCAAACATGATTGTGATTGTGATTGTAATTCATACATTCTTGTGACATTGATTTAAACTCGACTCATGAGAAACTTTATGCTATTTATATCAAGTAAACAAAACTCTCTGAGAAAGAAAATCACTCATCATTTATACAACTGCTTCATGCAGTTGAAACAATAAGATTGACACTGTGTTACCAAGTAATGAATTTATAGCTTTTATTCAGCGCGTGATGTTCAAGTAAACTCTTGATGAAAGTGTCTGTGCTGTTTGATTATGACACATCATCTTTGCTCTGCTCTTTATTGATGATATTTTATACAATGATGTTTTGATTCAATTTTTGATTCAAAGATGAAAGATGTTTTCTTTGCATTTATGATGCTCATGATTGTAATGTATGTAAAGCTGTGTTTTCTTACTTAATGATTGTCATTCATTGAGCAGAGAAATATGTGATGAAAGAGAGATGCACATGATGAGAAGATAAAATGTGATTGTATTGAGTAATTCTTTTCTTCTCTTGATTTAACTTGTGTCACGTAGACGTTGAATGAATTGTTAGTATAGATATGCAATTGCAATCATTCAATGTTTGACTCTGATCAATGAAAGAAAATGCATTCTGATTGTTCTCTTGAGCTTTCAATTTTTCACATGAATAAATGAATGATTTGATGTCAAGTAAAGAAGATGAGTTCAAGCTCTTTCAATATATCAGCATGATCAACGAGTCACTACTTCTTTGAGCACTGTAGTCATGAGTCTCAATACTTGAAATGACTATTTTATCTGATATCTTTTCATCAATTACTTGATAACACTGTCGATGTGATGAAGACATTTTGATATCGATGCAGTCAATGAATCGCAAATTCTTTGATCACTTGTAATCACAATTCACAGACTCTTCATCTGAGTTGTTTTTTTCACTAGTAGTGTCTTTTCATCTCTTACTGACATCGACATGTCATTAATCTTCTTCGTAGATCGATTGTGACTGTTAGAAAGAATGTTGTCGCATGAGTGAAAACTCTGCATGATGACTTTTCTGATCATGCAACGTTCTAACATCATTCAAACTGCGTTGAATTGAGATCTCTTGACTCTTCTGACTTCTATTCAAACATAAAATAGAATCAAAAGATTCGTAGTCAACATCATGTACAGATGAATCTCATTGTCAATCTCTGTCAAACATGATTGAACATAGTTTATGCAGTGAGTAAATGCAGCAAATATTTAATGAATTCTACTCTTAATCATGATTTAACTGTCAAACAAATCATTCAATATTGAGTCAATATTGCTGAGTTGAAACTTTGATATAAATCTTTCAAAGTGAAGAAAATTGAGAAAGTTGAATTCTTTGAATATATTGATTCAGCTCATGCAAATTGCTTGAATTTTCAAAGATTCATCTTCAATTATATGTTTTTGCTATGAAATAAATCAATTAGTTGAAGCTTCAAACATCAGCAATGCATTAGCACATCATTTGCTAAAGCTGAATATGTTGATGAATGTAATGCAGTCAAAGAATTGATCTTTCTGATTCAAGCATTGAAAGAAATGAAGTATGATGATTCAGATATGAATTCAACTATCATTTTAGCTGACAATCAAGTGACTATAAAAATAAATAGCAATTTCGTCAATCATTCTTGAGCTAAGCACATTGATACATCGTATCACTATGTTCGAAATAAGGTAGAAGAGAAAGCAATCAGATTGAAATACATATTCATCGATCAAATGATGATCGATGATCTAATCAAATCTCTGAACTCAGACAAATTTCTAAGATTCAGATCAGTTATGAGACTAGCTTCAAGGAATGAGACTATCTCGTCGAGCATGACGTCGGCGAGTAAGAGAGCATGGTATACATAGAAGATCTGAATAGCTTCACATGAAGCTTCAATTTCTAAGAGGAAGTGTTGGAAACGGGATACGTATACTCCGACGGTTAGTTATTTCCGCTTCGGCCGAAGCGGCTTGACGCTAGGGGTATTTATCCTTCCTCTCACTTCTTCCTTCATCTGTATGCTCTACCATATATGCTCTACCTACTAGATAGTCAATTTACCTACATGCACATATTCGCTCTGACCCTCATATACCAATAGTACGAGCTCAACGCTACACGAGCAGCAGCCTGAAGTGCACTCCCGTAATAGTAACCCGCTGCGTTTACGTCCACTTTGCGCTGGAGTAGCAATTTCACGCATTCGTAGTCCTCAGCCACGATTGCCATCTGCAGCAGTAGCTCATATTGCTTCTTATCCGCCTTTTCTCTGGGAAGACGTGGCATTAGCAATTTGACCACAGCTTCAGGGCCACCCTCTAACACATCTTTGATAGAGCTCGAGAGGATAAAGCTGCCAGAAGAGTGATGATATTCTGATACTTCACCCCAAAGAACGCAAGCGCTGAATTGAGGACCGGATTTCTAATAGCACGGCTTTTTGGCATGAC
>JAABUH010002680.1_pt1 | contig 16649 bp, 31 predicted proteins | sample 5559121 | NCBI WGS metagenome assembly JAABUH01 (sample SAMN10711871, study PRJNA513364) | rock metagenome | isolation source: Antarctica rocks | place: Antarctica: Victoria Land, Battleship Promontory nord | collected 2015-12-28
CCGGGCGCCTAGCTGCTTTGCCTGAGGAATCCCGCTCCCAACTGCTCACTGTTTTCTCGGGCAGATGCAGGCTGCACGACTCAGGCCTGCCCAGTCATCACACGAGGGTCCCAGCAGCACGCGCGCACCGGTCTCGTACAGCAGCGTGGCGCTGCGCCCCCGCGCATTCAGCGCAGTGACGGTGCCCGGCCACCAGCGGCCGTCCTCCGGCCACAGCACCTGCAGGCGCGCCCCCACTAGCGCAGGGCCCACGTCCTGCAGGCACAGGCGCAGCCGCGCTTTGGGCGCGCGCGCACGCGCGCGGCCGCCGCCGCCGTCCCCCTCCAGCCCAGCCCTACCCGGCGCAAAGGCTGCCCCTGCATCCTGCTGCCGCGCCGCCGCTGCCTGCCCGCTCCGGCCCCGCGCGCTGCCGGCGCGCGCGGGCGTGCCAGCGCCCATCCCAGACGCAGTGCGGCTGCTGGCATGCGCTGCGGCATGCGCATGGCTCGCCTGAAAGGGCTCCGCCGCAGCCCAAGCGTCCATGCCCTTCAGGCCGGGCGGGCTGGCCGCGCCGCTGGCGGCCGCCCGCGCGGGGTGCCGCTCGGCCGCGCAGCGCTCCGGCGCGCCGCGCTGCACGGCTGCGCGCCGGCGCGCCGCTGCGCTGTCCGCCGCGAGGCTGCCTGCGTCCGCCTGCCTGCCCGCCGCTGGCCGCGCGCTGCGCTCGGCGCGCTCGGCGGCGGCGCGCTCGGCCGCGGCGCGCTCGGCCGCAGCGCGCTGCGCGGCGGCCCGCTGCACTCCGCGGTCCGCTGCCAGCTGTGCGGCCGCGGCGCGCTGGGCTGCCCTGCGCTCCAGGGCGGCGGCCTGCTCCTCCAGCGGGCGCGTGTCTGTCCTGGCGACGCCGCTGAGGTCCACGGCCACGCCCGGCGGCGGGACGTAGTCCAGCCCCGCCGCCGCGGCCTGCTCTGCAGCGTCCAGGGCGGCCGCCGCCGCGGCCGCCTCCGCCGCGCGCAGCGCTGCCTCGGCCTCCTTCACGCTCGGCGCCCCTGCGGCGGCGCACGTGTGAGGCGGCTTACAGCAGGCAGCGGTGGCATGCTTGTGTGGCGCAGAGGGCCGACGCAGGAGGCGTGCAGGCCAGTGTGGCGAGCGGTGGCAGCGGGCACGCCGGGCGGTCGGACGTGCGACAGCCCGCAGCGCAGCGCGGCCGCTGGCAGGGCGACCCAAGGTCACACCAGCGTCAGCGCTCGGCACGCGCCGCCGCACGCCGCGCAGCAGGCGCGGCAGGACCAGGTCGACCTCGCTCGGGCCCACTGCCGGGGCAAACATCTCCTCCTGGCGCTGGTGCAGATGCCACATATGGTGTGCGCGGCGCAAGAACGCGGCTGCGGCCTGCGGAGACGCCAGGGCGGCTGGCATGCCCCGCTCGCACTCGCACACATAGCGCCTGCGCAGTGTTACAAACAAGTTGAGGCTGGTCCGCTGGAAGCGGTGTGCGGCCGACTCCCAGACAGCCAAAGCCTGCTGCGTTTCCCCGGTTGCTATGTCATGTGTGCAAGAGACGCTGGCCTATCAGTGGTGAGGATGCAGCAGCAGCTGTGCATTACACCAGCCACAAGCTAGTGCATACACACTCAACCAGCTGAACACGCGTCAGAGGGACCAAGATGCACGCTGAGTGCAAAGGTGCAAGGTGCAGGGGCTTGTCTGGCGCACCCTGTGTGCGGGCAGCATATGTGAAATGCGCCGGGCGGACGGTAGCTGTCAGGTGACATCACCCACGCCTCTCCACCGCCACGCACGACAGAATCGCTCTGGGCCTCCTTGTCTTGGCAGAAATCGATGGAAAGCTCTGTGGAGAGCTCTGATGACCCTCAAGGCCTCCCCTCTCAATGCAGCAGCTCAAGTTACAACATTAAATTTTCTTTCCTTGCCAGGGAAGACAATACAGCATGTCTGTTTCCGCATGCACAGCGATGATGCCTAGCTTTGTTGCTTGCCGCGGTAGCATCAGAGGCCGACACACGCAGCAGCTAGCTGTGCCGCGCAGCTAGCTATTGTTGAACTCATAGTATGAATGAGGGCTCTTGCTGGAGGAAGGACGTTCCAATGGGTTCCTGATCCTGATTCTCATGCAACAACCCGGTCTCGCCCCTCAAAGTTTGCCCTAAACTGTGGCTGCAAGGCGCGCACACACAGACGCAAAGGCAAACTGCCTCATCGTCGGGCGAAATGAGAACAAAAGCGTCCCACACCTCAAGCGCGCCACGCCGCCCTGATCACGCCTGCGCGACCGCCGGGACCACGGCCTCGCCGGTCCCCTCGCGAAGCCGCTCCACGACATCCTTCGGCAGCATATGGCCGTAGCGCTTGCGGTACGCGTCCGCGTTGAGCGGCTCGAAGCCCTCCGGCACCTCGAACAGGCCCTCCTTGACGCGCAGCTTGCGCGGCGGCATCTCCCAGGCCACCAGCCGCGGGTCGCCCACAAACGGGTGCTCCTCGTCCGGGAAGATGCGCAGCTTGCGCGCGCGCTCCTGAGCGCACATCGAGCCAATCATTCTGTTGCAGGCCAATCCTTTAATATATGAAGCCTCGCAAGCAGAAAGACGACCGCTGTGTGCCCAGCTCACAGCACGCTCCATGCCGGCATGGTGCACGTGCGAGTCTGCAAGACCTGCACTCGATCGGCTGAAGCAACGTTGCTGAAGCATGCCAGGGCTGCCTCAAGCACATTCGCATGCATCATTCTAGCTTGCATCCACGCATGGCTAAGCAGAGTGGGCCACTCTGAGTGGCAGGACACTGCCAACAGAGCGGATCGCGCTTGGTCACCTTGCGGAGGTTGTTTTTGGGCAGCATGCCGTACACCGCGCGGCGCAGGATCTCCTCCGGCGCCTTTGCCAGCTGGTCTGACACAGGCCGCTCCTTCAGGCCGCCTGGATACCTGCACTCCCCGGTGGTCACTCAGCGCAGCCAGGCAGCCACGGGCTAGAGCAAGAGCAGGGACGCGATGCCGGCACGACTGAAGCTCCTGATGCAGGCATGCAACGCCTCAGTTACGCAACGCTGCTGCTGTGCCCGCCCGAGCGAGGCGAGCCGGCTGCGCCCCAGCTTGCGGCGTCAGTGCAGGGGGTGGCAGCACTAACGCGTTCAGCATACGCCGCCGCTCGCTGCGAGACGGTCGACGCGCCCTGGGCGAGCAGGCGCGCACCCGGTGTGCCACCGGTACACCTTCTGGTCCCACTTGCGCCCGGTGAACTCCACGTGCCGCGCGTTCTTCACGACCACCACGTCGCCCATGTCCTTCCAGGGCGAGAACGTCGGCTTGTCCTTGCCCTGGCGCGCGCCAGAACACAGTGCAACAAAGGGAAGAAGCACAGAGAGGTCAGCCATACAGACCTATTTTGCAGCGCCGCGGCGTTGAATGGTACGCACCAGAACACAGTGCAACAAAGGGGAGGTTAGCCATACAGACCTATTTTGCAGCACCGTGGCGTTGAAGGGCGAGCTGCCGCTGAGGGGCGCGGGCTGGAGGCCGGGCCGCAGCGTGCCTGGAGCAGCATCGCGATGTGCGCGGCCAGGCGCCCGACCACCTTCTCCTTGGCGTCCACCAGCCGGAGCCGCAGCCCCTCTGTCTTGACGCCCTGCGCGCCCGGGCTCCTCGGCGTCAGTGTGGCGCGGCCGAGGACGCACGCGAGCACGTGCACGCTGCGCAGGGCGGCCCGCACCCGGAGGAGCTGCTTCGCCATGCTGCCCCTGCGCTGCTCACATCTCACAGCTTGTCTGCCTTTCGCTTGAGGCGTGATACCGGCGCCAGCAAGCCCGGAGAGCAGCGGCTGCCAAGTTGCGCTCCAACAACCAAACTCGACTGACAGCACGCTCTTCCTCTTACACTCTCCACCACTTGGTTGCTCTTATTGAGGGCAAAGTTACCCAGTCTGTCCTTCTGCGTCTCGACTCGGGCACACTGTTCCCTGCCCTGCAGGGCAGCTGCCGCCGCTTGCCGCCGATCGGCCAGCCGGAGCTTGCTGCCTTGTTGAAAACGCACTTTTGGGACGAGGCTGACACGCGTTATGGCTAGTCGCTGCCAGTTTGAGAACAACAACGAGGTCGGCGTGTTTGCCAAGCTCACCAACGCATACTGCTTGACAGCGCTCGGCGGCTCTGAAAACTTTTACAGGCAAGCCTGCTCCTGAGGTCGCGAGGCTTGTGTTTGTGCTGGACGCGAGGTCCATTATGGGGGCTTTCGCCGCGTGCAGCTGAGTCATGTGTGCGTGGCGCAGCGTGTTTGAGGCGGAGCTTGCAGACAACATACCGGTGGTGAAAACGTCCATCGCGGGGACGCGGCTTGTTGGGAGGCTTACAGTAGGTAGGCAAGGAAGCTTGTGCGCTCAAGTCTTGTAACACTGCCTGCCTCCACTTCCTGTGCTTGTGCCTATTGCCCTTGTGCGGCTTGTTGCTGGCACTGCGCCTTCTTCACTATTGCGTGCTGGTGCGCAGGCAACAAGAATGGTCTGCTGTTGCCAAACACGACCACAGACCAAGGTGCGTTGGTGCTTGCTATCCGTCCTTGACGTGTCCTAGAGCATTTCCAGTAAATGTGTTGACTGAGCGGGGCTTGCGCCTGCAGAGATGATGCACATCAGGAATAGCTTGCCAGACGAGCTGGTGGTGCAGCGCATAGACGAGCGGCTCAACACGCTGGGCAACTGCATCGCCTGCAACGACTACGTTGCGTTGATACACCCTGACATTGACAAGGTGCGTCCCACTGGCTGTAGCCTGCTCAGAAACCATGAGGCAAGGCCTGCATGGGCCAGCATGGCCTGTGATCCTGTCCGCACCGCACCAGTATCACTATTGGTTGATAGCATGCTGGGAGAGCTGCTGGAGGCAGTGCGCCCGATGTGCTGCCAGTCAGCTGGATGCCCATGCTATGGCATGGGCCCTCAACAGCTGTGCACCCTCCATAACTGAGGGTTGCGCGTGTCATGCATCACATGCTCATGGCTGGGCTCATGACATCCATGTGTACCTCACACAACGCATGACATGCTTGTGCCTGGACGCATGCCATCCATGTGAACAAAGAAGTGGTTCTGAGTGCTGTCAACCCACGCCGCGCTGCTGGGCGGTGCGCAGGAGACGGAGGAGCTGGTGGCGGACGTGCTGGGCGTGGAGGTGTTTCGGCAGTCCATCGCGGGGAACACCCTGGTCGGCAGCTACTGCGCCTTCTCCAATCAGGGCGGCATTGTGAGCGCCCCCAGATTTGATCAAACAGCAGGCATTGTTGCGTTGAGTGAAGGGTTTTGTCTGCAGTCGCAGATTGAGCTGCGGGCGCGGCATACGCTGCTTGTCAAGCCCATGCCTAGACCTTGTATTCAGGCAGACATGCATCGCCTCTCTCATGCCTTCCCAGTGCTAGTGTGTGCTAGGCCAGGTGCGTGCTTTGCAACGCCCCCTGCAGACTCGCAAACATGTCTGTAAAGCAAGACACTGCATGACGAACCGCTTTGTTTGTTGTGCTGACGATGCGAGACTGCTGCGTGTCAGCTGTCTGTTGTGAAGTTGGGCGTTCTGCTGCGGCAGGTGGCGCCGTCGGTGTCGGTGGAGGACCTGAATGAGCTCTCGTCCTTGCTGCAGGCACGGTAGCGTATTCGCCCCAATCAGCTGCTTGAAGGGGCTCTTAACGCATCATTGTCCGAAGAAGGTGTCAATTGCTCAATATGAGTTGCCTTGCATGCTGCAACAAGCGCCTTGCAGCTCTGCCTTCACAGCTTTGCCATCACAATGTACGTTTAAAAAAGCCTCCCACACGCCAGTGCCATTGTTCAAGCATGTTTGCGCAAGCAGGTTGGTTGACATGGCATGTGAAGCATCAAGCATGCATGCATATATGCTCAGCAGACCCTGCCCCTCCAGCCCGCGAGCCCCCGTCACCGCCCCGTGCGCAGGTACCCCTGGTGGCAGGCACGGTCAATCGCGGCAGCGACGTGGTCGGCGCGGGCATGGTCGTGAACGACTGGGCAGCCTTCTGCGGCTTGGACACAACCGCCACCGAGCTCAGCGTGCTGGAGAGCGTGTTTAAGCTGCGCGATGCGCAGCCCAGCAACATCGTCACCGAGATGCGCTCGGCGCTCATCGACTCGCTCGCCTGAGCGCGCGCGCCGCCGCCGCTGCACGCCTGCCGTGTGCGGGCGCCGCCGCGCGCGCTTGAAGGGCACCTGCAGGCTCTGCCACGCGCGGTTTACCGCTCTGTAGGGAGGACGTGCATGTTGCTGCTGTCTCCTTGCTTGGCGGCCCAGCCGCTGCAGCTGCTGCAAAGCCGCTGCCAGCACGCAGCATAGTTAAAGTTGACTGCAGATGTTATGAAGCGCGAGGGGGACCAGCACTATCTGTCCTGGAAGGATGCCTGGTGCTGCAAAGAGGGCGCAGGCATGCCAGCAGCTGTATGTAAAGCACTGCGCATGCCTTGCTGGCCCAAAGAGCAGCTCGTCCGCTCCTGCGTCGTGCATGCGCCTGTCCAGCGGCGCGCCGTGCTCAGAAGGCGGGACGCGCCTGCCGCGACCAGGCTCTGCATGCAAGCAATGGAGCCCGCGCTGGCGATGCGGAGTCTGTCTGCCTATCTTAGCGCCTCCTCGACCTGTGTGCCGACCAGTTCGAGGCAGGCGTGCAGGTGGCATGCGAGGTGCGCGCCGCGCGGTTGACAGTCAGATCCAGCTCTTGAATGTGCAGTGTCAGAACAAGCGTGAACACACAGTTGGTGACATTCACATCCTGTGAACCTGGACAGAAGACTGCCTGGCAGCTCGCCATGCACGGAGCCTCAGGCTGACAAACCAGAGTCCCCAACCATGAGCAGAAGCTGTGCCCGCATCGACTGCTGGGGTAGATTGCTAACCCACAGGAAAGCCAAACTGGGCCTGGGTTCTGCGGCAGGCTGACACTTCTATTGCACACCAGCCATATGGCGACCAGGACGCAGGGTCACTCGCCCTCCTGGTCATCTGACATCTCCGCGTCCACATCCTTGCTGATGGGGCGCTCCCAGTGCATGTACGGCATCACATCCAACATCTGCGCGCAATCATCCTAGCAACCATCAGTCCTTCACTCGACGCACACCCAGCCACCCCGCCCGTGCGACGTGCCACCACGCAAGCCTGCCAGCGCGCAGCTCCGGCTTGGCGCAAGGCGCGAGCTCCGGCGCAAGGAGCAAGGTGGGCGGCGAGGCACGGCTCACAAGCGCACCTCCTTCCAGCTGACGCGCGCGCCGCGCTCCGCGCTCAGGCGGTCCTGCTCGCGCAGCCGCGCCGCGCCCCGCCGCGCGATGCGCAGCCGCTTCCAGCCGGAGCGCGCCGCGCCCGCGACGGCCGACCCGGCCACTGGCGCCAGCAGGTTGCCTGGCGCGCACGCCCGGCGTGCTGAGCGGCGCGTGCACAAGTGGGGCTGGTGAAGCGCGAGCGGAGCACGCACATGCTGGGCAGGAGCTCCCGCACCCTGCACAGCCTGTGACCCCCGCAAAGCAATAAACGCATCGCTCGGCCGTGCATGATGCCAGCATGCGGGAGCCTGCCAAGCGGAGCTTGTGCCCAGCGGCGATTGCTCCGTCCTTGCACAAAGGGTACCCCTGGTCACTTCGTCGCCAGCGCAGGTCCGAGTGGTGCCTCCTCCGCCCGCCCCGCACTGCGCGCGTCGCTGGGACAGGCGGGCCTGCGACGCAGCGGGGCGCACCCGTGGCGATGTAGCTGATGCAGATGCCCGGCAGCCGCACCAGGTCGCGCAGCGTGATGAGCGCCAGGTGCGCCCGCAGGACGTGCTTGACGTCTTTGTCGCCGTCGCGTGCCCTCACTTCCTGCCTGACGGCCTGCTCCATCCCGACCTGCCCCACGGCCCCGCGTGAGAGTCGGTGCTCGACTGGCCGCACGCAGCAGGCGCCCATCTCCTGCAGCCATCAGGCGAATGAATACATGACTACAAGCTGATCCTGCAAGCTGCTGGTCTCCACACGCCCACACTTCAACAGCAGCACCGAGGCGGCGGAAAGGCAACATGCGGGAGAATGCGCTCAGCCGCGCACCGCCGAGGCCTCCGCGTTGACGATCTCGTTGAGGCCGGCGCCCAGCAGCGCCGATGCCCACACGAAGGTCGCCAACCTGACGCACGCACGGGGGTTGTGATGATCCTAACCCTAACCCTAGGGTCAACTACGGCATTTACGACTTGCTTCGGGCCCGCGCATGTCACGCGCACTCGTCCTCCACGTCGCGCCTACCCTGCACCTGCAACGACAGGGCGCAGTGGCACGGCAACCACACGCATGACCAGGGCATGCATCTGGCAGCCTGGTTTGCTGCCGGGTAAGGGTGGGTGACAACTGCGTTTCGGCTTTCAGCACCCCTGGTGCAAACCAGAGCTGAGGTGATAGCCAGCCTCGCCTCTGAGGATGCGTCGGCGCACCAGAGCCCGGCTCCCGTCAGGGGCGGCGCGAGGTCCGCGGCCGGCCCGCGCACAGCCGCGTAGAGGCCGTCCAGCGCGCTCGGCAGCACCGCATGCTCCAGGCCCGCCTCATACAGCCGGTCTCGGATCCAGTGCGCGCTGCCTGGCGCTCCATAGCAGCATACATCGGTCCGTCTTGGACGCCCTTTCGCTCGAACAACACCGAAGCAGCATACATCGGTCCTTTTTGGAAACCCGTTTCGCTCGAAAACCACAGGGCTCCCCCTGGACCCGAGCTGAACGGGCTGCAGCCGGAAGGTATTGAGCGTAACCACACTCAAGCTGTGGAGTAGGGTGCAGGGCGGGCAGGCGGCGCCGAGCGGGCGCCACCCGTCAGCAGGATGGAAGTCGCGAACATCTCCGAGCCCAGGCGCGCGGCGCCGATGAGCGCCACGTCCGCGGCGAACGGCACCGGCGACGCGGCGCGGCCCATCAGCAGCGCCTGCGTGAGCGACAGCGCGGCGCGCCAGAACATGGAGCGCGCGCGGCCCCTCAGCTGCACGTTCAGCTGTGTCTGCTGCCGCAGCAGCTCCCGCAGCAGCTCAACGATCAGCGCGGAGCTGTCGCCCGCGGCGCCTGCGCGCCCGCGCGGCGCGGCCGTCACGAGCGGGCAGCCTCCTCGCCGTGGCACCGGCCTGTCCAAGCTTGCCCTTGGTGGGCATGCCCTTGGTGGGCATGCCCTTGATGGGCATGCCCAGGACGCGAGGGTCTGTCTCGCAGGGGAAGGAGGGACACAGCGCCGGCACGGCCAAGCTGCCCTGCAAGGTGTCACAGGTGTGTGTGCGCCTGTGACGCACAGCGGGTGGGCAGGACAGCAGCGGCAGCGGGGTCCCCTATTGGAGTCTTTCTGAAGTCTTTCTGAGCGCAGCAGCACCCCAGCGGAGGAGCACGTAGGCTCTCAGTGCAGAGTGCCCGCACAAGAGGGATGAGCTGGTATGGACCGGGTGGCTGGGACGAGGCTCGTGCCACCAAGCCTGATGGTAGAATCAGGGCACACTGCCGCAGCTTCGGAGCGGCATGCACAGCGGGGATAGCAGCCGGCCGCGGGGCTGTGCGTACCTACACTGGCACGGGATGCTGGCTCACGCTCAGGTGTTCTCCCAGACGTGCTGGGCGTGCCGGCGCGCAAGCGCTCGACGTCCCCAAGCTTTAACGCTTCGAGAGCGCCAACAGCGTCACCCGCCTCTATTCGCGCTTCAAAGTCCTTTGTGGCGGCAGCAAGCCGTTCTGTCGCATCAGCCATCCAACGCTGGCTGCCCTCCTCGAGGTCCTCTTCGTTGGCCTCAAACTCCGGCAGCAACAGTGCCGCGTCTGCCATGCACAGCACGCCGTCGCGCGTTTATGTCTCTGTATTGCGGAAGTAGGCAGCGAAAGAACAGACAGCCAAGGAGCTACAGTGGCGCAGCAGGCCGGGGCGCGCACCAAGAAGCATGAAAGGCGCAGCGCACGCGAGCCCCACCGCCAGGTGCTCGGCATCCCAGTGCAAATTCCCAAAGGGGTCCAGCTTCAGCAGGTAGCCAGCGACAACGGCAAGCGTGCCGGTCACCCCAGGCGACCTGCGCATGCGCACGAGCGCAGTTGGCTCGGCTGCACGGCACTTCTTCAGCACAGCTGGAATTGCGTGGTGCAGCCGTTTCAGACTCTCCTCTCGTACACGCTGATGTGAAGTACAGCAAGGGCGCCTGTGCAGCGGACTGGCGCCGCGCGGGCCAAGCTCACGCAATCAGGCGCCGGAGAGCCTCGCGAGGAGCTACGACTTGGGAGACGTAGTTGTACGTGGAGTCAAGAGGAGCTTTTTTGTTGGGCTCCCGCGGCTTGGAAGCACCAGCGCTGTGCTCTGTGTGCGTACTATCGCCGTCGCGCTTCTGCTGGGGCGCTCCCCTGTCCTCGTCCTCCGCGCCAGGGACGTGAAGTCGGCGGCGGCGCCGCCCACGTTCAGCCTGCAGGTATTGATACAGACGTCTGCTGTGCCAGAGACGCTCACCTTGCCAATGCACCACGCACCGAGGAAAGCAGAGCTCCAGCTGGAAAACCAACCAAAGGGGAGCTTTGCCGTCAAGACATCCCTGCCGCGACGGCACACCTGCCCGCGTCCGCCTGACAACACGCGCGGCTGCAGTCGCAGAAGGTGAGCGCCTTCGCGTGCCACCAAGCGACCGGAACAGGGAGCGGACGGGCAGCACGGGCAGCGCATCGGGTGCGAAGCTGCTGCGCCACCACTTGCCTGGCCAGCGCTCTAGACAGTGCCAGACAACAGGGCTGGCATTAGGTTTGTGGCTTGGCAGGGAGTTTGGCAGAGTGTCATGCATCCGACATGTGGGAGCTTTTTTGCATACCCACTGTGATACGCTCGCTCCAGGCAGGTGCATAGGCACGCTGTGACGAGGTCACTGCTGTCTCTGGGTGCGTATGGGTGGCTGGAGACCAGGCCTAAACACACTTTTTACAAGTTGATGAACACTGACACAGGACATACCAGTCACCAAAATGAGTGTGCACACTCTGATACCACATGAACAGGTCTCCCACACACACACATGCCCTAGCACTCAGACTCAGCTTGTAAGACAGTTTGTGAGATGCGCTTGGCATCCTGCAGATTCAAGCGCACACGCACGAAACACTGCACATGCCACCTGTACAGTGCATGCACAGATGCAAACGTGCAAGTCGACACTATACACTGTAACCCTTATATTTCATGCTCATGTTTCAGCCCTTGCTTGGATACTCCGCGCAAGGCTGGGCAGGGTGCTTTTTTCTTAGACGTTGCCGTTGGCGTCATCCTTCCGCCGCGGCGCTGCGCTGGCGGTTGCCGTACAGCGCACGGGAAGACATGTCAGCTTCTTGGTGCGCCTGCGCGCATGTCCACCAGAACTACTTACAGAATACTGTTCACAGCAGTCTGGTACAAGCGCGGACCAGCGGCAGTCCAGCAGACGTTGCTTCGGCATGCAGTCCTGCATCAGTCATGCCCTCCTGCGCGCGGGTGCCGGGGAAGACGCTCCAGAGCCGCGCACCTGGGACACATCCATCAGGTTGACGCGGCCGCGCGGCGGCGCGCGGGCGGCCGGCTTGTCAGCGGCGGCCTCGGCGCCGCCCCACGGCGAGCGGCAGAACACGCAGACCGGGTCCGCGCCCTGCCGCTCCCGCTGCGCGGACCACAGCCTGAAGCACTCCGCGTGCACGTTGTTGCCGCAGGTCGTGCACCAGACGACTGCCTCCTGCGCAGCCGCGCGCGCGCTTCACGACGCGCTCGCTGCCTGCGGTGCTCGGCGCTCGCCAGGCGTGCCGCCATCCACGCACACCCGCACTCAGCGCATGCAGTGCTACCTCGGGGCATGCTCGACATGCGACATGCATGCCACTGCCAATGAACACCCCAACATACTGATCCATTTTCAGCACGCGCTGGAACGCCACCCGGCTCCCTGCCGGTTGGGCGCACCGTCGCGGAGAGCGCGTCAAAGCAGACCGGACAGTCGTCCGAGTCCAGCGGCCGCTGCTTCGCCTGCTGCGCCGCAGCCTGCCCCACGGGCGGCGCCTGGCCGGTGCGCTCCAGGTAAGCGCGGCGGACCGCATCGTCCGCCATGACTGCGGCAAGGCCGCTCAGCTCCTCGCCGCCCCTCAGCACCTGCGGACACATTTACCTTCGAATATGGTATGGTTGGGGTCAGGTAGGGTAGCAAATGCTGACAACGCGGTGGCCCAGCGGCGAGCTGCACAGCGCATGAACAGCTTCGGCCGCGCCTGCAGCGCGTCCGCCTCGCTCAGCGTCTTGCTCCACACGCGCGGGTCGTCCTGACGCAGCCCTGGCCACCAGTGCAGGGTCAGCAGCACGTACGCTGCCGGCGCGCCCGGCATGCATGCAGAGCAGGGAGGGCCGCCGCACCCAGCACGCGCAGCATGACAAAGAAGTGGTGCTTGCACAGCGAGCGCCTGCGCCGCACGCTGCGTCATGCGTGTTTCATGGTTTACGGCGAGCTGCGGGTGCGACTGGCAGTGACCCGCGTGCGCGACGAGCGCAAACTGCGTGTTTGCACCTGATGCGCGCATCGGAGCATGTGCAGCTGGGCTTGGGGCCGACCACTACGGTGTAAACTGCGCGCCGAAAAGGTTCACACTCGTGAGTTATGACAGCTTGGGGCACAGCTCTCAAGAATACAGCTGCTGGTGCGCGCACTGGGAGGTAGCATGCAAGCACTCGAATTGCTCACCGTCAGCCTTGGCGCCGAGCACGGTGAAGCGCTCCTTGTTGTCGCCCTGCTTCTCGCGCGCTATCAGGAAGATGCGGTGCCCGCTGCCTGGCAGAGCGCGTGTAATCCTGTCGCGCAACTGCCGCGCACAAGACGCGCAGAAAGTAAAGTCAGGCAGCGTCGCCTCGTCGCACTGTCCAGCAAGCAGCAGCCTGCTGGTCGCCAGCAGGCAGGAGGCAGAACTCGCCTCCTTCGGGGCTTGCAGTGACGCCGCAGCCCTGCCGCGAGCATTGGCGCGCCCCCGGGGAGCGGCTGCAGGCTCTGCAGCCGCCTCGGCAGCAGGCGCACGTGCTGCAGCGGGCCTGGCTGTCCTCCTGCTGCGCGCCGGACGCGCTGGAGTGCGCTCTGCGGCAGGCGCGGGCCTGGCCCTCTTGCTGATGCGCGGCACAGGAACGTCCGGGTCCGCCGCGTCTCCGCCGCCTTCAGCAGCGCGCTTCCTAGCTCGCGGCATTGCAAGGTGTCCTTCAGAGTACAGTCCTGCTCACGACACCGCTGCTGACCTGACCCTTAAATTAAGGTTATAACCAGGGCCGCCTGCCTCCGAACTTTGAGCCCCGAGCTTCTGTCTCAAAGGTCCGTTGGCGCGCCCCAGGACAGTGAGCCAAGAAGTCGGCTCTGTTCTGTGCAAGCGCTGTGCCTTCTCTGCTGTGATCGCGCACGCGCAGCTTCAAAGCAGCGCCGCTGCTCGGGGACAGCATGGGCATCCCGATCACGCACACCTGCGCCCTGGACGGCTGCGAAGTGCTCAGCAGCTCTGCGACTGGCTGGTTCTTTGACGTGGTGGACCTCTTCACGCCGCGCGCCGCGCGCAGGGAACGCAGCGGCGAGGTGGGGGCACGCCGGGCCTGGCTGCTTGCGGAGTCTCACAGGCAGGCAGCTGACGCGCCCCGCGCTGCGCAGAGGGGCACCCGCTGGGCATGCTGCAAAAGCCACAAGGACGCCGCCATCCGGGAGCAGCTGAAGCACGTGCCGGCCGCCTTCCACTCCCTGGCGTCGCAGGCGGTGCGCGCGTGCGAGCACCCGGAGCAGCTGATGGCGGAGGCCTAGGCGGAAGCGGAGATGTGTGATTGGCTCACCTGCAGCGCCTAGCGCCGCGTCCAGCGCTCGGCTGTGGAGGCCAGCTGAGCAGCTCGGCTGTGCCCGGTGTGCCGGGTTTCACACCGGGGCTGGGAGAAGCAGGGCAGGGCGCTTCGGTTTGCTGCCGTTCAGCCGGCTGACTTATGTCTCGCAAGTGGTGCCCCAGCTGAAGCTGTGGGCCACGTTGCCGCAGAGTGCGGAGTGCTGTAGAGTGGGGTGAGATGGCAGTCGTGCCAGGGCGTCGCTTAGCTAGCTAGATGGTTTGCGCTGACTCACCGCCTCGTGTTGGGGCCAGACCTTGCAAAGCATGGTGTAGGATGCGTATAAGGTGTACGCTGAGGTCAGCGTCAGAGGCAACCTGCGCTGAGGAGCTCAAACAAGTGTGAGCAGAGCGTGTGGCGAATGCGTGCGTTTGCAGTGTGGCGTCTGGGCAGCCTGCTGCAGGATCTTTCTGTTGCAGGAGCTGCACAGTGCGTTGCGTATGTCCGCTCATGAAGACGCAAGTGCCTCACAACGCTGTGCCCCACCGCTGGAGAGCACGTATGCACACAGAGTCGCCACTTCAACGCTGTACATTACCGCGGCAGGGGGTTTCAGGTGTGCGCAGGACTGGTTCTGCGCAGACACACAGCTGCCATGCAGCTGTGTGCTCAGCTGAGAAGGCTGCCACGCCGTGAGCCAACCCTTGCAGCCTTTGGACACCAAAGCTCAGGCGAGCACAGCAATAGCGAGCAGTGAAGGAGGGAGCTCGCGAAGGAGGCCAGCCTTCACAAACACACAGCGCCACCCCGACGGAGGCTGCCGTGCGAAAGCCCGCGCGCGGCATGGCACCCAGCCCCAGGCGTGCTCCAGGGCCGGCCTGGCACCCGGCCGTGCGTCAATTTGCAGGCGTGCGGGCGCCGAGGCGCGTGCGTACTACGCTAGGCTCAGCTGAGCCCGGCGTCGCCGCAAGCGGCGTCTTGCGGGGCCGCCCTGGGCCCCGCTTCGCGGCTGCGGCGGGTGTCTCTGGCTTTGCCTCCGCCGACAAGGGCGCGACAGCCTGTGCCACGGCCCGCGCCACAGCCTGCGCCGCACTTGGCCGGCGTCGGACCAACGGCCTTGCGTGTGTTTGCGGGGGGCGGCAGACAATAGAGCACGCCTGGGCGGCACTGCGCACCTTGGCAGGCTTGGCGGCGCTCGTGGGGGCGCCCGTGCCGGCTGGGCTGGCGTAGTCCTCCGGGCTCCACCGCTCCACCGACTTGCGCGACCTGCGGCGCCAATGCAGCACGTCTGGCAGGCCGGGCCCTGGGCGGATGTTAAATCCTGCAGGAGTTCCGCTCCACACGCCTGGTTGATCGCCGCACAGTCTGGCCGTCTGCGTTTGTCACGTACTGCGTCCCAGCGGCGCGGCTGAAGTAGCCCTTGCGCTTCAGCAGGTACAGCGCTACTATAGTTAAGACGCAGGTCAGCAGCGCGACGGTCGCTGGAATCGCTAGGTCACTGTCCCAGTGGGGCCGGCCGCCCTTCATGGTCGCGCGCACGCGCTCGTCGTCTCAGGGAGGAGTCCAGGCCTCCCCGCGCTGCAGAGATGCGCAAGGAAGCCGTTGGCAGGGCCTCGAAGCCCCCTGCTGTAGTGGGTAGGCTTGTGGGTTGCATATACCGTTACGGTCAAAAAACGATCTATTCGTATGTTGACCGTAACGGTATACTCTATGTTATGGGCAGCCGAGGCTTAGCAGTGCTCCTACGTCCTCAGGAATAACAAAAGGGCTAAATGCAGCCCTGGCGCATTTAGCAAGAGCTGCAGTGCTGGGCGCGTGATGGGTGCATGAATGGTGCCAAGGCCGCTGGGGTCTTTAGTAGCGCTGACGGCCACCACCTCTTGTTCCTATTCCGTCTGTGGATGCGCTCTGTCTCGTGACCACCGCTGGGCCTGCCCGGGCGCTTGAGCCAAGCAGCTGATGTGCATCGCGTCGGGCGCCATGCACGCCAGCGCGCAGCCCGCGCCCCTGAACGTGTGCCAAGACAGGCTGTGCGCACGCTGGCCAGGAAGGCGCGAGCAGATCCTGCGGCTGCTGCAGCACCTGCACGACCCGCACCTCCTCGCGCCGCTCCAGGTGCAGGGAGGGGCATCCACCGGAAAGACCGCCGTCGTCAGGTGCGCTGCGAGCGCAGCTCCGTGACGTATTCTTGGTTACCACCTGCCTGCGGATGTCCGGCATGTATGTATCAAGATGTCAAGCTCTATACTCGAGGTGCCCACTGAGCTTGCAGGCGGTGCGGTCGACTGGCAGTGCGCTGCGCTGTGCCGGTACGGGGCCTGCACCATGCACCAGTAGGTGCCACCCAGCCAGGACGCGCGCCATGGCAGGAGCGTGCTGAGCGAGCTGGGGCGCGCGCACGCCTACGTCAGCTGCGTGGAGCACAGCAAGCCCGGCGCGCTGCTGCACGCCATCCTCAACCAGCTGCGGGTGCGCCGGGGCGGGCGCGGCCGCGCGCTGCCACGCAGCGAGCAGCGTCTGCCCTGGGCGCCAGGTCTGTGCGTGCCTCGGGACTGCGCGGGGCTCACCGGCAGCCGCAGCCTCTTCGTGAAGCGTGGAGAGCGAGACTGCGCGGGGCTGACCGGCAGCGGCAGCCTCAGCGTGAAGCGTGGAGAGGCCGTTAGCAGCCTGTCACGTGGTTGCATGTGCGGGCGGAGCATGCTGCGACGACGGCCCCGTCAGCGTGCCCAGGCGCAGAGCGCGTGCGCGCCAGGGCAAGCGGCGGAGGGCGGACGACGGCTACGGCGGCACGCTCAGGGCCGAGCAGGCGTCGGACTTCCTCGCCCAGCTCACCGGTGCGCCTCTCGGGCATGCAGCACAGCAT
>JAABUH010002681.1_pt1 | contig 16645 bp, 28 predicted proteins | sample 5559121 | NCBI WGS metagenome assembly JAABUH01 (sample SAMN10711871, study PRJNA513364) | rock metagenome | isolation source: Antarctica rocks | place: Antarctica: Victoria Land, Battleship Promontory nord | collected 2015-12-28
CGCGGAGCACACCGGGCACTGACATGCACGCCGCGCGTTGCGGCGCAGGGGCATCAACTGTGAGCAGTGGATCCAGACGCTCCCCATCCCCAACCAGGCCGCGCTGTACAACGCGTCGTTCTACTTCCCCGTCCTGGACGTGCGCCCGCTGCCCCCGTGTGTCTCATGGCCGGCGTGTGACCAAGCATGGGTGGGCCAGACATGCGGTGTCCTTCCCGGCCCTGGACGTGCGCCAGCTGCTCCTGTGTGTCTCATGCCTGGCATGTGTTGGAGATGGGTGGGCCAGAGCGCCGTGGGTTGGCCAGCGCTGCTAGCATGTGGGGTGGAAGCAGAGGGGACATTGTGCCATTTAACAAGCCGTGCATGATTTATGTTCTGCCGTTTGGCAGCCAGCAGCAGGGCGCTCTTGGGACTCGTTTGGGAGCTCAGCACGCCGCAGCCTGGGCAGCAGGGCTGATGGGGGCATGCCTGCTTTGGCGCCGCCGAGTGGGCAGCGGGCGCGGCGCGCAGTGGGCCGTTGCGCGGGAGAACTACCGGCGGCAGCTGAAGCGGATACACATCACCGGCTTCCTGCGGGGGGAGGCCGTGGATCACTATTACGACTGGATCAACATGCGCCCGCGCCACCTGTGGCGCCGCGCGTTTGACCCGTGCGCAATCGCGCCCAAGGTGCGGCGGCAAGATCGCCGCGTTTCCTATTGCGGCATTTGCACATCCAGGATGTAGAGGATGCTAGGGTCGCGCGTGCGGACCCCCCTGTGCCTGATGCCACTGCCTTGAAGTGCAACAAGTCGAGCTAGCTCTGCTGTCGACCTGTGCTGCACGCTTGCATACGCCATCCATAGGGCGGCCCAGTCTGTCTGTGGTTTCTGTACCCTAGCGGGGGTTGCGTGACCGTTAGAATGCTGAATGCTGGGGTGTGGTGCGGCAGGGGGCGGGCTGCAACTGCGACCCCTCGGCCGTCGAGGAGGGCTGGCGCGGCGTGCTGGCGGCGCGCCGGCGGCAGGCGCCCCGGGGCTTCGTCCGCGAGCAGAAGGGCCCGTACGCGGTGCTGTCGATTGCCGGCTTCCTGCTGGGCGCGCTGGTGGCCGCCGGCATCGCCGGTCTGGTGCTGGCCCTGCGGAGGCGCAGGCGCGCCGCAGCCTCGTGGCGCCCCTCGGCTCGCATACGCCAGGGCACAGAGTCACTGTTGCAGCTTCTGAGGCGGCTCGCCGCATCCGGCAGTGCAAGTTCGCCTGGGGTCCAGAGTTCTGTGCCGGTGCGGCGTGGTGATGCCGCGCTGCGCGGGCGCAGGCGCGGCGCCGGCGCCGGCGGTGTTGGCGGCGGGGGCGGGGCCGGGTTCCCGCCCAGCGCGGGCTATTCGCCCAGCAACGGCAACTCGTGCGCCCTGTGCTACCACTAGCCTGCCTGCTTCTGCTCATGCACCCCACTTCATCCGCTAGGGTGGTGGGGTTCTTGTTTGTGAGGCCTTTGGCTCTCATTCCTCATTGCTGAGGCATTGGGTGCTTGCAAGTGTGTTCGCACATGGAAGCATGTGCAAGGTCAGTTGTGCAGGGTGCCAGCCGCCTCGTGACATGTATTGGATGAGAGCGGTCGCTGCCGTGCTTGGACAGCACATGACGCGCGGCGCGGCGGGCGCAGGCGCGGCAACAGCATCAGCGGGCTGGCCAAGGCGGTCAGCAGCAAGCTGAGCGCCGGCAAGATGGGTGCCACTGGGGGCGCCAGCCGCGCCGGCTTCTCGCGCTTCGACGACGGCCAGCACGGCGTGGAGCTGGGCGGCAACGGCGCGGCGCGCTGAGCTCGCGCTTCAATGACGCTCGCACGGCGTGGAGCTGGGCGGCAACGGCGCCGCGCGCTGAGCCCATGTCCAGCAACAGCAGGCTCCGCCACGGGCGGTGCACTGGGTCGTACGTTGCGCTGGGTACGTCTCCTGCTTGGGGCAGGTCTGGCAGTGCACCTGGCTTGCTGTGCTGCACCCCGCTTGCTGTGAACACACGCAGCGACACGGGGGTGGCATGGCGTGCGGCGCCGCCCCTGCCTTGCCCGGCGTGGTTCCGCCCTGATATGGAGAGGCGCCGCTGCTGGGCCGGCGGCCTTGAGGCTGATTGGGTTGGCCCGGGCCCAACCAGGATGCGCTTGACATTCTCGCGTGCGGCAGAGAGAGAGCTTGGGCCCCAGAATGATGCGAGTTGCTATGACATCCCTTGGCTCCAGCTCTTTGCTGTCCATTGAAGCAGGGTGCGGAGTGAAAGGTGCAGAGTGCCGTGTAAAAGTAGCCAGGCTCAGGCTGGGGTGTGGGGCGGAACTGAGTCAGCATGGCTGTGTGTTTTGAGCCAGGCGCATCAGGTGCGCTTGAGCGAGGCAAGTCATGCTCCGTGCTTGTTTGTGCACACTCTCATGGTGGGTTGTATGTATGCGGGCAGAGGCGGCTGCTGACCTTTGCACAGGGCTGTAATGCGTGTTGGGTACTGCCTGGGTACCGCACTGTGCAGCGCATGTGCACTGCATGGGTAAGTTTGGGGCTTTGATAGTGAACAGAAGTCATGAAATGCATATGGTGACAGTAGCTAGGGCTTCCAGTGGGCAGGCCTTGCCACGGGTTGGCAAGGTTGCCCTTGTGGAACGGGTGGGTTTCTATTAATTAGTGGCGGCCTCATGATGGCGGCCTTTCCATGCGGTGTGCATGCCGCTGTTGCTGGCATGGGGCGCAGGCGCTCTGCCTTGCCTCAGCATGGGAGCTTTGCTGCCCTGTACCTGTTACTCCTCTGTGTAAGTATTCAAGGTCATTGCAGAGCAGGCTTCTAATCTTGCCATGTGGTGCAAGGGGACACACTTGCGAAAGCGGCACTTTGTATCCAGGTCCTACCGTTACGTGTGCGGGGGTTTGCTCCTGCATAAAGCGCTTGCAGTGTGCCTGCAGGGGTCTCTAACTACTCCAGCTTCGGCTTGCCTTCATTTGTCCACAAGTGTGTTCCTGATCTAGCCCATACTTGCAGCTAGCTTCGCTAGCACGCTGCGCGGCTGGGCGGGCTTTAAACGCGCGTGCATCTTGCAATATACTGCCCATAGACAGCCGCAATAAGTGAGCGCAGCAGAGCGCTGCTTCGCTTGCCGACGAGCTGTACCGGATATCCTGCAGCTGCAGAGAGCCCCACGTGCAGCCCCTGAGGCGCCGCGCATGGCGCAGCGCGAGGCCTGCGTGCGGGGGTGCAGGCGCAGCAACACTGAGCTGCTGCTTCAGCAGGGCGTGAGGTGTCACTGCCAGTCAGCCGGGCCGAGGAGGCGAGCGCAGCGGCGCGCAGCGATGCGTGATGCCGCGTCCGCGGTGCTCTGTGTGCTGGCGATGGCAGCCACGGCTGTCGCAAAGCCGACGCAGATGGTGGTGTTTGGCGACTCCCTGGCCGACGACGGCGGCGTGCGCAGCTTCCGCGCTATATCTACAGCAGCTCTGGCTGCCACGTTTGCACAGCCGTACCCAGCGGGCCAGGGCCTGGACGCCGCGGCAGCATTGACAGCCGCGCAGCCCTTTGTGCGCGCCCGCCGTGCCCCTGCTGGCCGCAGCAGAGGGGTTGAGCGCTGCACAGCCGCTAGTGCACCTCAGCGCACACCTGCACCCTGGCTGGGGATCTCAAACCCACACTGGTGTTTGACCACTACGCAGCCTCATAACCATATGCGCGCCAACCACAATACCCGCAGTGGACCGGCCAGGCGCTGATGGGTCTGGCGCCCTTGCAGGTCCAGCCAGGGAAGCCATACGCCAACTTCGTATACAGTGCGGCCCCGCGCCTTGCCAGTGTGGCTCTCAAGTGTACAGCGCCGGCAGCCTGCGCCATGTGAGCGCGTCGTGGCTCTGACTCCTCTGCACACGCTCCGCTGCAGGCAATGGGCCCAACTATGCGATGCAAGTCGCGGCCGCCACCAACCTCACGCTGGTTAACTACGCCATAGGTGGTGCGACGTCTGGGTACGTACGCATATTGCCGTGGCCCCGTGCTTGCCTGGTATCATACCGCGCCTCTTTGGTGCACAATCTGCACAACCTGACACCTGAACGCGGGGAGGCTGCGCCCCAAGCGTACCTCCTCTGCTGACCGGCCCCTGGTGGCTGCCTGGCAGGCTCTCTGGCAGCCTGGTGTCGTCCACGAACCAGGCGATCCAGGCGCTGCTGAACAAGGCGACCAGCACGCCGCCCTGCTCGGCCGCGCACGGCTGCTACAACATGACCTTCACCGGCGCGACCATTCCCTCGCTGCTGGACCAGGTGTGCGACGCGGGTGCATGCCGAGCCAGCCGACAGGCAGAACCCTTCTCCTCAGAGAGCCTGTTGCGCTGCTCAACGAAGGGACAGGCGCGGGTGTACGCCAGCTCCTCCTTGCCTTGGGACTATTACTTGTGTCCACAATCTTGTTCTGCCATCCACATGTGACTGTGTCGCCGGCCACGCTTGCGTGTGGCGGCCACGCGTGAGTGAGCAGGCGGTCGGGTGTGAGCATGTCGGCGAGAGGTGGACCAAGCAGCACAGCGCTGGCGCAGGTGACCCAGTACCTGAGCGACCAGCCGTACGTGGACCCGCAGACGCCGCACTTTATCGACATCGGCGGCAATGACATCCTGGCGCTGCTGCTAGCGGTGCGCCGCCGGCTGGCCGATCTGGCGCGCCGTGGGCGGCCAGCGCGGTGCATGCCAGCGGCTTGCTGCCTCCCGCCGAACTCCTTGGGCTGCTGACATCGAGTCGGCGGGTATAGCCGTTTGCAGGCGCCAATGCATGCGAGGCTGGGGAGGCAGCACTGGTTGTGCATCCCCACAGCTATCACACATCGGCACGGCAGGGTTCTCTGAGCCCAGATGCACCCAACATCGCCCAAGTCTGCATGCAAAACTGGCGGAGCTTGCTCATGGAGAGTGCATCACCGCATGACAGCAGTATCCTTTTAGCGACTACATGTACCGCACTAAGTGTGGCTTCTGCATGGGCGCAGCTTGTCAAGGTGGTGCATGTCGGTGTTGGGACCATGCAGTGCATGTCAGCGTTGGTGACACGCAGTGCATGCCAGCGACAGCAGCGTATAACTCAGTCGAAGGCGCCGCGTCAGTTTGCGTGCTCTTCTTGCAGGTGCTCGCCAACTCTGCCACCGTCAACGATGTGCCGATGTTCACACAAAACTTCACCATGGTGCGAAAGCGCATTTGTCTTTGCACACGTAGTATTCCCTGAGGACCACTTTGGTCATGCATGTTCAACCTGATCACCGCCCTGCTGTGCGAAGCAGCGGCATCCACGTACGTGGCCTCACGCACCTGGCACGCAAAACCTCATGCGCCTGGCACGCAGCGACAGCATGCAGGGCACTGCTACGAGGAAGCTCATGCGCTTGCGAGCATGCGCTGTGCGCGGCGCAGGCGGTGAAGCAGGCGGTGGACCGGCTGTACACAGCCGGTGTGCGGCGCTTCTTCATCATGGGCGCGCCGCCGCTGCACGACGCGCCGACGATGCGCGTCATGGCGCCCTCGCTGGCCGCAAGCGACCTGGGCCGCCTGGCCGCGTTCGGCCTGCAGACGGGCCTGGACGCGCAGACCCAGGTCTGCGCGCCCTGTCCCTGGTTGGACATACCGCTAAATGTCAGCACTAAATGGCACAGTTGCCCGCTGCCAACGACCGATCCGGGCCTCCTGGCCACTCCTGAGCTAGTGGGGCTCGCCACGCATCTGCCGCCTGCACCCAGCGGCCGGTGCTCTCAACGCCTGGTCAGCACCACACTTGCACGAGGCACACCGTGCCAGCGGAGAAAGGTGGGCGCTGCCAGCGTGGAGTCCTCCCGACTCTGGCCCTTTTGCGCAGGCGCTGGCGGCGCTCCCGGCCGCGCTGCCGCTGCCGCCCGGCGAGCAAAGGCGCTCCTCCCGCTGGACGCCATGCCAGTGTGCGGAGTGCGAGACCAGGTTATAGTACCCAAACCCTGCCGCGCCGCGCAGGCGCTGGTGGACGCGTTCCCGCTGCTGTACCCGGCGGCCCAGGGCGACTGCTTCCCGCTCAAAACACCATCCTCCTTGCGAACACTGCCTGTTGAGCGACCGAATCAGCGGCCTCTGACCCTGCCGCGCCGCGCAGGCGCTGGTGGACGCGTTCCCGCTGCTGTACCCGGCGGCCAAGGGCGTCTTCTTCCCGCTCAACACCATCTTCCTGGACGCCAAGAACCGCGCGCGCAATTACGGCTTCACCAATGTGGCGGACGCGTGCTACGACGGTGCCGTGCCCGGCATCGCCGCGCCCGCCAGCACGGTCCCGTGCGGCAACCCGGACGAGTACATCTACTGGGTGCGCCCCTGCGTCTGCGGCGCGCTTGCGCGCGCCGCGACACGCAGTGTGTGCAGTGGCTGAGCAGGCCACTGCGAGGCCGGGCCTTAGTTGCATTGCCGGCTGCCAGCAGCGTTCGTGATCAGGTCCAGACATCAAGGGCGCGCGCATGCATGATGTGACCTCAGGAGAAGGTCATCACCGTGCAACAAAAGATGCCCTGCATGTCATTTGGCAGCTGCTGCTGTTGCCAAGTGACAGAGGACCCTGCAACAGCAGCTGCATGCCCAGAAAGTGTGCAAATAGATATGTGGTCAGGAACGCTGTGGATGTGCAGGCTGGTGTGTTCATGGTGCACGTTTGCACAAAATTCATGATAAAGATGCTGGCGTTGCACCTGTGACGGATGCGCACACATGTCATATCCCAACCCTGCTGTGAGCAAATGCATCTGTCTGAACGGCCGCCCCGTCTGGCACCGCAGGACCGGGTGCACCCGACGCACCGCTTTGTGATGCTGCTGGCGCCGCGCGTGCTGGAGGCTGTGCAGGTCCTGCTGCAGTAGAGGCCGCTGCGCAGGTATGTAGTAGCAGTGCTGTCAGACAGAGGAGAACTTTGGGAGCCCAATGAAGTCGTGCCGCGTGAAATGGGGGCGGTGTATTTTCTGCTAGAGGCAGTCAGCCTGCACAGCTTTTTGCTCAAGCTGCGCTCAGAAGCTGCGTTCTAACGGGCAGGTGGGAATTGCTGGCAATGTGCAGCCCGTGAGGCTGTGCATGCACTCTGATCACGGACCCAAATGGCCACACACTGCAGCCTATGATGGTGGGATGGGGCGGCCGGCTGGCTCCAAGCGCGACTAATCAATAGGCAGCCTGTGCATGGCATCGGGTGATTGGGTTGCTTTAGGCACCGGGTATTCAAGCACTTGTTGTAGTACATTATGTGGCTCTGTCGCGCGCAAGCAGTATGAGAGCGTTATAGACTGCATGGTCTGTGTGGGGCACGCTGTAGGTGTGCGGGCAGCAGTCCAAGGGCCAGCTCCATGAAACAAGTCACTTGCAATCTGTGCACAAGATTAAGGGCAAGTTAGTTAAGGGCAAAACTGAAGCCAATCGCTGGGCCCCTTGACCGCATGACATCCCATGCGCTTGAGCAGCCCCAACCCTGTGTAGAGCATGATTCCTTGAACCCCTATGATATCATGGTAAGTGTATGTAGTAGAACCTGGGCGTAGGTGATTGGGCAGGCAATGCACTGTTCTTTTCATTTGTAAGCACACTCAGTCCACTGATGCGTCTGTACGGTGTTAACAAATGTGTGAGCATAGTCATGCTATGTGTGCACACTTGCATTTTGCCTTATGCCGGAAGGACAGCTTGCCCGGCGGGATGCTTGAGCTCAGACTATGTCACACTGAACCCTTCCCCTGCGGCTGGTTCCGCAAATGCCGCAGCTCGCCACTGCTCCATGGCTGAATTCAGCAAGGCGACAGCCTCGACTCATACACCCCCATGCTGCAGCAGCTGCGCCGAGCAGCTCTCCAGCAAGCCTGCAAGCACAGTTGCACCACCTGCTGCTGCCGCTCCAGTGACGCCAGCCGCTGCGCTGCTGCCAGCTCCGACCCAACCTCTCCGCGATGATCTCTGAGTCACCACCGAGTTCAGGAGGCCGGCACCCTCCAGCGTGGCGCTGTCATCCAGCAGCGGCCGTGATGGGAAGCCAGCCAGCAGCTGGCGACCCGCGGCAGCGGCTCCGGCCTGCGCTGCAATGAACCTGCGCCACCCTTGCCATTTTGAGTTGCGCAGACTCGTCAGCATGAAGCGGACTTCTCTGATTTGTCATTTGTCATTTGTGAGCACCCGGCAGCTATGGAAGCCTGACACAGGGTAGGCATGCCTATGTTGCCTTGCACCTGCCCACCTCACTGTGCTTGCGCGCTGCAAGCAGCCCGCTCAGAAGAGAAAGGTAGATAGCTTGAAAAAAATGCCTGATTTGAGCGCTGCATGCATGCATGCGCAGGTTGCCTGTCGTCTGCATGTGAGTGCAGCAGTTCATCCTCGCATGTTACTTCTTCCTCGAGCACCTCATTAGGTAGACGGTAGACAAAAGAGTAAAAAGCATGTGAAGGCTCCCCACGCAGCGCCGTGGCGTGCCCGCGGGGCATCACAGCGCTCAGGCAAGAATAAAGAGAGCGGCCAGCGGCGCACCGGCGAAGATCGCCAACCGTCTGCGTAGGGTTGAAACGCGCGGCCAGCCTCGCGCCATCCATCAGCCGCACCTGCACGCACATCGTGAAATGCGCCACAGGTGAATCCCGCAGCACCTCGGCAATGAGTCAGAGCGCCACGGGTATGGCAAGACTTCTGGCTTGCAGCATGCCCAGCGGCGCCTGCGCGCCGCACGGGTGTCTCTGGCGGGTTTGCACTGTGCTATAGTCGCACCTGCACGCCCGTCGTGGGGCCTTCCGCTGGGCCCTCCCATGCGCCTGCTGGCTGCGCTGCAGGCGCGGGCGCGGGCTGCGGCGCCGCACCGCTGTCGTCTGCACCGTCCACCAGGGCACAGTAAGCAGCTTGGCGCGTCATGCATCACCTGGATAGAGGGTTACCCATGCATAGCGCAGACGTGACATGCGCCATGCCAGGCTCAGCACCTGCTCCACCAGCAGGCAAGGTATGAAGTGTGGAGCAGTGGGCACCGGTTTGGGCCATGCTTGATGTGTTCCTGAGCTGACAGCACAACATCTGAAGAGGGAGGAAGTGCCTCCGCAGACATCCGGATACAGTGGCGGGCCAACCTGCCAGCGTGCGGCCCCGGCCAGAAAAGACGCTGCACGCTGCGTTGTGCTTCTGGAGCAGGGCGGCCAAACCCTTCACATCAGCTCCAACAACCTCGTCTACCTGTGTCATGTCGCAAGCATGGTCAGCTATGCAAGCAAAGCGTTTGTTTCACTGCCAACCTGCGCTGAGCAGTTCAGAGCGACATAGGCACCACACTGCCGCCATAGTGAAGGAAGCCAGTCCAGCTGCTTCTCGCACCATTTTCCCAGCTTTATATATCTGGAAGGTAGGCATCGCCCTCACGCCGCACTCCTGAGAGACGTCCTGCACAAGCCCGCACCATCCTCTTGTTGGCGTTATTTCCTACGCTTGGCAACAGCTACTGACCGCTCACAGTGCAGGAGTGTAGGAGTGTGTCAGGTGTCAAACTCTGACAGAACGGGTGTCAAAGTGACTGAACGGAAGCAGAACCCTGCCATACACAGTGAAGCACAAAGCAAGGATGAGTTGATGTGCGCCTTGGTGTGTCATTCTTCCATCAAACGCACTGAGGATAACGTGTGGAAGGCAGGGACAGACCGGGACACCATCAACGTCCACCTTCAAGAAAACTACGTTGGTAAATTCCTTGGCCATCCGCGCGAACAACGGGGCAACCATCTTGCACGGCCCGCACCAGGTTGCAGTAAAGTCAACACACACCTGCAGCATAGCGTCTGTATCGCTTACTGGCAGGCAGTCGCCACCCTTGCTGTTTCATTTACACGACTCGGCCACAAAGCGCCATCAGCCAAGTCAGTGTCCGCACTGCTTTGCCCGAGGTCCGAGAAGCTGCCATCTGCGCCTCCCACTCCCGCACGGAGCTGACCTCAAAAATGCTCATCGCTAGCGCTACAGGTGGCCGCTTCTGGGTGAGCCGAGAACTTCAATCTCTTCCTCTACTGCCAGTGCTTCAAGACACCTCTGCTAGTGCTAGCAGCGCTGTTGAAAAGCAGCTCTCCTATAACCTAACTAAGGTTCCCCAGTCTTGTCGCCCAGCCAGAGGGGCAGCTCAGGGAGGAGGGAGCTCAGAGCACTGGATGCAGCAGGCACGTCGCTTCCTGCTTGCAGCAGGCGCTGTCTTCCTGGTGCACTTGATTCTTTACCCTTTCATTGGCCTCTGGCCAGCCGTGTCACTGGTCATCAGCACCTGTGTGCTCTCGATGATGCTCGCTTGCAAGGTTATTTAGGTGATGCGTGCACCAGCATATGGCGCAGAGCACCGCTGCTGCAGCGGGGCTCTGGGCTCAGGCAATGCAGGCGTGGCAAGTCGCGGCATGGGTGCCAGCCACCGTTGCCTTCCAGCGCTTTATTTACGGCGTGCACGAAGTGGGGGGACGTTCGATGCAGCCCACACTCAATTCCGCCGATGAACCGAACGCCTTTGGTATAAACGACTTCGTGCTGGTCGAGAAGTGGACATCGCGGGCGCACTGGTACCGGCGGGGGGATGTGGTGCTACTGCGGTGTGCGCCTGGGCAGAAGTCTGTCCTGCTGCTCCCGCTGGTGCTCTGCAGCGTCTCCGCCGCCAGTGCCTGTGGTGTGGGTGCCACAAGCCAGAGCAACGCGCTCGAACGCCCGAGGGCCGCCACACTTTGTGAGGGCATGTCTGGCCGGTGGCAGTCCCAGCTCACGAGGCGCTTGCAGCCTGCAGACTGCTGAGCGCCTCTGCTAGAAAGACCGCACTTCAGGTCGCCAGACAGTTTGGCTCATACCTAAGTATGCGTATCACAGCGCACTGTGCACTGGCTGGCACAACATGAAAAGAAAGTGCAGGCTTGCGGAGGCCCACGTTGCTGTCGTGAGATTCACACGCCGCTGAAGCGCGGCAGCGCTTGCAGGTCGCCGGACGTGCCGGGCGCGGTCCTCATCAAGCGCCTGGTGGCGCTGGAGGGCGACTGGCTGTATGTGCCCGGGCGCGCTGACGTGCAGAAGATCCCAAAGGCGCGGCACGACCCAGCACCTCTTTTCCGAGCGCCTCTGGCCCCCAAGCTTCCACAGCGCACAGGACTGCTGATGCGTTTCTTGCAGCTGCGCCTCACCCGAGCGTCGGTGGGTGGCACTGCGTTCTACGGGCCATCGTGCAACGCACAGGAAGTGACAGCCGTGGTGATATCCATGTGCAGCCAGCTGCGCTCCTGGCGCGTGCGGCCCTGTGTAGGGCCGCCTGCCCCATGTCCTGGAGCGCAGCTGTTGACACCTGCCAGTACGCCAGCATGCAGCAGCCCCGCTGCAACGCCGTCATGCTCTGCATGTAGGGGTCGGGCAGGGTAGCCTACACCCTTGAGCTCGCCGGCGGGCAGCATGCGAAGCTCAACTGTTCCGGTGCCCTGTGTGGTCATGCACGACTGCGCAACCTGCCTTACATGCTCATCATGTGCCGGGTAGGCGCTGCAGCCCTGTCCGCCCAATGGTGCTTGTAACCGCGATACTGCCTGCCCAACAGGGCTACTGCTGGGTGGAAGGTGACAATCTGGAGCTCAGCGCCGACTCCCGCACCCGCTATGGCCCGGTGTGTGGCCCGGAGTGGGAGCGGCTCCACAGCGTGGGGCTGCGTGCCCGACTAGCTACAGTGTGTGCCGGCGGCAGGCCGGCCACCGACAAGTCGTGTCCCAAGAGTGCTAGGATGGTTGACCAGCGAGGTGCTGCCAGCACTGTCTGAACAGCAGCAAATGTTCTCGCGGCGTGGTTGCTGCTCAAGTAACTGCTCTGTGCTAAGCAGTGCCATGTGGCCATCTCAAGTTTACGCTGCTCTGTGGCAGGCCAGTCGGCGATTGGCAATGCGTATGCAACTGCCCGTAGGTCCCCCTGGCGATGGTGGAGGGCACCGCGCTCGCGGTGGTGTGGCCGCCCTGGCGCGCGGCGCGCGTGCGGCCGCGCGACCCCTCAGAGCGTCTCATTGTGCGCAACCCGCAGCCGCTGCAGCGCGGCACGGCCGATAAGGACGAATGCTAGCCCCAAGGCGACCGCTGCCTGCACGCGCATGGAGCCGCGCTTGTGGTTGCGCGCCTGCATGTCGGCCTGCCCTCCTCAGCAAGGCCCTGCCAGCCCAGCAGCATGGCGCCTGGCAAATGGCTGTGGCTGAGAGCACCGCCCATGTACCGGCCGCGGGCAGCGCTCCTGGCATGCAGGCCGCGAGGCGTGTCAGCTTGTACAAGGCGTGTGGATGTACTGACACTGCAGTGAGCACTGGTTGTCAGGGTTCTGTGTCAAACAAATGCATTAGCTGGAAGCAGGTTAATGCATGACGATGCAGACGAGCTGTGGTCTGCATCGGCCTTGTCTGTGCTGTCCTGTTTTCTGTCTGGTTTGTGCCTTGCGCATGGCCTATGTCTCCAAGTCAGGCTGCATGACTTTGAGGTCGCTTTGTTGGGCGGCTGTGCAACAACACATTGCACATGTGCCACTGCTTGGTTCTGAGCTTCCTTGAACACACAGCACGCAGCGTGCTCACCGACAAAAAAAATACAGGACTCCATGCACCTGTACAGCACGGACGTCGATAATTGGCTTGCTGCACAAACAGCTTGCTGCCGCATAACATCGCATGGAAGTGATCTGCCCCAGAGGATGCCGGTCATGCACAAAGCCAAGTGGGCAATATCTTTACCACAGGCACATGTCAGTGCCAAACGTCGCACGTCAACATGTCAGTCAAAAATGTGCTGTCCTGCACTTATATGTGTGCCAAAAAACGCAGCTGCAGCAGAAAAGCGCCACACGCCAACAGCAAACGCTCATGCGCTGCAATTCTGGCGCTGCAACACAGCTTGCCAAGGGCCATACGCAAGCCCCAAAACACTTAGACTAATCTTTTATGATTAATATTGTATGCTCGTTACCAATACCAGTCAATGTGCATAAGTTCAGCAACGAGAGCCATTTCAGCTCAAGTCACTTATATTTGTCCATGATCCGCGAGGCTTCACTCAAGAGGTCGCCGCCCCCGCCGCCGCCCCCGCCGCCGCCGCCGCCGCCACCGCCGCCACCCCCGCCCTTTGACAGCTTCAGAAACAGGTATGCGGCACCGCCCAGGACCAGGAAGAAGAACGCTGTGGACAACACCTGCGCGCCAGTAACAACACACCCACTCAACCCTCCAACGTCCCCAACTCCAAACTGCGTGGAGGAAGGCATTCTTTGAGCACGACCCAGCGCAAGCACCTCTGCCACAGCTTTTGCTGCCACGCCAAACAGACACTCCAGCGCACCCAGTCACACGCTCAAACAGGCAGGGGCTGTATAAGCGCGACTGCGGCAAGCAGCAGACCCTGGTTGTGCGCCTTTCCCGTGCAAGCATCGGAATTGATAGAGCGTGCGAGGCAAGGTGGACGCACCCTCTGGAATATCCAGAGCGCAACCAGACCGCCCACGCCAACCACCGCGAGCTTTGCAGCCGGGCGCGGGACGGATGCGGGAATCAGCGACGCTGCGGAGGTGGCCAGCCTGTCCCCAGACCGCACGACACCTGCGACGTACATGTCAGCCACCGCAGTGTGTGCGCGACGCCGCCGGGCCAGCCAGCCTGGCCCCATGCCTCGCTTAACCTGCGGTGCACACTTGACCGTGTGCCAACAGAGAGACACGCTCACTCCACACGTTTTCACAGCTCACTGTCCCTGCATGCCACTGCCAGGCACATTCCCACCATCACACATGCAGCACAAAGTGTCTCCCACACACATATGTCTGCAAGATCACAGACAATTTGTTATTGCAAGTGTGGGCAAGGACAACGTTTCAAGCGCACTTCGTAGCGAGTCTCCCACCCCCTCATCCTCTGCACGCACAGTGACGCAGCTGCTGCGGCGCCTTGCAGCGCTGTGCTGCGTGCGGCACACGCGCTGCGGCGCTTGCCTGTTGAGCGCCCTGCGCAGCTTGCAGCAGCAAGTTAAGGTGGAGGGATTGTTTTTCTTTGCGTGACAGAGGTGCACAGGCGCCCTGCATAGCTTGCAACAGCAAGTAAGGTTGAACGGCATTTTCCTGAGCAAGACAGAGACGCACAGGTTCAGGGAGGAAAGTGCTGCACCTCTGCGGCCAGGCGGAAGCCGGGGAGGCTGCGCAGCCTGCGAAGCAGCAGACCGCCCTCATCGCTTGTACTGGCGGGACCTTCCACACACGACAAGCGCACAGCAAGCAGCAGCTGTGACAGCGCTTAGTCAGGCCCCAAGATGTGCCCTACTTGCCATTCAAACGATGAAGGAGCAGGAGCTGTGCAAAGCGGAGCTGCCGTCTGTGGGCGCCATAGCTCGCGGCTGCTCCAGCAGCTGTGCTGTGTCTAGCAGTGTGCCAGGTCGCGACGCAGGGTCACCTGTGTGTGCGCGTCTGGAACCAAGCCGATCAGGTGAGTGATCTGGTGCCGTCACGCCCAGCAGGCCCGCACGGCAATCCGTTCTGGCCAGGCAACCATGTCTCCGCTGAAGACTGTTGCGACCAGGTTCCGTAGACACAGCACCTCAGGCTCTTGCTGTTGATGATGCAATCCTGAGCTCCCTGCGCGCCGCAGGTCCTGTGTGCACACGCCGCGCGCATAGCCGCCCAGCACATCTCCGCCACCGCGCACCTATACGGTGCCGCTGCTTGTGGCTGCGCAAGCAGCCTGACGCTCAGCACCCTGCGCCCCGGACCGGTCCTGCGGCCGTGCCACCTGCGCTCTCTCTGCAGCTGCATATCAAGTCTGGGGCGACCCATGCCAGCCGCCGCTGTGCTTTGGTCGCCTGGTGTGGCGCGAGCGCACGTGGCCGCGATATATGCCCTGCCATTCCCCGCTGCGCTGTTCCCGCGGTCGCGGCCTGGCCTGGCCGCGTGTCCCGCAGAGCACGCAGCCAGCCCCTTGCAAGCAGAGGCAGCGGCCCGCTGCACTCTGCTGCTGTGCGACGGTGCGCCGCGACTGGGAGACGCAGCGTGCAGCGTGTGGGTGGGTGAGCAGCCCAGCCTAGGTCACCCACTGGGAGCGCGCGGCTGCCGGGGCGCTGCTCACCTGCCAGAGCAGCCGGCTGTGCACACATGCAGATCTGCCCCGGCAGGTGCCAGGTTGCTGCAGAGCGGCCCTGCCGCGCGCACCGCTGCAGAGCGGTCAGCCGCAGCGGCAGCAGCGCCAGCCGCAGTGAGCCCAGCGGTGGCTCTGACCGCCGCAGCTGCAGCGGCAGCTGCCGCCGCTGAAGCGGAGGCAGCGGCCGCTGCAGCCGCCGACCGCGCGCGCAGCGACCCCTCCGCAGCCGCCGCAGTGCTGCGCAGCCTGGCAGCTCCAAGGGAAGGAGTTGCCTGTGGGACTGGCTGGGACGCGCCGCCTGCGGCCAGCAGAAGCATGGCAGCCGCTGCAGGCAGCGCCTGCCGGGGAGACTGGCGCATGCCGTGCGCGGCAAGCAGCCTCACGGCTCGTTCAGCGGCCGACGCGGGCGAGGACGAGTGGGGCGCGCCTGCACCAGCTGGGGATGGCAAGCGTGGGGGCCCCGGCTCTGCAGCAGGATCGGCAGCGGCGGCGCCGAGCGGCTGTCTTGGCACAGGGCCGGCGCGCGGCAACCTGCCCGCGGTGCCTAGGCGGCCGCGGTCCAGCAGGGCGGCGATGGCGGCAGCATGCAGGGCCCGGGTGCGCACTGGCACACTGTGGCAGTGTCACATGACGCGTCGCAGCGCTGCACACGTCTTGCACAAAGGTATCGTTTGAGATGCCACAAAGCTGACCAATTGTACTGTGCGATGCTTGGTTGGAACGCAAGGGCTTTAGTAGCGATGCGGCAAGGCACCACACGCACTTGCTTGGCCCAGCGCAGACAGTGGTGGGCGCGCGCAGGGCCGCTCCGTGGCCAGGTCAGTTCCGGACCGCCGATATGGCAGCCCGCCTGCTCAGGTTGGCGGCAAGCGCGGCGGGGCGCAGCCGGCCGCCTGCCCGCAGACTCCGCCGCCGCCTGCTGAGGCCGACGCTTGCAGCTCTGCGTGCCTGCTCGCGGCAGTCCGCAAGCGCACCAGGGTGCAGGCGCCCGAGCCCGCCCCAGCGCTCGCGCCTGCAGCGGCATGCACCGGCGACCCCACCGCGCTCGCATGTAGCGCATCACAGGCGCGTGCGGGTGCGAGCGGACGCAGTGCGCCAGGCGCCTGTGCATGCAGCGGCTGCGGACCGCGCTCCGTGATGCCCGAGGGCCCAAGGCATGAGCGGCCCCAGGCACATGCATGCGGTTGGCACCATGCATGGCTGGGTGCAGCAGCTGGTGGGCGGCAGGCGCCTGCGCCTGCCTCTGCAGGGATGCCGGCTGCACAGGCTGAAGCAGACCAGCAGTCGGCTGGGAACAGCACATGCCACGCGCGTGCATGGTGGGCTTGTGCTGAAGCGCCAGGCAGCTTTCACAGCGCCTTTGTCACGCCGAAGTATTCCTCACTGTAGGGTAGAGGAAGGGGCAGGTTGATGCTTGAGCCATGCCCACTTGTGCGCCTCTGGGGTGTTCCGTCCGGGAACTATGCCTGGCAACTGTAGCAGGACTCTGTTGCGGTGCTACACCCCCCGCCCTGTGCATTTAGTGTGGGTGTATAGGATCTC
>JAABUH010002682.1_pt1 | contig 16643 bp, 13 predicted proteins | sample 5559121 | NCBI WGS metagenome assembly JAABUH01 (sample SAMN10711871, study PRJNA513364) | rock metagenome | isolation source: Antarctica rocks | place: Antarctica: Victoria Land, Battleship Promontory nord | collected 2015-12-28
AGGGTTAGGTAGAGGGGTTGTGATGAGATGAGAGATTGGGTTGGGGTGATAGCGATGGAGAGAAAGCACTTTAAATGAACGGCTGATTCAAAATTCATAGCTCATCCCTAGACTACCTACTGTAGCTAGCTTTAGGTACAACCCGCTTCCATCACATAGACTACAGACGCGCAATCAGAAACGCCATCAAAAAGCCCTTCCCATACCCCCCCACGAGGTAGACGCCGGGTATCGTTTCCATCCATATCGTACCCATCCATTTGCAGCGTTTTCCGGCCCTTCCTCATGCAAGGTTAGGACCTGCATGGGCCTTCAGAATAGATCATGGCTCATGAGAACATATCCAGAAAGTTCGTCGGTTCAGCTGGCGCCGGGCCTAGGATAGCGTCGACGTCCTTTTGATCGATCACGGCACCTTTGCCGGAGCATTTGGCCTTGGATTTGAGCTGTGAGCATAAATCGTCCATGTCGATTTCCCCGGATTGGGCCTTTTGTGAGGTTTGAACACGATCCCTGAAGTGCGAAAATGTTAGTGGGTAATGATGAGAGTTGTTATGTTTTACGAACCAAAGCTTGTCGCATGTCAAGAATTGCTTCTTGTCCTCGCCTGGGACCACCTCGTTAGGGCTTCCGTTCCGTTGAACCTCAATCTCCTTTATGAAATCTTTCTTTGGTGGTTGGCTGGCCACATCTCCGGTGTTGTAGGGGCTTGCAAAGTCATTGTTGAGTGGGAACGCGTCATTGAAGTAGTCACCAAAGGTATTCAATATGTTGTCCTGTGGGTCTCGGTAATCTCCGAAAAGCACTGGATCGAATTGCCCGCCATTCTGTTGCGCCATCCAGTCGAAGCCATTGCCACCTACAGGTGGAGGCCCCATCAAATTCGAAGTAGCTGAAGAACCGTTAGATTCTGATAACATTGGAGGAACCGGATTAGCTATGCTTCCGCAGGCTTTGGCCCACTCGTCGCAGAAGGATTTCTTACCTCCTGATGAGTTTTGGATTTTGGATTCCTCATTGATAGTGTCGAGAACAGGCTCGCTTCCCTTGCGATTATCCGGAGACTCCGCTGACGACTCTGGAGTCGTGCCGCATGAAGAATCGAGTGCATGCGACATTGAAGAAGCGGGCGAATCAGTGAGTGATGCAGATGATGCATGGTGGACATTTGGCACTTGGCTTTGCCCATTGACGCTACCAAAGCTGTCTTTCTTGGCTGAACCATTCATGGATGCAGCATTGGAGCCAGGGTATGACATGTAATCTGTGGAATTGCTTCGGTTGGCATATTCAAGGACCGAAGGACTGAACAAGCCCCTAAGCTCATCATCGCCAGTATTATCAAGGCCATCTGTAGGCGCCTTGCTTGATCCTGTCACGTTCAATGGTGCAGCAGTGCCGTTTAGAGTTGTGGGTGACAACGCATTTGCCGAACTCGAAGAACTCTTCCGAAGCCCGTTTTGAAGCTTAGGACTTGAGGAAGAGGCTGAACGTTGGCCATTCTGCACGGGAGAAGTAGTCTTCACTAGTGACCCATTGTTCAAATACGAGCCAGGGAGGTCGCCAAATTTAGGGAAGGCGAATGAAAAATCATTGCCACCACTATTGAACCCTCGTGACTGAGTCGCGGACGGTGGCGGAGAGTAACCGGCGCCAGAGACATTCATCGACAATCGCTTGCGATACTCCTTCAGCTCCGTTTGAAGCTTGTCTACCGTTGCACGAAGACGTCCGTTTTCATGATTGGCATTTTCTGAAGCTTTCTCCAGGTCTTCGACTTTTGTTTCAAGATCCTTCAGATGACGCTCCTTGCGTTCGCGGAATGCTCTCTGGGCGGCTCTATTTTGCGCCTTTCGTTTCTGGAGGATAGAATGTCAGAGACAGCACCAATGGTTTGCTATGTCAGTGAACATACCGTCGTTGGTTCACCAGTCAGCGGCTTGCGCCCAGGCTTCTGTGCAGTTTTTTTGACAGCCTTGTCGTCACCCTCGCGCCTCTTGCTAGAGCCCTCTTCGTCGCCATCTTCATCAGTGGATGCCTTCCGTTTATCATGATGATCACCGAACTCGTTGAACTCCGCCCCAGGTAGGTCACCAAACAATTCTTCGCCGTTGTTGTCCCAATCGAAGTTACCATCATCCAAATTATCGTAATTATCTAAGAAGGGACTTTCGTCGAAGCTCCCGAGGCCGCCGGAGCCTGGTGTCTTCTGCGTTGGCGATGTATACATGTCTGAGCCGTTTGCCATTGCGCCGTCGTCCGATTGCTCGGCGCCGGTGAAGGAATTTTCGTGATTTAGGCTTCCGTCGGAATGCTTCTGATGATGGCCCTGAGCGGCGCTTGAAGACAGCGTTGTGCGGAGAAGACCCTCCTGGGAGGGTGTCAACGAAAGATCCGAACCAAAAGCTGTACCGCTCATGTTATTCCTCAGCCTGTCTTCTCCAAGGCGAGTAGATGTCCACGCAGTTGGTCGTACGTCGATGGGGAGCAGAATGAGGTAATTCTGGGTAGAAGCGGAGGATTGATTTGCGCCGACCGACCCCGCCGAGCCCACGTCGATCTGAAGCCTCGCTGGGTGATTGAGGGCGACAATTGCAGCTTACGATGATGCTGTTGACTTCAATCTCAAGCAGCAGATGAAATTGATGGCAACGAGGTGCAATGATGTCCGCTGACTTGGAGATGGAAAAAGACGAAGCTAGAACAGGGAGGCAGGGAGGCAGGATGGAATTGCGTGGTGCAGATTGATTCTGATAGGACCAATTGGATCCTTCGTGCCTGAACAATCGGTGAGCCGTTGATGCCGATCCAGTCTCGAGGCACGATGACCGATGACTCGACACGACAGAATTAGAATTGGGGGTGGTGGTGTGTTTGGACAGTTGCACGCTTCAGCACGGTGTCATCATTAAACGCTCAAGCCCTGCCAATCCTGGTTCTGAAAACAACTGAATCTCTAGCCAGGTCTGACTCTTCTGCTCATTTCATTTCTCAGCCACTGCAAGAGCCTCGACCTTCAGACTTTCAAATGACAGCCAATCAAGGGGCATGAAGTGTTCGATATCGGTGGGGTGGGTTATGGATTAGAAATCAAACAATGCATTCCGAGGATTACCCATTGCGTGCGCTAGACCTACTAGTCCGTCTCGCTAAGCTATATCCAGCTAGAGACTGTGAGGGTATGCCAACTCCCTCTAGGCCTCATCGTTATCTTCGATTTGACCATTGCGTTCAATTGCTTGAGCCTTCGAGTAACAACCATACATATCCTTTCGGCGTGGAGAAATCGGAATTCAGTCGCTTAATTCTGTTGCTCCCAGGTCCTATCTATTTTTCATCAGACATTGGGCGCTGACCTCCCGCTCTTCCGCACTCGGTCACTGTGAACGAAGGGCAATATGAGCAACGAAGTGGCATCTCTGGAAGCTGAGATCAAAGACTACAAGATACAGGTAAGGCCCACTCACCCTCCCATTTCTACCCGACAGACTAACAATCTGTCACCTCCAGCTGGAGTCCGTCCAGTCAGGCCTCCAAGTCGATCCAGACAACGCGGAGTTGCAAAATCTCAAGACAGAGCTTGAAGAAGTCATTTCCCTCACCGAATCCGCGATCGCAGAGCTAAAGCCAGCTTCAGCACCAGCCCCGGCCAAGAAGCCATCGCCGCCACCAGTCAAGGAGAAATGGTCCAAGGAGAATCACCCCGCTTTTCAGGCAGGGTATCGCAAACCAGCTGGCCCGCAAGAGCCAGCAGACGAACCTCAGACACCAACGACTTTCTCGGTCAATGATACTGTCTTAGCAAAGTGGAAGTCCGGAGACAAAGCTTTTTACCCGGCCAGGATCACATCCATCACCGGTTCTTCCAGCAAGCCAGTATACATTGTTACCTTCAAGTCATATGCCACAACGGAGACTCTTGCAGCCCACGACATCAAACCCATATCGAATGACTCAAAGAAACGTAAGGCTGATGGTACCCCAGTAACGCCAGCAACGCCCACCATACCCGCAAATACCAATGTCATATCAGCTGCGGCGAACATCGACCCTACACTTGCGAGCCAGGCGAAAAAGGAGCCTAGCAAAGTCAGCGACGGACCGACACGGCCGGCGAAAGTGCCGCGAAAGGTGAAGGCTAACAAGGAATTGGAGGCAGGGAAGAGCAAGTGGCAGGAATTTGCGACGAAGTCAAAGACTGGAAAAGTGGCAAAGAAAGAGAGTATGTTCAGGACTCCGGAGGGTGTGAATGCCAGGGGTAAGTCGATTAGGAACAGCTTTACATTTGGAGCACGGCTGATTCATGTGTCTAGTCGGATTTACAGGCTCAGGGCAACAGATGCGAAAAGATCCTGGTCGGAGTCGTCACATATATCAGCAAGGAGGCGATGAAGAGATTTGAAGGATCTTGGCTTTCTGGGCTCTGATAATAGAGGACACAAGGCTTGCTTGATATTGCATTGTTGGCACCAAGACACAGGCTGACTAGAGGTTTCGATGGGGCGTTTCTAGTTTAAAAGGCAGCCTGCGATGGCATACTCCAGTGCACCAAAGGGCGTTCCATTTTCCCGGACTGATCTGGTTTGCCCACACCTCTGTGTTGTGCAGAAGCTAAATCCTATGATCAACAGGAAATCAATCATTCAACCACCACTACAGCGGATCTCTCTATCTCATTGACTGTCAGCTGTCTCTTTCAATTCCTTGTGATCATTTCCAAACAATGAAGTTCTCTTGTGATATGCATGCGTGCGATTATTTTCCTACACTGTGGAAGGATACGTGGCCAAACGTCCTGTGAAGTCCATTGTATACTTGGGCTATCCTGGTAAGAGGGTCCAAAATTCAGCAGAAAACTACAATGTCCGCAGGCTCCCCTTAGAAAGGGAACTTGGTACCAGCTTTCGAGCAACAAAGTCTAAGAACTTTGCTCATTGTATTTGCAGTCCGCTTATTGCTTGCATCTCGTCTCATCTATGTATCTATCATTGAATTCTCCTCAAGATTCTAAGGACTTCACTGTCCACAGGGCCAGAAAGGACCAAGATTTAGTCATCCGCTTCCTATTTCTTTCATTGTTTTGTACTTCGAGTTGCTGCGCGTAGCGTTGGTGGTTGATAATCCAACATTTGGTTCGATCCCTAATGGCGTTGATTCAAGGTTGGCGTTGTCTATTTCTTCTTTTAGTGAGTTTTGTCACATATCGAGGTTGTCCTCTCTCCAACTGTGGAATGATATAGATGATGGCTTGGAAGATGTCTGACCTCTGCGGCTATGTTAATCCTCAAGCAATTTAATGTCTTACTTAGGACGTTTCCTTGCCCTCCCGCGTCAAAATCTCAACTTAGCTCACTCATCTAGCTGGTGAAGGTTACGGTGGCCGCTCACGATGACTCTTCTCAGCTGCCGGGAAGCTCCGCCCACCTAGGATGGGCTTGGAGTGGCGAGACGCTCGAACTCTGATACGTAGCATCTCGGTCAGTGGTACAGCTCTTTCTGGTCGACACCCCATTTTCTAAGTGCTCAATTCGACGTCGTGGGTGCTGGATATATGCGATTGAATGAACAACGGCTGTCAGACTCAAACTCACAGAAGATAGCCAAAGGTTGAGGAGATCTGATTGCGAAATCGGGGCTCCCGTTGGTGTCATGAACCCTACGACGGAGAGATCATGGGCAGATGCGCCAAGCAGTACCAGCAGGGTTACACTGCCAAAAAGATCAATTTCATCGGCAACGAGTGCGATCAGTCTGTCATACGGACCTTTCAGAAATGCCGAATTTCTGGAAAGCAGCTTGCCCATAAAGAAAGGTAGAGGTCAGCCATACGCTGAAAACTCTGTCTGAACGTCAGGATGTCATGGAATTTTCACGGACCATTGGCACCCACGTTCCTGAAAGCCACAAGCTTGTGGCGGCATCGTCTCGGATTCCCCACCACGCGAATGCCCAGACTGCCATCATAGATCCCCAAACTGGAATTTGACCCTTTTGGTTAGCCAAGATATGGGCTATCAACAGGACGCCAAATGAGAAAACAATATACGGCCAGCCGGTAAACGCTGACTGCGATTGCGGAAACGCTGTGTTGGCTGAACGACGGTCTGCTAATCTTTGCTTAAAGGGAGTTCCGTTTACAGCTGGAATGAACAGGCACAGACATGGCATGCCGATCCAAGCGATTGATGTTGGCCTTGTGGTCATTGTTCTTGAAAAATCTGCTATCAGCGCAAAGACTCCAGGCGTCAAATCAAAACCGAGGTACGGCCATGACTGCTAATCGTTTAGTTAGCAGGTCTCTCAAGGCTTTGGTGATGAAGACGAACAAAATTGATAAGCCCCCGTAGGTGGTGCCAGACTCTCTCCGTCCAAGTGGAATGTTCCCGGTCCTCTAATCGGAGGAACCCTTCATCGTCTTTGGCATGTGGCAAATCTTCATCGCACGAAAGAAAATTCTGTGTGTAGACTTGACCGCGAACAACAAAATCCTCAGGCAGTGGCTCGTCACCCCTTTGTGTATGTTTTAAACCATGTTGTCGACCAACTGACTCATCCCAGAACACTCTTGAATTATGCTGGCCACCCCTCGACGGAGTCATTACTGTCTTCAAAGACCCGGCATATTCAAACATGGCAGATATGCTGCTAATAGCAACACAAGAAGCTTTTGCTCTACAGATCAAAGCAGATCGAACTAACCTAGTCGCAAGCCTGGCATTCTGCTTCCAACACTCGGTGATGTCGTCAAGAAACCAACGTTTGTTGGGAAGATCTCCAAGAAACAGCCTTCCATGGGCTCGGATGAGCGCTACTTCACAAGCCAATGGTCTACCTTGAGCCTTCGGACATTTCTCAGATTGAGCCACAGGATTGAAGAGGTCTAAGATACTATGCTTAGCGCCCTCGAAAGGTGTCACGCAAGTCAGAGCCCTTGTATACAATGATAGCTGCTCCAGGCTGTATGGACGCGCAAGAATCGCTAGGTAGTGGTGCAATCGGCCAACATCCGGGGATTTCTCGGAAGCTTTATTGTACCAATGTTTGGCGACATTGCTCCAGACTTCACGATCCCCGGGCTCATCGTCTTCGATGGCCATGCGGTAGCGACCCAGGTCTCCTAGATGTCCAATCCAGGTGTCCTCGAAAACCGGAACTGTCTCGTATAACAAAGGGATCATTGAGTACGTGATGTAGATGCAAGCAAGCATATGTTCTGGTGATTCTGGCAGCCTGTGTCTTAACACCTCTAGGAACGAGTGGATCCCATCGCGCCACATCCTGACAGGCATGGAATACTTGGCTGCCAGCTTGCTGAGGGCTGGGTTTGCAGAGGGATGTTGCGAGGCTAGAAAGAAATCATGATGGTCGTGGAGAAGCTGCTTGTGGAGCGCAATAAGTGACTGCCATTGGTCATTTTTGAGTTCAGGCCTTTTCGACGAATCTCTTTCCTGAGTAACTGCGGAGCGTCTCTCATCAATGTCGGCACATTTCGCCTCTACCATGACGAGCGCAGCGTAGATGTTTTTGACCTCACCTACTAGCTGCTCATGCGATATTGGCCTTACCACCGGCTGGAGGAGCAATCCGGAGGCGAGTTCCATTGATAATTCCAACGTGCTAACAATTGTCGGGAAATATAGCAGGTTGATCTCCTCGTGGTCTAAATTACAGGCCGGATTCAAATTCAGCACAGATTCGTTTCGCAGTTGATAAAAATGTATTATTCTAGGATTGTTCGAAGAGCTCGTGACGCTTGGACGAAGCTGACATAATATTTCCCTGTAATTTGACGTGCCTGCATCAGACGGGGAAGGAGCCCTTTAAATGAAGGCTACGAGTACGGGTGAAGGCTGCCAGGCTACTGCAAGCCAACAAAAAATCGACCCCGCATCCTCGAGGCTGACAAGGCAAATGAGGCGAACCATAAGACTTGCTTGATTGCCTATGGACATTTAAGTCGTCGACTCTATAGAAGCTCTCGTCTCTTGTCGCATTATATTGAAAAATGGCGAGCTCTTCTCGTGCAATGTATGGCGGCATATTTGATATCATATTGATTGCTGTCGGATTTCTGAGCTCGATCCTCATCGGTCGCTATAAATCATCCCACGACTCGAATCCAGTATCGCCTTATTCATGTGAAATTCCTAGGCAATCCTTTGCATCTCTGGACACAAAATCGCATCTAATGGTATTGCCTATGACAGATATCCCGCCTTGAGTCACTGACATGGTCAAGCAGGACCATGCCAGCGCTCTAGCTTCCAGCTTCTTGTATGATCCTTCACCGGATATTTTCGTTGGTGCTTTATCCATATTTGCTTTCGTTGGCCTTTGTATACATTCCCACCACACCCAGGATCAATACCAGAATCATATCTTGATTGCTGGAGCTATTTGCGCCGCCGTTCTGTCGAGTGTAATATACATGATGTTTGATGAAATTTCCTGGTACCGAGCAATACAGTCACATCTGGCCTCAAGTGTTATGATCGCCTTGTCACTGAGTGTTGTCGTTCATCGCCCCTGGGGACTGGCCATTCCAGGAACTACGGAGCAACCTTATTGGCAAGAGAAAGAGACTTGTGCAACGGAGTTGAAAGCAAATGGGAAGCTGGGGCGATCAAGGCTACCTGAGATATTAGTAGCATACCGTAGATTCGAGAAAAGCGAAGTTTAATGTACTATTGCCTTAAGGGTTCGCTAGCGCTCTCAAGCCTGGAGGATCAGTATTACATCAAAGGTCTCTAGAAATTCGGGAGAATACTAAGAATGTAAGCCTGAAGCCTTCTCTGCCACAGCAACTACCAATATCATATCAAGATCACACATGAGGTTGGAAACTTACAGAGTGCGGACTGGTGAATGCAAACTAGGCAATTCAGCATACAAACATTCATGAATCATCGCGAGAAATGAGATTTCGACTTCGGCATCAAAAGTAAATGAACTATGTCTGTATTGACAGGCCGTCCAAGAGCTCCCAAACTTCCCGTAAAAATCTCTCCAGCTCCCACAGAGGAGTTGCCCAACCTTCACCTCCTCTTCTCTAAGCCCATGCCCACCCTTCAGGTAAAGCCTGTCGCTGGATGATTCACTTGTAGATTAGTCAGCCGAGAATCAGATAGCTTGCACGGTACTTGGGTGAGAAAGTATGAGCCGCAGTCTATATAGGTCCGCCTGAAATGAGTGATGGAGAAAAGATATTTCATTCAAGGCGGTTTTGGGAGGAAGTGATGGAGGTCTTTACGATAGGCGTTGTGTCCTTCGGAGCTTATCTTCGGCTGGCATGTGAAGTAGTGGATTCCACACAGCTCCCTAGAGACCTTTCATCCAACAGAGCTCTAATGCTCTCGTGAAGTATTAAAGGCATGCTCAGCATGATCGGCGCGTGTAGTTTGCTAGCGGAAAGGAGCTAGGTAGCCCCGTATGGCTCCTGGAGCTAGCGGCTTGGCACTCAAGATTTTGGATATTCTCAATCGCACCTTCCAAAGCCTCCAACGATCAACACACCTTCACCACTCTTTTCTTACCTTCACAAGCTGCGGCACTTCATATTGTCGTCCAGTGTGTCCCTATTCATCGGTCTTTTGCCCATCCTCGACTAGATTCGTCAGATTCATAGTAACATATACACGGAATAAATCGCCTCAGCTTTGATGGCTTCTGTAAGTTCTCACCAGGCTACAGTCCTCTTCTTCATCCTGCCTCACACTTAAGCCAATGCTGACTGTTTAGCCACGTCCATATCCCTACAACCAAGGTCAACTCCCCAACGGTGCCAACAATGGTGCCAACATGAGCTCTGGTGGCCAAGGGACAAATTTTCTTCCAAATAACGGTCGTGTAATACAGAGTGGAGGCACGCGCATTCTATGTGTGGCAGATGTTCGCGGTATGCTCATCGCACATATCCGAAGCCTGTGGCCATTGCTAATGCAATGGACTCATGACAGGCAATCTGAAATCCCTGAATGATCTTGCACAACAGGCAAGAGCTAACTACATTCTCCACACTGGTGATTTTGGTTTCTATGATGAAGATTCGATAAAGCGCATAGCCGATAAGTATGCTTGCCTTTAGACCCAACACTCTTCTTGGAACAGATCACGCGACTGACCTTTTTCATAGAACCCTCAAGCATGTGGCTCAGTACTCACCTCTGCTCACTGAAAACATCAAGCGTGTTATTCAAGCCTCCCAACCACAGAACTTTGATGTCAAAACTCGATATGCATCTCACGAGCTCGTGCTGTCAGAGCTGGGCAAGTTCATCAATAAGCAGTACAAATTAGATGTCCCAGTCTACACTGTATGGGGTGCATGTGAAGATGTTCGCGTTCTTGAAAAGTTTAGGTCGGGAGAGTACAAGGTAGATAATCTACACATCATCGATGAAGCAAATTCAAGGCTGCTAGAGGTTGGTGGGGTGAAGCTACGCCTGCTGGGACTAGGTGGAGCCGTTGTAATGCATAAGCTCTTCGACAATGGTGAAGGTCGCACGACAATAGCAGGCGGCCAGGGCACGATGTGGACAACGCTATTGCAGATGGGAGAACTCGTCGATACAGCCAATCGTGTCTACGATCCCACGGAAACTCGAATTTTCGTCACGCATGCCTCTCCTGCTCGCGAAGGTTTACTTAATCAGCTCTCGGTCACCCTCAAAGCTGACTTCTCGGTATCCGCCGGGCTTCACTTCCGATATGGCAGCTCCTACAACGAATTCAGTGTCAATCCCACCCTTGACCATTACCGTGGCAAGCTCGCGGCATCGAAGGCTTCATTCAACGACGTTTGGGAGACAGTGAAGAGTGAGGTGGAGCCGGCTGTGTCTCAAAATGATGCGCAACGTCAATTATTAGATAACGCGCTGGATATTGTGACAAAGATGCCAACGGTTGCAAATGGGGGCAACCCATTCAGTCAAGCTCTACCTGGACAAGGAACTGGTGGACAGGTGGATGAGAGTGCTTTCAAGAATATGTGGAATTTCAACCTTGCTGACGCAGCCTTCGGCTATTTGGTGTTGGAAATTGAAGGCGGAAGAATTGGAACAGAGATGAGGGCGCAAGGTTTCAACTTTGCGCACCGAGGTAGCGGAGGCAAGCAGCCCGTTACTCAGCCAATTCAGTCTCCAGCCCAGGGCGGTCCGACCAATGCTGTTATGCAAGGCATGGGTCCTGCAAATAACCGTGCCCCCGTTGCTCCATCGTCACAGTCAAGCCAGCAACTCAGTCAAGCCCAACAACCTGGTCAACAGCCTCGAACGCAGCAACCTCCCAGCCAGCCGAAAGCAGGCCCCAATCAACAACAGCAGTCGCAACCCCAGCCGCAACAGAATAGAGGTCCGCAAAATCAACCGCAACGCACCGGTCCTCAACCTTCCGCTGCGGCTCCCGCAGCCCAAAGTCAAGTCAAACCTGCCACACCCCAGCCCACTGCCTCTACTGCAAACAACACCACTGCTTCAGCACCATCAGAAAAACCAGCCCCATCGGCTCAAACGTCTACAAAGGGTGCGGACAAGCCAAATGGTGCGACTTGGGACAGCTCTACAACGCCACTGCCAGGGGAGAAGCCACTTCCCACGGACAAGCCTTCGGGAGATAAAAAGCCAGCTTCACCTGCAGTGGAAAAGAAGCCAAGCACTGGTCTGTTCATACATAATTGCGAGAATGAACAGGCAGTGCGCGATATATTCTCTGAAGAGGACAAGGTCAAGATCTTGAAGATTGACCGTCATGGAAAAATCAATCACGTTGTCCACTTCACGACGCACGAGGAAGCAGCTGCGGCGTTGCAACATCTGCCTGCGGACAACAAGCAAAAGAATCCTGGCCCACCTCAGGCAGGACAGCCCCTGAAGCCAAACGTCAAATGGTACGACGATCGAGGACCAAAGCCCAACAAATTCAGAGATAATCAAAACTCGCAAGGAGCTGGAACTTGGCAAGGAAGCAATCGATCGGCATCCGGGACTGGACCACGACCTGGGTACCAGAGCGACCGTAATGCTAGTGACAGTGAAGGCGGCCGTGGTCGAGGCGGATTTCAAGGTCGTGGTCGTGGTGGCCGAGGCGGTGAGCGCGGAGGGAGGGGGCGTGGACGTGGTGGTCGCGGAGGAGGTGGTGAAGATGGCTCGACGACAGCAACCTCGAATGACTCGAAGCCTGCATCTGCGTCAGCTCCACCTGCGGCGTCTTCTGGTGACAAAGCCTGAGACTGAACCCCATTCATTCGAAATACCCACCACAAATAATCTTAGTTGCATCGGCAACTTTTCATTCTGGAAACATCACGCTTGCGTGTCTTTCCCCGATGTTTTACCAAACTCCAAGGACCAGAATGGAGTCTGGCGAGAAAACGTCTGAGGAGGAGGATAGAAAGATGACTTAGGGGCGTTTTGCATGCGCCAGATTTAGTCATACAGTCATAAAGCTTGGGTGATCTTCTAAGCGAGGAGGTCATCAACTGTTTGTTACTCAGTACCCAGATAGCCTTGTATTCTAGCTTAGAAATAATCCATCTTGCAAAACATTGTTCTCCGACCCGCGAAACCTCATTGTTGACGTCTCATGGTATTTCCCCAGATTTCGTATTCGTATATGTAAGTGGTCGATCTCCCGTCAGCCGCATCCTGGAATTGTGGGAAGTCTGTGGCTGGTGACAATGTTGTACTTGTACCCTACGATAATATCATCTGAGCAGACATTAAAGGCGACCCATCTATTTCCTCCTCATTGAGTCTGTGGCCTTGAGGTGAGAAGCCTCATTTAGCTGTTTCAAAAATCAGGGACCCAAACTCAGCTTTTCTCTGGGAAACATCGCGTAAAAGAATCCTGCTGTTGCCTGACTTCTGAGAGCGAACGCGAAGCAACTGTGGGAAGCGATCAATCTCTACCATCCCTCCCTTGCATAATTTTCTCCCGTCAGTCGATACTCTAAACGACGCTCATTGGCGCCGACAAAAGACCCAAGGGCCAAGGGCCCGAAGACCCCGGCCAGGATGTGGCGAACGGCCATTCAGCTACCTAGGGCTCTTCTTGGATTAGCTGTCATCGCCGCATTATGCCTCAACGTGATCGCAGACGACGGGAATTGGACGGAGATACATGAGGCTGGCAGATGTGCAATAAAGGGCCAGTGCGGGAAGAAGTCATTCTTTGGTAGCGAGCTTACATGTCCGAACAATAACAAGGCAGAAGACCCAGACAAGGGGACAAGGAAGAAACTCGTTGCGATATGTGGGGATGCTTGGAAAGAAGGCGATGTGTGCTGTGACGATGCGCAGGTATTACTGTTCAAGACCTCGGCGTACCAGTAGTTCAGACTGACTCTGATGCAGATTGCGAACCTGAATACGAACCTGAAGCGCGCTGAGTCCATTATATCATCATGTCCAGCGTGCAAGGAGAATTTCTTCAATCTATTCTGTACTTTCACCTGCTCCCCGGATCAGTCGCTGTTTGTCAATGTAACGAACTCACAAAAGGCATCGTCAGGGAAGCTCATAGTGACAGAGCTGGATAATCTGTGGTCGGATGATTATGGCAAAGGATTCTACGACAGTTGCAAAGATGTCAAGTTCGGCGCGACAGGTGGCAAGGCTATGGATTTCATTGGGGGTGGAGCGAAAAACTACACGTCCTTTCTCAAATTCCTGGGAGACGAGAAGCCTTTTGGGAGCCCGTTTCAGATCAATTTCCCGAGGCCTTCTGCAAGCGAATTTACGAACATGACGGCTGAGGACCTGACGCCGAAAGCGTGCAATGATACAGACGAGGCTTACCGATGCGCTTGCGTCGACTGCCCTGGCTCGTGTCCCGAGCTCTCCAAGGTCGCAGAGCAGCAGTATTGTCACGTAGGCGCCTTGCCATGTCTATCATTCGCAGTGATTATTGTATACTGCGTCTTCTTGCTACTCTTAGTGACAGCGATATCCGGTCATATTGCGTACCAAAAGCATAACCAGAGAAAGAGTGAGAGACTGCAGCTTCTGCAAGATGCAGCGCTTAGCGACGACGAGGATGAAGGGGATCTTGTTCACAATGCTGGCATTTTGGACCGGCCACAAAAGCAGTACAAGGTGAACAGCATATGCGATGCTGCTTTCAACAATCTAGGTCGGACGTGTGCGAGGTATCCACTAATAACTATCGGCGCCAGCTTACTCGTCGTCGCTGTGCTCTCCATTGGATGGATCAATTTTGAGATCGAAACTGACCCCGTTCGGCTTTGGGTCAGCCCTTCGTCGGCCGCGGCCAAGGAGAAGACCTTCTTTGACGAAAACTTCGGGCCATTCTACCGTGCTGAGCAAGCTTTCGTTGTCAATGAAACCCATTCGGGATCGGGGGCTGTGCTGAGTTATGAAACTTTGTCATGGTGGTTTGACATTGAGGCCCAAGTCCAGCGCAAGCTTTCGCCTAAAGAAGGTGTATCACTCAGCGATGTCTGCTTCAACCCCACTGGACAAGCCTGTGTCATCCAGTCTCTCACTGGGTACTTTGGCGGCGACTTCTCAAGCGTCACCCCAGACACGTGGAAAAAGCATCTCGAACATTGTACGGAATCACCAGGGTCTCAAGACTGTCTCCCAGATTTCCAACAACCACTTAGTAAAGACATCATTCTTGGAGGCGATGAGAATGGTGACGTCCTTGACTCTGAAGCCATGATCGTTACCTGGGTTGTGAACAATTTCCCACAAGGCTCTGCTGAAGAGCTACGTGCAATTGACTGGGAGGAAGGCCTGAAGAGCGTGCTTCTGAACGCTCAGCGCGAAGCTAAGGAACGAGGTCTCCGATTGTCATTCACGACGGAAAGCAGCTTGGAACAGGAACTCAACAAAACTACCAACACCGACGCGAAAATCATTGTGATTAGCTATGTTATCATGTTCCTGTATGCCTCTCTAGCTCTGGGCTCGACGACGCTGTCTGTGAGGTCGATCTTGCATAACCCAGCCAATGCACTAGTAGCATCGAAGTTTACATTGGGTGTCATCGGAATTGTCATCGTGATGATGTCGGTCTCAGCTTCTGTTGGGTTGTTCTCAGCTTGCGGGATCAAGGTTACTTTGATCATTGCGGAGGTTATCCCCTTCCTGGTTCTGGCCGTTGGCGTTGACAACATCTTCCTCATCGTCCACGAATTCGAAAGAGTCAACGTCAGCCATCCTGACGATGAGGTAGAGACTCGTATTGCCAAAGCGCTCGGAAGGATGGGACCGAGTATCCTTCTGTCCGCTTCGACAGAGACGATAGCCTTTGCGCTGGGTGCTGCCGTTGGCATGCCTGCGGTCAAGAATTTTGCGGTATATGCTGCAGGTGCAGTCTTGATCAACGCTCTATTGCAAGTCACGATGTTCGTCTCTGTACTTGCTCTGAATCAAAGAAGAGTTGAAAGCAGCCGAGCGGATTGCTTTCCGTTCATCAAGATTAAAAGAGCAGACGTTGGGAGCGCACACGGAGCCGGTGCGTACGGCTATGATGATGAAGGACCTCTTCAAAAGTTTATCCGCAAGATCTATGCTCCGGCCTTGCTTAATCGAAAAGTCAAAGTTGCTGTAATCGTTCTATTCCTTGGCCTCTTCACCGCTGGCTTAGCCTTAATACCGGAAGTGGCGCTTGGTCTTGATCAACGCATCGCTTTCCCTCGAGGCTCCTATCTTATTCCATACTTCAACGACTTGGACGCCTACTTCAACACCGGCCCTCCAGTCTACTTCGTAGTGCAAGATCTGCCAGTCACAGAACGGGAGCACCAGCGTGAGCTTTGCAGCCGCTACTCCACCTGCCATTCCTATTCACTCACCAACGTCCTCGAGCAAGAATCCAAGCGACCTGAAATCTCCTACATCTCTGGATCAACCGCCAGCTGGCTTGACGATTTCTTCACTTGGCTGAACCCCACCAACGATGCATGCTGTGTGGAGAATGGAAAAACCTGCTTTGAAGGCCGAAATCCGCCATGGAACGTCACTTTATACGGCATGCCAGAAGGCGAAGAATTCATCCACTACCTCACCAAATGGCTTCATTCGCCCACAAACGAAGACTGCCCTTTCGGAGGCGCAGCGCCCTACAGCACCGCTCTAGTCATCGACCCCGCCACTCACCCTCCCTCCGTACCAGCCTCCCACTTCCGCACCTCCCACACCCCATTACGAAGCCAAAGCGACTTCATCTCCGCCTACGCCTCTGCCCGCCGCATCGCCAACACAGTCAGCGAAGACCAATCCATCAAAGTATTCCCCTACTCCAAATTCTACATCTTCTTCGACCAATACGCCTCCATCATCCGCCTCACCGTCACCCTCCTCGGCTCCGCCCTCGCCATCATCTTCGTCCTCTCCTCCGTATTACTCGGCTCCATCGCCACAGGCCTGGTCGTCACCCTCACAGTCGCCATGATCGTAGTCGACGTGATCGGCACCATGGCCCTCGCGAAAGTCAGCTTGAACGCCATCTCGCTCGTCAATCTCGTCATCTGCGTTGGCATCGGCGTTGAATTCTGCGCGCATGTGGCGAGGGCGTTCATGTTTCCTTCGAAGAGCGTGATGGAGAAAGCGAAATCCAAGTATAGAGGGAGGGATTTGAGAGCGTGGACCAGTCTTACCAATGTAGGGGCAAGTGTGTTT
>JAABUH010002683.1_pt1 | contig 16640 bp, 15 predicted proteins | sample 5559121 | NCBI WGS metagenome assembly JAABUH01 (sample SAMN10711871, study PRJNA513364) | rock metagenome | isolation source: Antarctica rocks | place: Antarctica: Victoria Land, Battleship Promontory nord | collected 2015-12-28
GGGGAAGGATAAAGCGGTGCCTGATGGTGAGGAACAGCCCATTGATGACGTTTACGGTGCTTCTGATGGCATGGAGGTCGAGTTGTATGGTTTACACAGCTTCGGGGACGAATACTGAGTGAAATGTTACCTCTGGTGTTTCCTAACTAGCTACGTTACCCAAAGTTTTTCCGATTCACGGATATTATCGGGGAACAGAAAAAAGAGAAGGGCTCAACACGTCATGATGCTACCATCACTCCCTCCCTTCAACACATCACTAAACAATCAACTTCCACCGAGAACCACGCTGTCAATCACTTCTTCTCCCGGGGCACAATCCAAAACTTCTCTCTGGTCTCCCCCCACTCCCTTAAAGGATGGGTAACTACCTCTCTCATCCTCTCATCGCCCTCGTCCGCCATCGATTCGACAAGACCGCTCGGATGTATGACTTGGCTTATATCCTCAAGCGACTCAACGCCTACATCCCTTCCTCTGTCGAGCTTTACGCCAACACTCATTTGACTTCAAACACCCGTCCCTGGTCGGAAGCCTCCAAAGTCCCGACTCGTTTCGCCCATTTCCCTGGTCTCGCCCACTCCCGTCTCTCCCAACGCCTTCTCTCCTACCTCTCCCATGGGGTATCCCTCACCGTTCTCGACGAGCTTGACACCATCTGTCACAATGCAAGACGTAATATCGAGCTTTACGGCGCCAACTCAGAGGCCGCCTTACAGGACACCATGCTCCTCTCCCTCTTCAACCCGATCAACACCCTCCTCTCGGCGAATCAAACAAGCTCTCACCCGATCCGTTATGACCGTCGACATCTGCACAACGTTTCCACGATCGGTACCGGCTCTGGTCGATCGGACGAGGCGCTGTTTGAAAAAATCGAGCCCGTGCCGGGTCAAGGGGAGCGTTCCACCATCGGGCGGCGATTGATGCCGATCGAGATCAAGCTGGGAGAGAGGATAGACGGACACGTTGTGGTGGTTGGGGATGGCTGCTTCGAGCTTCTGGTCAGGTTGACCAGAGATAATAACCGAGACCGACTCCGGTACAGACTAGGCATAGGGGTGGTCTATGAAGGGAATCTGAACAGAGAGGATCAGACGAGTTGGCCAACGTTAAAGCGGTTCTTAACTCAGGTGAGTCACCAAAAACCGCTCCCAGCCTCATTCCCCGTCCTTGTCCTCGTCCTCGTCCTCGTCCTCGTCCTCGTCCTCCTCAAATCATTTCCTTCCTTTGACACTGCTCCTTGGAAGCCCTCCTTCCCGTCGCTTGGACACCCTGAGAACCACACAGCTGATGATGAGCGTCGTAGATCTGGACCCAATTTGCCGCCGCAGAAAAGAGAGACGACCTTGGACGGCGATACACCGTGCTTACCAACCTGTCCCGTACCGTCCTCTTCGAGATATCAGACGCCGACGACGTCATCAACGTGGCCGACATTATCAATCGGGCAGACAACGCTACCCCTGACCGGCCAATGGTCAACTTGATCACGTTGATTCTCGGCCTGGCCGTGCTACCGACCGAAGAGCATCAGGTCCGGCAGCAACAGCAACAACAACAGCAGCAGCAGCAAGAGCCTGTGCAAGACCACAAGAGTCTGCCTCCGCCATTACAAGAGCAAGGTCGGCATCGGGATGAGGGAGGACGGCCACGAGTTCCAGGACCTGAAAGAGGAGAAAGAATTGAAGGGCCGATGACCAGGAGTCGTGTGGCAAGAGGGGCAGCGACGTGGCAACTTGACAATCAAGACGTTGCTCATGATCCTGATGGTTGCGGAACGGGTGAACGTCGACTCTCGCAGGTGAAGTGCTCGTCCTTGACCTGTGCTTGGATTGATTCAGCTCTCCAGCCAAGCCATAGGACACCCGATCGTGGGCCGGTAAGACTTCGTTTCCGGTGGCTTTCTCCCCCTCCCGCTCCCGCCACCCCATGAATACATGGTGCAGTACTGATGCACCAAACAGCTCCCATTGCAAATCAACCCCGATGGCTCGCCGGGCGACTATTCGGTCGATAGTGAGGGCTTTGATGACTTGTTCGAGGTGTCTGAAATCTCGCACTGATCAGAGTCGTATGGACGTTGATGTTGGTTCTCGGTCACAATAGGACGGGGCTAACGGTGTCTCCTCACCGATTTCGAGCCGAGGTTCGGCAACGACCGCTTCTCCCACGGAGACGATCATCCGGCTCGACAAGGTAAAGCCAGTCTCCCTTTCTCCCCACCCTGTCGTTTGTCTTCCCCCTCCTCCTTCTCCCTCCTCGCCATCACTTTTCTAAAATTGGCTTCAGCTCGGTCCGAATCATCTGGCTCCACGTCTCGGACCCTTGCTCTCCTCCACCTACCCGTCAGACTCGCCCTTGTCCTCGGTCGGCCTCCTTCTCCCTTCCCACCTCGAGCAGATCAGTACAATTCACGGGCCATGGTTGATATCGAGCCGAGGGCGGCATTCAATGCCAGAGATTGTACGGCCTGAGGTTCCAGATGCGGGCACTTCCGAGCAGGGGTGCGAGGACGCCTGGCCTTGGCTTCACCTCGAGAGCTATCTCGCTCATGGCGCCGTATGGACCGTCTTCACCGTCGCCCTGAACCCTTCCGCCCCCGACGCACTGAAGCCGATACCTCTGGTAGCAAAATTCAGCTCGCCCAAACGATTTCCCATGGTGAGCACCGAGACCGGGGAGGAATGGGATCGGGCCTCGATCTCTGGGGCGATCTACTCCGAGGTACTCGCCTACGACCTACTCTCCGCCTTTCAGGGCTTGATCATACCTCGATCATTCGGCGCGTGGGCAGGTGTTGATGGAGATGGGAAGGAGGTGTGGGTGATGTTGGTTGAAAGGGTTGGGGACGAGGTCGAGGTGAAGGATCTCGTCAGGTCGCAAACGTGAGTAAGACACTCTCTTGCTGTCCATCTTCCCGCTTGATCTTGATGATGGGCTGCTACACACGGGGAGTTCGCCTTCTCGAGGTTCAAGCTGACGGCGCTGTGTCCACAGGACTGATATCGTAAGCAAATATAGGGCAATGCACCGGTCAGGAGTCGTACACGGTGACGTCTGTCCAAGGCATTGGCATCTACCCCTTCCCTCCGTTCTCTCCGCGGATCTTTCATCTGATCCCAATTCGAACACATCGGATGGACACGACGGGACGAACATGGAGGCCGAGCCACACGTCCCCCCCTCTTGCATTCGGATCATCGATTTCACAAATGCCCGTTTCCGCCATCAACTGGGCGACGAGGTCTTCGCGATAGCGGCGAAGGAGGAGCTCAAGGCGGTTTACAACTCGCTCGGCCTATTCTGGAGGCATGACGAGGATGGTCAGGTCGTCGAGTGGATCGATGGGGAATGAAGGGTTTTGTCATCGTCTCGGATCGATCCGTGCTGGACTCTGTGGAGGCAAGACGCATGGGAAGGCAAAGACGGATGGGAACGGATGGGGGGATGAGGTTTTCCCGGGTCTATAAAACCTAACCTTTCGTTATGCATTTTGAGGGCCTAACCGGATCGTGCAGTACACTTCGGCGATCGTGCGCATGCTCGAACGGTCTTTGGTGTGGATGTGTTGCTGGGCTCTGTAAGCTAGCTATAGCAAGCTCGAGAGGGGTCTCAGGCTGCTGCATAACAAGAAAGTTGGATTTGATGGGGACTACAGAGGAAGGGGTCTGTTCAATAAATAGGTGAATCACGTTACCTCACATTGGGGCGCCTATATAACCGGGATTGGGAGCATCAGTCAAGCTCCTCATCATTGCTACCTTTTGCTTGAAGGGTTAGGCGGGCTACAAGACCTAAGGATTACCTAAATTGGCCGGTTACCATTTAGCGTTATGTGACACCGAATGACATGCCACACCGCCATGAACGCCAGAATCGACGCGACGCGACGCGAATGAAGATCACCGAATGGCCGGACGCGCTCCGGGATAGTACATCACATCGTTGTAGCTTTAGCTTCTTCTTCATTCGCTATTCATATCTCTGAGCGCTCCCTCCAATGGTCATATTCAAAGCTACAGGTAGCTTCAACACACGGTGGCTACCAGAGGAGCTGGAGGTACAGGGATGGAGATGGACGACTTCAAACACCGGTTGGACAAATGATACCTAGCATACGATGGGCTTGAACGCGTCTTTGAGCCCTGCACTACCCACCCTACTACCACCACCCCTCCTACCCGCCGTCTTCTCATCGTGGACGGTCATGGCAGTCATGTCAAGGCGAGATTCATTGCTTTCTGCATGAATCACTCGATCGATCTCATGGTTTTACCTTCCCACACCTCCCACATCACCCAACCTCTTGATGTCGGCATATTCGGACCGCTGAAGGCCGGTATGGCTCGTGCCAACGATCGAGCGGCAATCTACGACCGTGGTCGCATCCCCAAGGCCGAATGGGCATCCCAGCTAGCTGTAGTACGAACAACGGCAATGACGGAGCACAATATACGGGTAGGATGGAAAGCTACGGGTCTACACCCCTTCAGCCCTCAGCGCGTCCTCAACACTGTCCTTTCTACACCCTCACCGGTGCGCCCACTCTCTAGGAGTCCGCTGGCATCACTGACAGGCGAAAACATCGATTTCCTGCAGTCCTGCAGTCCTTCACTGCCTTCACCGGGTCAAATCACACATCACTTCACTTGTATCCGCCGTGGAGACTGTGAATGCAAGGAATACGGTCTTGGAGAAGGAGAACCAGGGTCTTAGGGACGCTAGTGAGGCTAGGAAGAGAAAGAGGGCTGGGATCACTGTTGGGAACCTCGGTACGCATGTCTTTAGTACTGAGGACTGCCTGGAGAGGGTACGGGAGGCAGAGGCGGTTACAACGGCGAGGAAGACAAAAGGGAAGGAAAGAGCGGTACCAGTGGGTACCCAACACACCCTTGATGATGTCCACACCGTCCTGGGGCTTTTAGACTATGACGTGCATGGTCTAGACAGCTTCGGAGATGAATATTGATCGATATGTAAGAGGTGTCCCATAAAGGGGGGTGTCCCAGAAGTAGGGGAATGACGTTATAGGCAGGCGCCAAACAAACAGCAGGGATGAATGATCCTTGCGCTCCAGGTTACGACCCATGAACGGGGCTGTATCATCTTTTCTACCAATGGAACCCGAACTCGACGGGGTGGGGTGATATCTCTTGGGGCAAAGCGACCAGCGAGGACCTGCTGACCTGGCAACATAGCGACGATAATGTGAGCATAATCCTATCCGAATGATTCAAGCGCTGATAAGATCAAAAGGAACCCCTTCTTACCCAATCAACCGTATGATTCATACGGGGTCTTTACCGGATGCTTTCATCCCTCGGGGATCCTCGAGGGGATGGAGATCAGCTGTCGGTATTTTATACCAATGTCAACCAACTTCCCCATACATTGGTCAATCCCGTACATCCGTGAGTTGTTCAGGTCTATCATTGACGACGTCGGAAGACGGAGGGTTCAGCTATGAGTGGACGGGGGATACCGAATGGGCTTTCTGATTCACGGAAAAGGGGTGGAATATCCGCACAATCCCATCACTGCGGAAGAACCTCCAGGTATAAACGTCACCGGGTTTTGAGATCCCTACCTCACGTCCTGGCCCGCTCTTGACGTCCTTCGTGGGGCAGCCTCCCTGTACGGCATCGTCTCTGGTGGGATACATGGCGCCGGTCCACGTTCCTTCCTCTATGCGGTCAACCCGACCAACCTCGTGAAATGGACGTACCCGTACCCTTTGGTCAACGACGTGCCAGAGAACTATATGCCGGACGCCAAATGGGGCGGAGACCTCGGAAGGAACTGGGAGTGTACCAACTTTCACACGTTGAAGACTTCCAACGGACTCGAGCGACATATGTTATTTCCCGGATCGGAAGGGGGACACGAGAGACCTTGGTTCACGGCCTACCGTCAGAGACACCCACCTGCGCCAACCAGGATCGTGCGCTACGCAAACTGGTTCTTCGGGACGTTGTCCGACAATGATAGCTCGGGTCGAGTCAGAATGGCAATCGACACCGTCGGCTTACTCGATTGGGGGCTCTTGTACGCCTTCAACAGTTTCAGGAATCGAGACGGGCGGGTCATCGTTTGGGGATAGGCGATCGAGGAGGACCTGACATCGAAGGCATTGGCGGCCAAGCGCTGGACGGGGAGCTTGGGTGTACCGAGAGAGCTCTTTCTGATGGAGAATCTGGGTATCACGGGGACGATCCGCTCGCCATTACACTTGATAAGAGTGTCGATTGTGCATCCCAAGCCAGCGGCAAATGTCGTATCGTCACGCTTGGCATACGACCCACCACGGAGCTGAAAGGACTCAAGTCAGAATGCTTCTTCACCTTCACCGGCGATCCTTTCGGCAGATGTCACATCAACAGCGTCCCTTTACACTGTGAGATCGTAACGACCATCTCCTCCCACCTGCACGCTGGTCGTGCTTCGTCTTCGCCAAGATTGGCACAAGCTCGATACGTACCTCGATCGTCTTTTCACCTGTGGATGAGACGTTGGTGGTCGAGCGCGAACTCTCGACGGAACGTGACGATGTCAATACATGCAAAGAGGTAGGACCGCACACCCTCTTCACCATGGAGGATGCCGCGATCGAGATTGTGCATATACCTCGATGCCGATCTGATCGAGGTTTTCGCCAACGATCGTTTTTCTCTCACCACCAGAATATACTCGCCATCGTGGGCGACTGGTGTGACGTTTGATCCTGTGGAAGGGGCTTCGCTGGACGAATTTGAAGTATATAAATTGACTTCGGACTGACTTTCCTCGTCCATCGTGTGCTGCGGTGAGCTGTCATGCATTGTTCAAGTCAATACTCGATAAGTTCCGCTGTCCCAATTACTATGCTGACTGCAACATGACTCATGTCAATGTACCCATCCCACAGCTACTCATTAATGGGACATACGGGGGGATAGTACGACAAGTGAGGGGAACAGTTCATGTTGGTGCTCACATTCAGCTACTCGCCATCCACTGCTCCATCACTACCCAGTCAACAGCACTCCATAACAGTGCAACATTGTAAGCACTAACTACCATGCCAGTGTAAACATGAATCATGTCAGTAAACGCAACAACACATAAACCCATCCAACAACCACCTGGAGGATACTATGCATGGACCGTAGACAGAGGGCAAACTGATGTAGGAGAAGCTACATGACCCATCCAACACTATTCTATGTACACTGCTAGGTAGGGTATTTACAGTACACATGTAACTGAGGGACACAGCTCATACGACAATGAATTACTAAGGCATCGAAAGGGAGATATTCGTTAAAGTACTCAGCTGATCTTGTACAATCCTTTTAACTAAAACCAAGCCGTTGAGCGAGGTTGCGAAAGGACAGCCCGTCTCTTCAGCTTCTCAATGTTTATCTTCCTTGAAAAGGCAATCCTCGCTTGGCCTCCCCCATATCCACTTCCCGAGGTTTGGGTCGTCCCCGCAGGAATAGGTATTCGTTCAATGCGGGATTGATCTCTCTTGGGATCCCGTGACTTAACTGTAGCTACATCTTAAATAGTCGAACGATGTCACAGCACATGGCCCCAACCGTAGTTCAATCCAGTCAAGCCGCGCGGCAATTTCTGGGGTTGATCGAGCGCTGTCCTCATGGCTAGAAGGATCGAGTCGTGGACTCTCTCGCCGCTGGATAGGGACTACCACAGGCTCAGGAGGCGTTATCGTGATTGTCGGAGGAATAAGGGGTGCAGGGATCGGCTGTATGACGGGTTTGACGGATTTAGGCGGTTGTTTGGGGACTGTAACCTCGAGAGGGGTATTGAAAGGGTCCCCTGAAGCTGTACAAATGTCTCTCGAGTGGCCCACCGCACTGGTGTCTTCGTAGCGAACGATGTAGCCGCGAGCTTGACGTCTGAGCTTGACGTCCTTTAGCGTTTTCAAAGCTCGATTTGGATCGAAGCTCGGGTGTTACGTGTGCGAAGCAGATCTCCCTCAACTCCCTGATTGAGTCGAGGTTGGTCTGCCGACCGGTAATTACTTCTCAAGCCGTCTTGCCTTCGATTCCGCTAGCCGTCGTCTCATTAAGTATCACGGCAGGGTACTTATTCAGTATAACGGCAGGGTACTTCATTGCGTAAGACCAGTAGGGATGACCTAAAGTCCGCACGTTTGGCCACGCCGTTGAGATCGGGTGCGTAGTCTGATGGATGATCTCCATTGGGTTACAGAACGATTTGATCGAGAACTCAGTCCCCTGGTCGGACGGGATGCTTTGACGCGAATGTTGCACTGTTTCTCGAGCCGTGCAACAAACGACTGAACAAATGAGGCGACATCGGACTTCTGCTTGATAGGAATAGCCGCCCAAACCTTCTATTGGTCTGCAAACAACACGAGACCATATTCGAAGCCTTCAATTGAAGAATTAACTCGATCTGTGAGGTCGATGTGGACAATCCTACCGTCTGCTGTACCGCGAGGAGACTCTCCAGACTTAGGAAGCCGTTTGGAGGTGGCTGCATGGCAGGTTGAGCAGTCTGGCAGCTTGTTTGGATTTATCGTCTTCAGGACGGATAGGTTGTAGTGTAGGTGGCTGCCCTTTGCCAAGTCGATGAGGCGCTCTATGGACATGTGTCCGAGCCTGCAGTGCTCCAGGAAGAGGGGGAAAATCGATGTGTCAAACCGCGAAGGCGTTTTAGCCAAGGGGGAGAGGTATGACATGATCCGTCCTGGGTACGGACCATGGGGAGGCCGTTGTTACAGATTGGGAAGGTTGCGCCACTGATCTCGATGACGTCCTTGGCAAAGTCAACCTTCCAGCCTTGATTCTCAAGGTTCCGGACCGAAACGATCGGCACACCGACCCCAGGGACGTGGTAGACGTCTCTAATTTGGGTGTTTCCGACAGGAATGTCCCCTTTCATGTCACTGAGAAGGGTACCCGATCCCGCTAGCCCAAAGGTAATGGGCGTTGTGGGTTTGGCGTCGATCAGCTGGGATCGATCGGCCACAACGTGATGGGAAGCACCAGAATTGACAGGATTTGAAGTCGTCCGAACCGACCGAAAAGGGGGCGACGTGATTTATACAGCCGAAGATGTTGTTGCGAGCCGTCCAGACTTAGCATCAAGGTGGGTTACCTTGGTCACGCTTCTCCTGAAGCTGTTTAGCAGCTTCTTGGATGTCCGCTCGGAAAGGTTTGCCTGCGGCCTTCTTCTACAGTCGTTTTCGGTGTGGTTGGGTATCCCGCACCAGTTGCACTTCGACTTGTTGTTGCTACTCAGGTTTCCCTTGACGTTCTTTCCTTTACCCTTCTGCTTCTTCTCGTCATAATTTTCGGCTTGAACGATGTTGATGATCGATACGGAGGGGTTGAAGCGCGATAGATCGCATTGATCGACGCATCGCGTTGCTGCTTCATACGCCAAGTGTCGGCGAGGGGACTTGTGGGCGGAAACGAGGTTCCTCCAGGATTGTTCGGCTGACGGCATGAGCCAAATTGAAGGCGGACGGACTCAAGGTTGTCGTTGAGGGATAAAGAGGAAGCGTTTGCACTTATCCCAGTCTGCAAGAGGTGCACTGGCAGGGGCTGCTTCCGAAACAAGAGAAGCGAAGGCCTCGTAATGCTCGTTCATCTGATCCGCATTTGCACCGCTTGAAAGATAAAGGGTTTGAATCCGCCAGAGCAGGTTACCGCGGTGTTCGATTGTGTCGACTCGGTGCTCGGCCTTGATAAGCTCAAACATGTCTAATGCAGACCAGAGTAGTTTGACCTCGGATGCAATACCGGGCAAAACGGTGAGAAGGATTGTGGAACGAAGAAGGATTGTGGAACGAGCCTTTCGTTCTTCTTCTCCCATTCCTCCCACTTTTGTGAGCTGTGCGGCCGTGAGGGCGTTGCCTGTGGCCGTAGTAGGTACCTCTGCAACGGCGTACTTGCCTGCAGGGCGAGGTAAAGCTGCACCCCTGAATGGCTCAAGTTCGCGTCCCTCGAGGACTCAAAGCGATCCTTTATCGAGAAGGTACGCCATGATAGCTCGACGCCATTTGATGACTGAGTCGGTGCCGGTGAGGGTAGGGATGGTTTTGGAGAGGCTTGAATCGTCGGACATCTGTCATAACCCTAAATGGTAACCGGCCAATTTAGGTAACCCCAGGTCTTAAAGCACGCCTAACCCTTCAAGCAAAGGTAGCAATGACTAGGAGCTTGACTAAGGCCCCTAATCCCGGTGATATAGACATGCCCCAATGTGGGTTACCGACTTCCGATTTACGATCGTGACAACATCGTGTAGAAAGGGTTGATCAAGGGTATTGATTCGTGATCATATCCGTATCTCTGATCCTGATGACTTTGGTTAGACGATTCGCGTACAGTGGCTGTTTGGTATAAGTCAAACCAGGCTCGCCGCACTCCCACTCAGCTAAGTTTGACCTTCGGAGACTCTATTCTCCTCGGAAAAAGGTGGATTGATCAGAAACGCTGATCAATCCTCAACCGACAGCGACCACGCTGGTTTCGGTCGTGTCCGTGACGGCGTGGTCGTTTGTAGGACGTAGCTAGAGTGCACGACTTTTAATCTGTCAAAGCTGAGCTCTATAATAGTCGGAGTTTCTGTAAAGTAAAGTGCATAGAGTGAGGGTTCCCGCGTTAGGCACGCTGCGAGGCGTGAATGTTATACGCTGCAGGCCTAGCCTTTGACACGGTGCCCAGCCGATGAGGAAACTTTAAACGACTCGTCACTCGAACAAACTTCATCGTCCCAACAGTGCCCCAAATGCCCGACTACACCCTCTACACTCTCATAGCCCAAGATGAGGTCAACCAAAACTCCGCAGGTTTCTCGATTCACGTATGGAAGACCATCCTCAGTCTCAAGTAGGTCCTCTACCCCCTCCAACTGGTTCTCATCCCCCTAGCCCTCTCACTGCCCATGCTAATGAAACAGTTTCTTCGGCCAGAACTACAAGATGGAAGGCAAGACGTTCCACACGATCTCACACGAGCTTAGAAAGCAGACTGGTAACGAGAATGTGACAGTTCCGACTCTTCGGATAGGGGAGAAGGAGTATGTAACAGATTCATGGAAGATTGCCGAATACGTAGGTCTAGGTTGACCATGTCTTCACTCAAGCTTCGACGATTTAAGCACTCAAGCTTGTTTCGCTCGGTTGATGCTGGTGGATGTGTAGCTCGAAAATGTTCACGGAACCGGGGAGCGATCAATTTTTCCAGGCGGAGAAGGTGGGAAGCGGTTCTGCAAGTTTATCGACCTGTGGACGAACACGACGTTCGCGAATGAGATCCGGCCGACTATCTATCCCAAGGTCAGGGCAGCTCCTCCCCCACACATGCGGTCTGCAGCCAAGTGCATTTCGCTTTTCTTCCTCGTTTCGAAGGACTGAACGAAGTTGCGTCTCATACGGTCCCTTCCTGCTTCATAGCCCGCACTGGAAATCACGGTCTAACAGTCTGGAACTGACTTGATTCGACAGGTTTACGAAATGATCGACGACCCCTCCCGAACCCGCTTTTCAGCCCGTCTCTGGCCAACCACCTCCGATATCGAAACAGCAATAGCCAGACTATCCGACCCCGAATGGTGTTCGCGCCAATACGCCTCGGCCCGAAAACAGTTGCAACTCATCGAAAACTTCCTCAACGCAAATTTATCCTCCGATTCCTTTTTATTAGGTGCCAAGCCGAGTCATGCGGATTGCTGTCTGTTTGGCTCGTATGCTTGGTGCCGGACGACGAATAAGGAGATGTCGGAGGCTGTTTGGAGGCATAAGAGTTTGCCGGGTGTTGGGAGGTGGATAGATGGGATGCTTGCGAGTGGTCTGGTTGGCGTGGAGAGCTTGCCTTGAATTGATTCAAGTTGTCTCAACTTTTGTGTGAGGTATAAAAGGCACTTCCGTATCACTAAGGAGCATTGCCGAGCATTGGGATCAAGTGCGAGTCGTAGGGGCTTTAGGGCAAGGAAAGTGACACGCACTCAGCGAAGGAGGGGTAGCCAACGGGAACTTTACCTTGTTTACCTCACGTTCGAGAGTGTTTCAAACCTTACCCGTCAGGGACAACAAGAGCAACTCTCGAGTTTGTTTTTAGCAAGGACTATTATGACGAAGTCGATGTACTGAGACAATGGTGACGCTGATCTAGCGGCCACACCGACGGTTTTCTTCTCCGGGGCATTGGGCAGACTTTCCAATAGAGATGGGTTGCTTGCTAGTGTCTATTACTATTACGAGTGCATCAGGCTAAATACTTCCAGAATCCCCCCCGTGAAGCGTGCATGACATGTCACAGCGCCTAAGATGAGCCATTTGCACGTCTCCCTCGAGATTCATGCGAAGTAATACTCGAAATTGAAGTCAAGAATGCTATCCCCAGTGTAATCTCAACACCTCCCATTATCTGATACGTCCTGAACCTATCACTTCTCGTCCGTCTCCGCCATGGAAGTCTTCCTTGAGCTTCCTGGTCAAAATGCCTCGCTAAAAAAGCTCAATAATCACCTTGAGCAAACTATCCAGGAGTCGGGGAACTCAGTGAGGTTCAGCAGGAGCACAGATTGTTGAGGACATCAATCACTCGGCAAAGCTCACCTTGAGGTTGAGCCCTTGATGAACTGCTCGATCAGCCTTGCCCAAAGCACCGAGACTTATGCTCATGATCGCCACATGTTCCTGCTCTTTGATCATGATCAGATCTGGGGCAAGCACAGCGACCTGTTCATTGCGCTGGACAAGCTGCCGTTGCTTCTTTGGGAAGTGATGTGCTGGGCCCGCAGGTCTGAAATCGGGTTTGAGGTCTACTGACAAGTACGATGGTCAGCAATGCTGATAAGACTGAGCTTAGGTTGAGCTTGTAGATCATCAGGACCGCCTACCCTTAGCCATCCGCTCGGCGTACTGGATCATGGTTGACCGATCGGTAACCACGATCCCCTGCTGAAATGAGGAGATGATACAAAGTGTACCGAAAACCAGTCAATACAGAATCCCCATGACAATGAGACGCTGATGACGTGGAGTACGTGGCACCCGAGGCTGGAAAGCAGAATAGTCGACTGGATCAACCCAGAGATGAATGAGAAGAGGTATGTCTCGTTTAGGGTGTTAAGGAGGTGGAGGACCCGATGACTGAGATCAGCTCAGCTCAAAAGGTGAGGACTTAGGGTAAACCCTGGCAACACGGCAATAGTAACAGACACGCACGAGTTTCGGGCGGACGTCGGGGAGACTAGAAAGTCGTTCCCGTTCGTTATGGACCTTAAGACGTGGTCGAGAACGACGATGCTCGACAAGGCATCGGGAACATAGGTTGAATTGTACCGTACTATATACGTATGGTTACTGGTACATTTCGTTGACATGGACCCACGGCATCAGGACCTGACGAAGAGAAGCCGTCCCTTTCACGAATCCAACCCAGCACGTTATGTATCCTGCGCAGGGACAGGCTTCTGAACGCCGACATCTTCTTGTCCCCTTCTCTCGTCTCGGCCTCCACAAATGCGCCTCGGCGATACGGCGTTCAGGTGGCCTGCCGAACAAGGAGTGGTCCTGGAACGAGGAATCACTGACGGGATGTCTATCAGCTCGAGGTATCGCAACACATGCAAGAGGATAGTCACTAACTTTCTAAGCCCAATCGTGATTCTCCATCCTGCCTTGTAATGCTATGTTGTGTGGACAAGGGGAGATTACGAAAGAGAAGTAAAGCGCACCGGCGGTTGTTTGGCTGGCGATATGAGGACTTTTGACTATGCGACAACGGCGTAGTAGATACGATACATGCTCTAATCAGCGGCCCTCTTCTCAACGAGGAAGAACGACTCGTTCCATTCACGAATGAAAGCTGTCTGCTCGGAATCGTATGTGAGAGGTCGGACAGCAAAAGCGAAGATTGGTGGAGCCGTGGCGAGGGATGGCCAGGTCGTGATTTGCTAAATGGAGCTGAGTGAGAAAGGCGAAAGCGAATAGCAGATGAATTTACCGAATTGAGCGGGCCGAGTATGAGAAGGGGGAGTCTCCAGTGGTCCAAGGTGACTGAGGAGGCAACGGTTGTGGTAGAAGATCGATTATCTCGGTTATATCGTAGTCTTCACCTCGATTGTGAGGACCTCATCTAGATCCTGTCGATCTGGTGAATCAACCTCTGGGATCTCCTTTAAAGTACCTCCGATCCTGCGTTCGTCACGAACTTTCAGCTGATCCGCGCGCAAGAAGGTTCCAGAAAGAGGAAGAAGAGGAAGAGGATCCTACTCACGGTCCGCTGTTGAGATTGATTTACTTGCAGGAGCTCTGAATCGAGATCCAAATCAATTCCCCATCATATACCTTCCCCTCGTGTTGAACACCCCTACATCCACAACACCGTCCGGCCACCTCTCCTTGACCTTCTTCATCACTTCGTCCTAACTCCCCTTCGAGCCATCGGAAGTCGCGGCAATGAGCTTGTCATCCGGGATCTGGAGGTTGAGTTTCGGAAGTGAAGCTGTAAGGAACGGGAGAGGAGAAGTACGGAGTGGGTGGATGAGAGGGCTTTGACGTCGATCCCCGGTTGTTCCGGCGCTGGCGGGCGTCCTTGCTTTGTCCTAGCGAATGTCTCGGGGGAACCTCACGGCTCAAACCCACCCTAGACGGGCAGTGAGCTTTGGAGCAGGCAGAAGAAGACGTCAACGCGTGTGCACACCTACCCTGTTTACGGCGTACGGCTATTCCTCCACGACATGCGGTTACCCCGCACCCTCAAAATCTCGTAGCGCCGAACCGTCGTCCGAGAAATATGGTCGTGAGTTGAGGTGCCTCCTGCATGAGCAATCTCTCAGATGTCTTGTCAGGTGTGAGAGAGTCTGAACCTACTTGAGTCAGCTGATATGACATCTCGACCAGTTCTATCAGAATATGATTGATCACGGCTTGCGTCGGTATGGCGATCACCTCTACCGGTGTGTCTGACGTCTTTAAAGACTTCTTGCTGAGTATGGCTTAAAATACAAATGATTTCCCGCCAGCCCAGACATGGCTCGAATCTGCTGCCCGCGGTATGCCATCCGCCTCAACGCGAATTCATCGGTCTGCTCCAACGCCGTAGCGTCTGTACGACTGGGGACGGGTTCGCGAGCGTGGTTCAATTATCGTGCGGAACTCGTCGGGAGGCATTGAGAGAAAGGATTACAGTAGACGACGTGCAGAGGTCTTGGTGAGAAGGATGACACAGGAGCGGCGTGCCAACCTTCCGGTGACAGTGACCCGTGTGTGGTGTAGCGATTCGGTGAGTGCAGATCGAGTGGCAACGATTCGTCGCAGCAGTGGAAGCTGTTGTCACCCTCTACAGTTTACTCAATCACTATCTCCCGATGAGTAAGAACCGCAAGATAGCCTTTGCTGCGATGCCCAAGGATGGGTTTCCTCTGGTCAACCTATATTTCATGAAGCGGAAATTCACCGAACCCCTAGAATGGTCGAACCCCTAGAAAAATACCTCCGCGCTTGCTCTCCAAACGAGTCCTATTGGACTGCTAGGAGTGCGCATTGTCTATCATTGGGTACGGACGCGTACATCAGACCATGCAACATGAATTCGAGACGATCGGTGGTCCTAATCACTGATTTGCATAAGTGGCTGCATCATTGCTGGAATTACGTGATCAACACGTTTCTGCTGGCAGCGGTCTTACAACAGGCGAACACTTTGTCTGCGCACAAGGGCAGGTAGAGCCTAATTCGTCAAGTGGAAGACGAAGCGTTGAGGATCGACGAATCTCAACAAAAAGTACATTACATCAAATCGTAAAAGTAACAGACATGGAGCGAATTGACGATGGTCGGAAGGGGGCTTGAAACTATGAAGTCGATTAACTACAAACTCGTATCAGCACCGAATCGCTCCAAACTAGACGACGGACGACGCAACCATGATGTCCCGCAACTACTTTGACCATACTCACGGCCTCTGTCCCACAAGAAACCTCTGTCCACCGAGAAGATGGTAGAGGAAGTCGACCTTCTCCTCCTTTCTACCCGCGAAGGCTTGAGCGCCAGTGTACGCGACGATCGCCGCGTTCAACTGGGCGACGCTCATAGCGTTGAGATCGGCGCGAGTGCGAGGTAGGAAGCCCTGTTTTGTAGCTGCGTCAGCGCCAGTACAAGAAAAGCTGGAGAGAGAGGACGAGGAAGAAGAGGGGTACGTGTGATGTATTGGACGCAAACAGACAGCGGCGGGGGAGATAAGGAGATGTGACGTGTGAGACGTGAACGTCAACATACCGGAATGTTGCCGAAGGCGGAAGGGACGAGATCAAGATCGTTGAATCCTGCGCCTTGACGGGCGATGTTGACCGACTATTTTTGTTGTAGATCCATGTCAGCCTCAGCCGACTCCGGCGCTCACGGGAAGAGTCCTCACCACTGCCATGTTCTGATTCATCTTAGAGTCCAATCCGTTCAATGTCTGTTGCATCTGCTGGACTTGTAGCTGGACGCCGGCGACAGACTGGTTGAGTTGAGCGAGTAGTTGGTTGTGTTCGGCGAAATGTTGGTTAAAGTTCAGTGTGAGGTTCTGAATCGCGTTCAGCACGGCTTGGATGTTGGCGGGGGGAGCAGCGGCGATCTGGCGGACAGTGGGATTGGCGAGGGCTGC
>JAABUH010002684.1_pt1 | contig 16633 bp, 17 predicted proteins | sample 5559121 | NCBI WGS metagenome assembly JAABUH01 (sample SAMN10711871, study PRJNA513364) | rock metagenome | isolation source: Antarctica rocks | place: Antarctica: Victoria Land, Battleship Promontory nord | collected 2015-12-28
CCAAGCTTCTCAAGCCCTTCTGTGAAGATTCCCCACGGCGAAACTGGGCGGTGGAGCTTCTCTATATTGGCAGTGACTAGGATACGGAAGTTCGACGGTACAACAAGGGCAGCGTTTATGTCCTTCAGTTGGTTGAGAATCACTTGAGGGTCCTCCGCAAGAATGTGCTTGACTCTCTTCAGATAGGCGGCCTTGATAAGGGTATTGCAGGCACGAGCAGCGGAAGAAGGCGTCGTGCCTATCATTAGCTCAACCGAGCTCGCCATATTACTGCCATCACGCTTCTCGTCAGGAATGTCGGCCAGGAGCCGCGCTGTCGTGGCTTTGATTCGCTCTACGTCGAAGATTGAACGCGACATCAAGTCCTTGAGCCATCGAATGGCGGTTTCGTACTTCTCGATTTCGACCTCCATTCTGATGGCAAGTGTTTCTGAGTTGCCTACCTTTGAGCCTGACTCCATGTCGTATCCTACTGTGTCCCGCTCGAGCTCCATTAGGACCTGCTCGAAAGCAATCACTTTCCCGGCCCGTAGCATCGGCGCACTAAAGAAATTTTCCATGTAGATCGCCAGCAGCGGTCTCTGTTGAATGGGAACCACCTCGGTGCCCAAGACTAACACTATGTGCGCAAAATTCGATTCGATGTGCTCAAAATGCACGAATAAAGGCAAATCGGGGTCGCGATCGATAAGCTGCTGTACAGGACCGTTCAAATTTCCTGAGCTCCGTGCAGTGCCTGATTTGGCGGTCGCTGTTTTGATGAAGTGGATTGACTCCGTACCAGGGATCTGGAACTCCTTGAGAAGCTTTGTAGGAATTTCCCTGTCGTTCTCCGCTTTTGCAGAAGCCAGACGCTTTTTCAAGTTTTCTAGCCCCTGATCTCCTAGGTCTATTTTCCTTGCTTCGACGCGAGCCTTCTCATCCGATCTAAGTTCCTGAGACAAGGCAGCAGAGGGTTTACCAAGTATTGTGACATGAGTGTTTTCCGAGAACCAGTTCTTGAGCCAATGTTTCCACTGAGATTCTGGCCAGGTCTGTAAGGAATCATAGTCTCTCAGAGTCTCTAGGTAGGTTTTCAAGGTTGATCCATCCCGTTCACCAAACAAATAAGCGGTGACTATTGGCTCAGTAAAAGATTGGCCGGAGCTCTCTGCGTAGAACTTCTTTTGTCGCTTTTCACGCTTGATACAGTCCTGCATGTATGCCATATCGATTGGCTTTGCTGCAGTCTCTCTAAGTACCTCAAAGAATCTGGCCTCAACGCTTTCCAATTCTTCTGTGGCAACACTGCTAAGAGTAAAATGAATAGCTGTCGTTGGCTGAACGTCTTGCTCAAAGAACACAGCGCTTGCCAGCTGCTCCTTTTCTACTAAGGTGTTCTCTAAAACAGAGGCAGAAGAACCAGCAAGGTAAGCAAGGAGAACAACCGTGGCACTACCTAACATACGTCAACTGGCATGATCGAACGGTCAGGAAAACCCTACTAACAAAGTAAAGTATCGACATATGGAGGTCCAAAGAAACTGATGGTGATTTGCCCCGACGATTCATCTTCCTCGGGGAACTCAACAATTTGGGTGATTGATTGCTGCAGAGGCGTAACCTGCCTTGAATCTATCCAGGGCCTATGGAACGGAGCGTCTAGCTTCGGAACGTCGTTCAAAATACCATCCTCAAATGTCTCCAATATTGTTAAGAGATCTGCATGCTCCACTTCACCAATGATGATGATGCATAAGTTTTTCGGTTGGTACATCTCCTGATGATATTTCCGTATACGATCTGCAGTCAATGCACGAAGCGAATCCATTATGCCAAAAGTATCGTACCTGAATCCCACACCCTCGGGGTACAGCAGTCGCTTGGACTTTGAAAACATGAGCAGGTCTGCGTTGTTCTCCCTCGCCTGCATTTCTGAGTAGACTACCCCAGCGTCGTTACCATCACCATCCACATGATGGACCTCCGTGTAGCAGCTAGCATCTGCAAGTGTTGGCGCGATAATATGTTCCAGGTAGACTGGTAGTATCTGGGCAAAAGCTTCCCATCCGGCAGAATCGAGAACATATTCAGTGTGGTCTCTTGGTGATAATCATCACAGTCAGCAACTTTTCTTTCCAAAAATTATGTGAACAGTGAAATTCAAATCAGCTGAAACTATTTCCAAGATGTGTCTCAAGATCCGAAATTTCATGCAACACGAAACGAATAGGCCAGGGAGTACTTACGTGGCTGTCCAAGCATTGTTGTCTGAGAATGCTCTTGCACCAAGCTTATCCAAGACACCAATGTAGTTGTAATTCTTCGAGCCCATGAAGCACAGGTGCTCAAGGGTATGAGGCGCGCCAGAATCATCGTGGATTTCGGTAGCAAGCGCAAAGGACCCATGCACTATTGGGCCTTCCTGGTCGACCACGATAACGGTCAATCCAGTCCTAGTGGATACATACTGGGTCAAGTTTGCAGGAGAGTACTCCGTATGAAAGGTCTGTATCTTCTTAAACTTCGCAGTTCCTGCCGTGCCGCCTGTAGGCGACATTACAACTTGCGGTCGCTTTCGCAAGAAGCAACGAGTGTTTGCGTGGTTCCCTAAAGCGCAATGGGAGATCCTGGAAAGGGGGACGTTAGTGGGTCATGAAGGCCAATGCCATATCACAAGCTTCCTGAGAGAAAAAATTTAGCCAATATCTCCAGAGTAATCATTCTGGCTACAAGCTCAATCGTCGATTGGAGCTGATGTAGATACCAATGAAAAACAAACTTCAAGACATACCAAGAGTAATAGACAGCAAAAGCACAGACTAAGACAGACATGATGGACAAGCATATTGGCTTTCCTAAAGAAAACCAATCCATTGTGCTAATTTAACGATTGTCATTGAGCTCTCAGGTTTCATGCTAACAAATTCATAGGAAATGTCGCACGCTAAGGAAATGTGAGAATGAGACTCAATCATACCTACACTATCTACCGTAGGGTATTCTATCTATGCAGAGTTGGTAGTCCACAGCCAGACCCTGTCCGCCAAAGGTCTCTAGAGCCCCTGAACGGAATGGCTCCAACAATCAGTCAAATTTACAGAAAGAAACGACATAGTGAGGATGCTGGAAATAATAGTGTCGAAAACCTCACTACTACTATCCAAATATTCAGCCCTATCAGAAAGTGAGTGACATCGAACCTCGGTCTAGATTTTATATACACATTGGTATACTATTTGCGTCTTCAAAATTCTCATGCCGCCGCAGATTACTTCCCATCAATATGGCCGGGCAGTGCTGGAGCATGTACAAAGTGGGGCATACCCAGAATCCGAAGAGGTTATTTCGGCAGAACTGCCACCCTCGACGCTACCAGAAGTCTCGAAGCTAGTAGAGCAAGCAAAAGAAAATGTCAAGGTCAGCCTCCTGCGGCGCAAAGTACTACGCTGCTCGAGTAACCTTTCGTGAGTAGGCCAAAATCAGAGCAGCTAGCAAGGACAGCGCACCAGACATTGACGGCTGGATCTCTCAAGCTAAACAACTGCATGTCGACATCCAAAAGTCTCAGGAGATAGCTCGAGAAGTTGTTGAACAGGCCCGACAGGGCGAACGTCTGGAAGAACAATCCTATGATGCCTCCAATAAAGTGCACTTACTCAATAGTGAGATTTCCTTCAGCACAAGCTTGGGTGTAACCTTGGAGCGACTGCAAGCAATACAGCGGACGCTGGAATCGGTCCAGAGAGCTATACACGATGGTAATTTGGTAGATGCAGTGGAACTACTAGGACACCTTGAGGAGGATCTGCAATCTGTCTCATTCACTAGGTCTACTAGAATCTCTGATGTTCTCGAGGCGAAGGTCACGGATATACGAAATTTTGTCAAAGAGCAGTTGACACACGTCTGGTATCGCCATATTCTTATCGATTCGGCCAGATCGTCAATACATGTCAAAGCCAAAGTTGAAGGTGCGGTGTCCAATTGCCCATTTCGGAAAAACTTTGGTGCTGATCTCTTATTAGGACCCGATCTGGATTCCCTGGTCACAGTTCTAAAGAGATCGAACTCTTACATGGCCGTTTTGCAACCTCTTTGCCTTTCCTTGGAGTCCATGATACTTCTTCCTCGCCTCCAAATGTGCTCCGACAGGACTGTTGATTCGATAGAGATAGATCGCGATACGATATACATATCAGGTCGCTCGTCAGATCTCAGTGCTCTCACACTCTTCCAGGATTTATCTTCCGTTATACAATTTTTGCGTACTCGATTGCCGCCATCCATTTGTGAACCTTTAGCTGACTTCTTGATGCCTCGTATGATTTCCAAGCTCATCTCTACCTGGCTTGGTTCGGCAGTCCCTGAAGACTTGGATGGCATAGAGGACTTTGAAGACACTCTATCTCTAGTGAAGGAATTTGGAAAGACCCTTGATACATACAACTGGCCTGGAAAACGGGACCTGACAAAATGGATAGAGGGCATACCAGGTGTCTGGCTCCGAAAGCGGCAAGAGATATCGCTGGATCACGTTCGTAAAATGCTTGCGCGAGGACTTGGGGGCATTGAGACGGTCGAGCGCGTCGAAACTCAGGTGCTCTCTCGAAATGACGAAGTCTTCAAAAGCAGCGGTGGAGGCGATGATTGGAACGCTGGATGGTCTGATGAGGAGACATCGCCCACTGAGCCCAAAGGCCCATCTATCGCCAGTAAAGCACCTCATGGCAATGATGAAGAAGACGTCAGTGCTTGGGATCTCGACGAAGATAAAGACCTCCCAACAGCTCAGGACGGACTGGATACTTCAGACGCTACCGACGAAGGCGCTGAAGCTTGGGGATGGGGGAATGACAATGAGGGCGAGGAGTCTATAAAGTCACCCGAGGATTCAAACTCCAGTCCGAAAAAATTAAAAGCCAACGGGCCTACCCAGGTAGCTCAGCAAGCTGAACGAGAAGTGACCCTCCGAGAAACATACAACATTACATCACTACCAAAAGACATGCTAGAAACCATAAGCCAAGTGATTTTCGACGCTATACGGCTCGAGACACCTGATTATGCTTCTTTGCCCATCGCCTCAGCCGGCCCAGATCTTCTCTCCCTTCCGGGGCTCATCTTGGCGATGTACCGAGCTGGCTCGTCCACAAGTTATTCCCGATACCCGAGTGGGCAAATGTTTTTTTACAATGACAGTCTCTGGCTTGCGGAGCATCTCAATCAGCTTTACTCCGGCGGTACTACTGCGTCAGGAAGACGTATTCCAAGTCGGATGGCTTACAATCTCAAGCTACTGGAACACACCTCCGCTCTTGAGAGTTTCGGCAAACGCGCTTACGCAAAGGAAATGGAGTCCCAACGGACCATCATCACAGATCTGCTTGATGGTGCTCAAGGCTTTGTGCATTGCACCGAGCACCCTTTTGCCGGTGAAATCGATCTTGCCATAGCCTCAACCGTTGACCGGCTACGGCAACTTCATCGAGAATGGAAAGACGTGCTCTCGCAGTCCGCTCTCCTCCAATCCCTGGGATCTTTGCTTTCCACTGCGACCAATAAGATGATTGTCGACATTGAAGATATGCCCGACATATCCGAGCCCGAGTCACAACAGTTGACCACCTACTGCAACCGCATCGCAACTCTAGAAGACCTCTTTCGACAAGCCCAGGAATCGCAGACTTCCACGCGGAGCGGGGACCAAGATGCCATGCCACTGACACCACTCTACGCACCCCATTGGTTGAAGTTCCAGTATCTGGCCAACATATTGGAAAGCTCATTGGTTGACATCAAGTACCTCTGGACGGAAGGTGAACTAGGCTTAGAGTTTGATACGGAGGAAGTGGTAGATTTGATTGTGGCATTGTTTGCAGACAGTCCCCATCGACGAGCGGCAGTGGCGGAGATCAGACGTAGAAGGGGAGTGAGGTAGAAGAGGAGACGTGAATTTCATCGCGTGAGCTTTTATACCCAAGGCCCGAGCCAATTGTATTTTGACTTGGCGACCAGTTCCTGTAGCAAAGAACAAGCACTATACTCAATGTTGACCTATTGACTGCATGTTCGCAATGTGGAAAAGTACCCCTACGACTCAGGGCTATTTAACGTTCTGCGCACCTGTCGTGTGCATGTCTCGCATGTCACCTCGCCGCCCTAGGACGTCAGCCCTACAACCTCAGCAACGGTTATCCCCGACAGTCTTCTCCATTCTCGGTGACATTTCCTTCTACCAAGTGCGTGGTTTTTCCTTACTTTTACAGTTTCTAGATTTAGGATTACCCGGAGTCAAATTTACGATGTGTAGCTCTGACCTTCTGTCTTAGGACCAAGTCACGCAGATGTCCATGCGCGCGTGATCTAATCCTACAACCTCACAACACATTCAGAAGAACAATGGCGACTAGCACTGTACAACATCGAAGCATTCCTCAAATAGGCGATATACCCTGAACCGATAAAGCATTGCCTGACGGCCAATCCCATAAAATAGTGAAGACTAAGCTTCAATGTCCACACAAAGACATATATCGTCACCATCCAGACCTAGACCTGTACCGAACTCTCCGTCTCAACATGTCTCTCGAGGCAGATCTCCTGGAACGGAATCCGCGTCGCGTGCAAACTCGATTGCCAGATTGGCGTCTCCGATTGCTTCTGCCCAAGGCACCCCACCCCTTCGCCAGGTCCCAACCCCTACGCAGCTGAATACGGAAAGCCACACACCTTTGGCTGGGGCGGAGGGATCTCATTCTACACCAGGACCAGGACAATCGGCTCTCGCGACTGCATTACAAGGAACATTTGGAAGAAGTCCACCGCGATTTGGGACACCCCCGGTGCGACCACTTTCCCCGCCAGCGGCAGGTGCTGCGTTGTACGGTAGTGTTCCTAGTGTTCCCCAAACTACGTACGGTTCTTTCGAGAGTCGCTCTGGAAGGGTTCCTCCACGACGTGCGTCAGGAGCTCCGAACGAAGATCCGAGAGTCGTCAAGCGACATCTGGTCCAACCGGCGAACCTTGAGGGAGCTAGTGACAGTGGCCTGGGCCCGTCTGCCTTGAGCCATAGATCATCCACAGTCAATTTTCCCAACAAGGATCCGGAAACCCCGACAACCGGAATTGCTGAGGATGAATTTTCTAGCTTACAGCTTCAAGGAGGCGACATGACTCGTGAGATGTACCGTTGGGCAGAGGAAGCCGATTCCGAGGCGCAAGTAGGAGTTCGCGGAAAGCGCAGTAAGAGCTGGCACCTCTCTCGTCCGGCACCGGAGAACGAAGGTCTTGATGCTAATACCATCAAAAAGCCTGGGGGCTTTCGAAGAGATTATCTCAGACGACGAGCGCCAAGCCCAACTACTATCTCAGGCAGGGCTCACGACGGATTGGAGTCTGGTGAGGTCCTAGCTCAGCCTGGGTATCAGCCGAAAATTCTCACGAAAAGCTTCTATGAATTTCTGTCCATTTATGGTCATTTTGCAGGAGAGGAACTAGAAGAGGACGATGAGGACGATTACTTCACCCCTGGCTTGTACGTCCAAACAAACGTGGAGCCGGGCGATAGCGACCAAGAAGACCGTGAGCCCGGAGAAGGGAGTGCCTTACTGACACCTGGCACACCTGGCAGACGGAAAGCAAAGCTCAAGGAAAAGGGGGCAACGGGCAATAATTCCCCGACTGGAGCTGCGCTTCTGCTACTCAAATCCTTTGTAGGGACTGGAGTCTTATTCCTGCCCAGAGCGTACCTGAATGGAGGGATGCTTTTCAGTAATGTCGTTCTACTATTTGTTGCCGCGCTAAGCTACTACTGCTTCATACTCCTTGTCAATACTCGTCTGAAAGTGCCCGGCTCATTTGGCGACATGGGTGGTTTGATCTATGGCGAGTGGATGCGACGTTTGATATTGACATCAGTCGCTCTCAGCCAGATTGGATTTGTGTCCGCTTACATTGTCTTCACTTCCGAAAGCATGCAAGCTTTCGTTCTAGCGGTCTCGAAGTGCAAAACTTGGATTGACATCAAATACATGGTCCTCATGCAGCTAATCATTTTCCTGCCTCTTTCGCTTATTCGAGATATCACCAAGCTCGGGGGAACTGCCTTTGCTGCGGATGCCTTCATCCTTCTGGGCTTGCTGTATATTGGCTACTACGATATTCGAACTCTCCACATCGGGGGTATATCCGATATCGCCATGTTCAATCCACAAGACTGGACTCTATTCATTGGTACCGCGATCTTCACGTTTGAGGGAGTTGGCTTGATAATTCCCATCCAGGAATCTATGAAGCAGCCTTCCAAGTTTCCTCCTGTCCTTGCCGGAGTCATGGTTGGTATCACGCTTGTCTTTACCGTCATGGGAGCTTTATCATATGCCGCTTTCGGGTCTGCAACCAAGACCGTGGTCCTTCTCAACCTCCCTCAAGACAGCCACTTTGTCAACACAGTGCAGCTACTCTATTCGCTTGCCATACTACTGTCTACTCCTCTTCAACTGTTTCCGGCAATAAGAATTCTTGAGACAGGTCTCTTCTCCCGTAGCGGCAAGTTTGACCGCTACATCAAATGGAAGAAGAACCTCTTTCGTTTCTTTCTCGTTGTAGTGTGCGCGGTCATTGCCTATGCTGGCGCGAGCGATCTAGACAAATTTGTTGCTTTGGTAGGCAGCTTTGCCTGTGTTCCTCTTGTCTACGTCTATCCGGTTTGTCTACCAATTGACTTTGATCTGACCACCAAGCTAACACCTTCAACAGGCCATGCTACACTACAAGGCAGTGGCAAGAACGAACACCCAGAAAATTGGAGATATAACACTAGGCGTTTTCGGTGCAGTTGTAATGGTGTGTACTACTGCGCTGACTATTCAGAGTTGGGCGAGAGGGTCTGGTACGACACCGCCAGGCTACTGTGACGAGTAAGCGCATCACGTCTAGCTTGCTTTGTATCGAAGTGCTATTTGCATAGCGTAGCGTTGGATAAATTGGGTAGCATAGCCAAGCATAGCGTTGCATTTCGACCATCAATTGATGAGGGTTGAGTCACAAGAGGCATCGTTAACTCATGTATGCCATTGTCGTTAGAGCCGTAAAGAGTTCCAAGCCCAAGGAGACCTGAACACAGGTATGTTTTCCTCAATGAGCTTAGTGTTCTTTGATGTTCAGAGAGCGGAGTTAAGATAAGATAATCGGTAATAGCGCAAAAAAGCCATATTCAGAGCTTTACTCTAGGAATGTGGACGTTGTGTGCGCTGTAATAAATGGATTCAGAAACAGTGCTTGCGAATGCTAGTGATGCAGCTACTCAGAGTGTCACTTCACAAGTCCGAGTGCACTTGTCCTCGCGGCATCCAGATATCTCGTTGAAGGAAAATCCAGGTCCAATACTGGTCAATACTAGTAATGTGATATAAGTTCTCCCCACGCAGAATACCACTAAACAACTTTCCAGACCTACGACGTTATGCTCTCTCCACCCTTGTCAATACTCTCCTACAATCCGAGAAGCCGATACCATTCGAATTCTTGATCAATGGCACTTTTCTTCGAACGTCTTTGGACGAGTACCTTACAGCAAATGGCATATCGTCTGAAACAACCCTCACCGTCGAGTATGTCCGCGCCATAATACCGCCTTTGTATCTCGCAACTTTTGAACATGATGATTGGGTCAGCTCCGTGGACGTATTATCAGAGACGTCGCCGGCCAGAAGGTGGACAGCGAACAATCAGATAGGACAAGAGAGAATATTATCTGGAAGCTATGACGGACTTCTCAGAGTTTGGAACATGTCATCGGACATCTTAGCTACGTCTCCTTCAGCCGGCAACGGAGGTCATACGTCTTCAATCAAAGCAGCCAGATTCATTTCTCCCACACTCCTGGCTTCCTCCGGGTTGGATCGTACCTTACGAACATGGAAATACTTAGAAGATCTAGAAGGTTTCTCTGCATCTATTTCACCTCAGATTGAGCTCTATGGCCACAAGGCTAGCGTCGATTCAATTGCCGTCCACCAGCCCTCCAACCGTATACTTTCCGCCTCTGCAGATCACTCAGTCGGCGTTTGGTCGACAAAGAAATCAGACGCGCCTGCTGCACCTACTACCATTATCCCATCCGCTACGGCTCGAAGCGCCAAACGCCGCAAAGTCGGTTCTGCAGTATCCACGCCTCAGCGTGGCCCCCTTTCTCTTTTGAAGTCGCACACTGCTCCGGTCTCCGATACCATCTTTGCCCCACAGGATCATACAGTGGCCTATTCGACTTCATGGGATCACAGTCTCAAAACCTGGGATCTTCCCACATCTACCTGTGTTGATACGAGATCCACATCTCATTCTTTATTATCGCTTACGGCATTGCCATCTCTGAATCTGGTTGCAGCAGGTACTTCAGCACGCCATGTAACGCTCATCGACCCTCGTGCTTCTGCGACCAACATTTCCGCCATGACCCTGCGAGGCCATTCCAACGCTGTTGTTTCTTTGGCATCTGACCCTGAGAGCTCGTATGGGTTAGTGAGCGGAAGTCATGATGGGACGTGTCGAGTGTGGGATGTGCGATCGAGTAGAGGTGAGAAAGATGGAAGGGTAGGGGAGAGCTTGTATTGCATTGAGCGTGAAAGCGTGAAGGGTAAAGGAAGGCGAGTTGCTGGGGAGGGACTGAAAGTATTTGGTATCTGCTGGGATAAAGGCGTGGGAATAGTGAGTGCAAGTGAGGATAAGAGGGTACAGATAAATAGAGGGAAAGGGATAGTGGGAGAGAAACCGTCGTAGCAACAATTGAGTATTGAAACGAAGGAATCCCTAGTTCTACAGATGCAAAATACCCCCTCACATCCAAGTCGATTGCTTCCCTATTTCAACGCCGAAAATGCCGCTGCCAAGTTTCTGCACCACTTGTTCAACCCAATCTCTCGACTCTGTTCATCTTAGATGCTGTAGAAGTCTGCGTCCTTGTTCTCTGCCCCCTAACCGGCAAGCCCATTGCATGTCGTCGCCCCCTATACGCCCCCATGTCTCTTAGTCGCTTTATATTATCGACCAAATCTCTCCGTAAATCGTTCTCGATCCTCATAGATGATAATTCAGCGGTGATGTCGAGGACCGTCTGATTGGAAAGGGAACCCAGGCGAGCGGTAGGGTGTATGTATAGGCGGGCGAGGAGCCGGGAGGCGACTTGAGGGCCGACACCGTAGAAGTGCTGTACTGTTTTCTGTGAAAGAGCGACATTAAAAAGGGGGTTGGTTTGGATGGGATGGGATGGAGTACTTTGACGAAGCGGGTCTCAGGAAAATTGAGACCCATTATGAAGACCTGGATTAAGTCAGCACCTGTCTGCTCATATTTTGGGTCTCGCGAACTCGCCATTGTGCCTTTTTCTCCTCTCGTGGTGCAAAGGGAGTGGTGTAAAGTATGATTGGTGCCAAAGGTCATCAATTCTTCGATGTTTCAGCGGCGTCTCACGATCCTCCGCTTCCGCCGCTAATGGGGCTTTCGGACAGGACAGGACGAAGGGGAGACCACCTTTCACCTTCAGCATTCCCCCTCTTGCCCCAAGCACTTTAACCTTACCTTGACTTCTCTCCCCTGATGACAATCAGTATGGCCAATTTACAGAGAATCGTCATCTCCCTGCTGCTCATTGTCACAGCGGGCTTCCTCTTCCTCGCGCAAACATCAAGTGCAGCCAAGGGACCGAAGATTACCAACAAGGTAGGCGCAGTTGCTGCACTTTGCTTTTCACGAGAATTTATACTGAAATACTTTGAATAGGTCTACTTTGATATCACACATGGGGATGAGGAATTAGGACGAGTTGTCATTGGCCTTTATGGAAAGACGGTACCCAAGACCACAGAGAACTTCCGTGCTCTCTGCACTGGCGAGAAAGGATTTGGATATGAGGGATCAACCTTCCACCGAGTAATCAAGGCATTTATGATTCAAGGAGGAGACTTCACCAACGGTGATGGTATGGATATTTATTTGCTCCTCGATTCCTGTGGAACGGATACTGATCTGCGTTCATAGGTACTGGAGGAAAATCCATCTATGGCCAAAAATTCCCTGATGAGAACTTCAAGTTGAAGCACACTAAGACCGGGATGCTGAGTATGGCCAACTCTGGACAAGACACCAATGGATCACAATTTTTCATCACCACAGCCATCACCTCGTAAGCATTCATTCGTTAGCTATCCTTTAAGTATATCGCTAATCAAGTGGCACAGTTGGCTCGATGGAAAGCACGTAGTGTTTGGTGAAGTTCTTGAGGGCTATGATATAGTCGAGAAGGTCGAGAACGTACCTAAAGGTGCAGGGGACAAGCCTTCGAAGACGGTGAAGATCGCCAAGTCGGGAGAGTTGGAGGTGCCGGAAGAAGGTATCCACGCGGAGCTATAGAACAGCTTCTTCATCTCATCCTGTTGCATACCATCATCTATTCTGGAGTTGCTGATTCTTCGATTTTCTCCCTTAAAGAACTTATCGGATCGGCTCTTCCGGCGGTGGAAGACGACGAACTCGATGTGACGCTGAAAGACGAGCCAAAGCAACCAGAAAAGCAACCAGGAAAATTGCCAGAGAGTGCGGATAACGAAATCTTCTCACCCACGGAGAATCCAGGACTGAGCTTAATGACAAAATTGATCTTCTTCGGTGTGATTATTGGGGCTGTATTGGGCTTTCTCCGGACCCGCAAGGGAAGCATGCAGGAGAAAAGTTTAGCTTGATAGATCAGACATTTCTACTATTCAATCTCAAGCACTTGAATATCATACGCAGAATCCAGTGACGCATAGCTGCCACTAAACTACATCCTTCCATTATCCACTCATTTACACAGGTGATTCCCATCAAACGAGCGGAGGGATCTGGAGGCCGACTCACTACTGTTGGAGCGCCATAGGGCTGACGACTGCTCGCTAATAAATCTTTTTTGCCTTCTAGATTTCTTCCACTCATGTCACCCTTACAACCACCTCCTCCGGCATTCCACTTACCCTCACACAGCACTGTCCCTTCTCAGGAGAGGAGTCTCCATAATTAGTGAATCCTTCTCAAAGCTTGTCCAGAGAAGTCGCGGGACTTTTAGAAGACCAAAGCATCTTCTTCAAAGTTACTGGAATCAATTTTCGTCCATTTCTGAACACTCACTACCTTGATTGACCCTACTACAACGAACGTGAAAGACCTCAACACACACAAGACTGTTTCAGAGAAAAGGTGAGTCTACAATTTTATTGCCGCGGGAGTCCACTTCGGCTATAGTTCTCTTATCAGTCCCACGTCCATCATTTTGCTAGCTCTATAGACTGACGATCTATGACAGAGGAACCAAGACTTTAACCAACATGGCGGATCAGCTTAACATGGGCGGGTTGTCCCTGGATTCTCAACATGGTCAGGGACGCTCAGCTTACATCCCACCTCACATGCGTGGGATGCCCCCACCCCAACCCCAGATGGATGGTCCAGCACCTTCAATGAATGGTCACATGAATGGTCCTATGAACGGAAGCGCATGGAACGCGCCTACCACGTGAGTGCTGGCTCTGTCATTATGTCTCATTCTGAATTTGTATACTCACGTGAAAACGTGTCAGAGATGTCAGAAATGACCCGCATGCCCCGCCAAACTGGGCCAATGCCCCAAATTTTACTCCAAGAAGCTATGGAGGACCTCCAGCACAGAGTGCTCCGACCACTTGGGACAACTCAACTGCTCGTGGATTTGATGAAGGGGCTTATGGACGACCTGGAGGAGGGTCGTCATACGGTGGTGGCAGCTCGGCTCGTGGCTCTGGTGATGGACAGTGGAAAGATGGCAGACACATCCCAGGTCCTGTCAACGCACGCGTAGAGCGCGAGCTGTTTGGTGTCCCCAATGATCCTTCGAAGATGGGGAGCGGTATCAACTTTTCTAACTACGATGACATCCCCGTCGAGGCATCTGGCCATGATGTCCCAGAGCCTACCCTGCAATTTACCAATCCTCCATTAGATGACCATCTTCTGTCAAACATCAAGCTCGCCAGTTACAAGACACCAACTCCTGTACAAAAGTACTCTATCCCTATCGTCATGGGTGGCCGAGATTTGATGGCTTGTGCCCAGACCGGATCTGGCAAAACCGGTGGCTTCCTATTCCCTATCCTCTCTCAGGCTTACATCAATGGTCCCTCTACCACAGCACCACCCCAAGGTGGCGGAATGGGCTACCGCTCCCGCAAGGCGCTACCAACGTCGCTGATTCTAGCTCCTACTCGAGAGCTTGTCTCTCAGATCTACGACGAATCTCGCAAGTTCGCGTACCGTTCATGGGTACGTCCGTGTGTTGTCTATGGAGGTGCTGATATTGGATCACAGCTGCGTTCTATGGAGCGAGGGTGTGATCTGCTGGTTGCTACACCTGGCCGTTTGGTCGACCTGATAGAGCGTGGCCGCATCTCCTTAGCTAACATCAAGTATTTGGTCCTTGATGAAGCAGATCGCATGTTGGACATGGGATTTGAGCCTCAGATTCGTCGAATCGTGGAACAAGAAGACATGCCAGGTGTTCAAGGTCGTCAAACCCTCATGTTCTCAGCTACTTTCCCACGAGACATTCAAATGCTTGCTAGGGATTTCCTCAAGGACTACGTTTTCCTATCAGTTGGGCGCGTTGGATCAACCTCCGAAAACATCACGCAGAGTGTGGAATATGTAGAGGACATGGACAAGCGCTCAGTATTGCTGGACATTCTTCACACTCATGGGGCAGGCCTTACCTTGATCTTTGTGGAGACAAAGCGGATGGCAGATTCACTGTCCGACTTTCTGATCAATCAGAACTTCCCTGCAACGTCCATTCACGGGGACCGCACTCAGCGTGAGCGTGAGCGTGCTCTGGAGATGTTCCGTAATGGACGTTGCCCAATTCTAGTGGCCACTGCGGTTGCTGCTCGTGGCCTTGATATCCCTAATGTCACCCACGTTGTCAACTACGATCTTCCAACGGATATTGACGACTACGTCCATCGCATTGGTCGAACTGGTCGCGCTGGAAATACTGGCAAATCAACGGCATTTTTTAACCGTGGTAATCGAGGTATTGTTCGTGACATGGTTGAGCTTCTCAAGGAGGCACATCAGGAGGTTCCTCAATTCTTGGAAAACGTTGCTCGTGAGGGTGCCGGCTTCGGCGGGGGCGGTCGTGGAGGCCGCTCTGGTGGCCGCGGCCGCGGTGGTGGAGCTAATCGGGACTTCCGAAAAGGCGGAGGTCTATCAGCTAGTAACGCATATGGAGGATCTATCGGCGGCCCACCTCCTGGCCAACATGGCGGTTACGGTGGTAACGCTCCTTCCTACGGTGGCGGTGGCTTCGGCGGCGGCTATGGCGGAGGCAGCTATGGCAATCCAGGAGGCCCAGGAGGCCAGTCTTCCTGGTGGTAGAACCGGACTCATCCAGCGCCGCCTTTTCGACATTTTTGAAAAGGCTCACGCAAGTACCATGCGACTGAGACGCTGGGTCCTACTTGCTCGCAAAAACCCCATAACGATTTCCAACATCAGCTTCAGCTTTTCTAGACTTTCGATTTCATGCGACTCCATTCCCTGTGCGCTCTTATTCCCTTACTACGTCTTCGGCACGCTGAGACCGATGGTACGAACTCAATCAAATGTCGACAGACAACGAGATCCCGACCGTCAAACAGCATACCCATAGATAGCGTTGGCTTATACCCATTTAGACCGAATGTCCACGGTACCATGCGCAGGCCGTCCACTTGAGCGGCACACGCAGAACAAACGGTCTTAATGGGCGTTTATCTTACGAATCTTGGGGCGATCATGCTAGATTCGCATCTCAGCTCCGAGCATCTCGATGGCACGATAGACTTCCCTCCATTCCAGCGATTTCCACTAATATTCCCTTTCAAAAGCAAATACCAACCAGAATTAGTATCGATCCGGGGTTCAATTCAGCCACACACATATGCATCATGTCCTTTTCTAGGACGGAGGATGACGGTGATTCATGACATAGCAGCGATAGAGAGCATCTGATCGCATAAGGCGTTCTTCAGGTTCGTATGTTCCACGGTGCTCGCGAGTGGGTGAGAGACTGTGGTCAATGCTCTACGACAGGTAGTCGGACGTCACATTGAGCGATATTCGGACTCCTTCAGCGCTTACATTGAGGTCTTTTACCTAAATGTCAGTCAAATGATTGTCATCGGGGCGAGCGACTTCGTCACTGGATCTGATAGCAGAACGGGTTGGTATTTTGCGACCCAAAAAGACATCTCAGATAGCAACAAAATGCAACATTGCTCCTCAAACGTGCAGTGACCATACAGGGAATGCATCATATGCCAACTGCATCGACCGTGTAGAAAACACCCTAGAAATTGTACAGGTGCCTTTTCCCCTGAGTCTAAGTACATAGCGAAAAAGCTTGGGCCAAATCTGGCCCCTCGGATAGGCGAATTCCCTCATGCGAGCGTGCTCTAACCCAACAGAATTAGCCCTTTTCAGATGGCTCAATCAACCCCCTGACACTTTGTATCGGATTCGAGTGAGGAATTTCATTTTGTCACTGTCGAATTCATAGCTTCACATGAGATAATACACGTCAACAACAGAAGGGAACGGATAGGTATCC
>JAABUH010002690.1_pt1 | contig 16608 bp, 13 predicted proteins | sample 5559121 | NCBI WGS metagenome assembly JAABUH01 (sample SAMN10711871, study PRJNA513364) | rock metagenome | isolation source: Antarctica rocks | place: Antarctica: Victoria Land, Battleship Promontory nord | collected 2015-12-28
CGTTCGGGGCGTGGTGTGCGGCCGCGTCGCCGGAATTCGTGTCGCACCAGCGCGTTTCGGGCGCTTCTGCGGACAGAGGATCGAGAATCAGATGCAATCGCCCTGGTTCCACCGCGTCGAGCAGCGCCGCGAAGACCGTACTGTCGGGGCGGTTCGCCCCCGTCAGCCCCGCCGCGAGCGGGACGCCCCGGCGGCCGACCATCAGATGGCGCTTCGTGTCGGGAGCCCTCGGGGCAGTGCCGCGGTCCGTCGGGTTCTTGCCGACCGGTCGCCCCCTTTTTCGCCGGGAGGCTCGCGCTATCGACGCTCGCCCGCGACCAGCCGATCCGGTCGGCCGCGCCGAGGCGATCGAGGAGGAGGCGGTGGAGCCAGTGCCAGACCCCCGCCGCGCCCCAGTCGCGCAGTCGCCGCCAGCAGGTCATCCCGCTCCCGCAGCCCAACTCCTGCGGCAGGAGTCCCCAGGGGATCCCGCCCCGCGCACATAGAGGATCCCCACCAGCGCCGCGCGATCCGGCACGCGCGGGCGGCCCCACTTGGCCTCGGCGGCTCCGGCGGCAGCAACGACCGGATCGCCGCCCGCAGGTCGTCCATCACCACGTCATGCGCGCTCATGCCCGGCGATCGCGCCACGGTTGTGTTAGCGCCTGTCAGACTTATTAGGCTCTTGTGCTAGTTGGGGAAGGCGAGCGCCTTGAGTTGGAGCCAGTCGGCGTGCCCTAACAGGCGGTTGAGGTAGAGGGACAGCGTGTGCGCCGCCAGCTTGGTGTGCAGGCGGGCGCACAGCCCGTGGAAGGTATGGGCGTGATGGCGGGCGAGGCCGAACTGCGCGGTCAGTTGCTCGTTGACGGTCTCGACGATCTGGCGTGCCGCGTTGAGCCGCCGGGCGGCGGGCGCGGGCAACTGCCGCCGCTGATCGCGGCGCGGGACGGTCAGCAGCGTCACGGCGCATGCGCCGCGCAACTCGTCCGCTAGCGGGGCGCTGCTGTCGCCCTTGTCGCCCAAGACGACCAGAGCGGCCTGCTCGCGCAGCAATTCGGCCCCGACCGCCACAGCGCTGGCGCTGGCCGGGGCCAGCGCGAAGTCGCGGATGACCCCGCCGAGGGTCACGAGCAGGTGCCGCTTGTCGCCGAAGATCGTCTGCTGCTTGGTCGGCACCTTGCCGAAGTCGGCCCCGGCGGCCCGCCAGTTGCCGGCCCCCGCCGCGCTGGGCACCAGGTGGAACTGGAGGACGGGCACCGGCACGCTGTCGATGGCCCACTGGCGGTCCTGCGCCACATCGCGCACCGCGAGGACCGCCCGGCGGATCGCGTTGAGGGCGTGCCGCAGCTGGCGGCGGCGGCGGTTGAAGCGGCTCCGCTCGGGGAGCCGGGGGAACGCCGCCCACTGGCTGAGCAGCGCGGCCTCGGTCGTCCAGCCGCGGCACTCCCCGACCAGCGCCAGCGTGAGCAGCTCGCTGGCGCTACACGCGGGGGCCGGCCCGCTGCCGCGCTTGTACGCCGGGGGCAGCTCCCGCCACAGCGCATCAACCACGACATACCTCCACAGGCAGCAATCCTCGAAGTCCGTTATCATCGTACTCTCCCCCGGCGATACGGTGTTCCTCAACAGCACACCTGTAGTCGCTGGGGGAGTTCTTGTCAAGCAAGCGAACTAGCACAAGAGCCGAGTAGCGTGCGTTGATAGCGTTATGGAAACAAATCGGCGCGAGAAGCTTTTCGTCCCCCTCGTTGTCCTCATTGTAGCGCACTGAGGCCGCGCGCACATCGATCGAACGATCGGCGCTTTTCGCCCCATCCGCGCGCTATGCTGGTCTGCAGCGGAGTGAGCGCCAGTCGCGACAGTTGCGAAGGAGGGTGGCGATGAACGGGCATGCGGTGGTGATCGCCGGCGGGGGTCCGACCGGGCTGATGTTGGCGGGCGAGTTGGCGTTGGCGGGGGTCGACGCCGCCATCGTCGAGCGGCGCGCCAGCCAGGAGGTCGATGGCTCGCGCGCCGGCGGTCTGCACGCGCGCTCGATCGAGGTGCTCGATCAGCGCGGCATCGCCGATCGGTTCCTTTCGGAGGGGCAGGCGATGCAGATCGCGGGCTTCGCCAGGGTTCCCTTGGACATCAGCGACTTCCCCACCCGGCACAACTATGGGCTCGCGCTGTGGCAGAGCCACATCGAGCGCCTCCTGGCCGACTGGGTCGGCGAGCTGGGGGTACCGATCTATCGCGGCCATGAGGTGACGGGGTTCGCGCAGGACGACACCGGCGTCGACGTCGCGCTGTCCGACGGCCGGTCGCTGCGGGCGGAATACCTCGTCGGGTGCGACGGCGGGCGCAGTCTGATCCGCAAGGCGGCCGGCATCGCGTTCCCCGGCTGGAATCCGTCGGGCAGCTGGATCATCGCCGAGGTCGAGATGGAGGAGGAGCCGGAGTTCGGCATACGCCGCGAGGGTGGCGGCATCGGCCGGGCGTCGGATGGAGTGCGGATACGGGTCGTACTGACCGAACAGGTCACCGAACACACCAGCGAGCCCACTCTGCAGGATCTCAGCGAAGCACTCATCGTCGCCTACGGGATGGACCGGGGGGTGCACAGCCCTACCTGGATCTCCCGCTTCACCGACATGACGCGGCAGGCGGCGTCCTACCGCGAGGGACGTGTGCTGCTCGCGGGCGACGCCGCACACGTGCATCCCCCGCAAGGTGGACAGGGCCTCAACCTCGGCGTGCAGGATGCGGTGAACCTGGGATGGAAGCTGGCCCAGGTGGTCAAGGGCGTGTCGCCGGACAGCCTCCTGGATACCTACCATGCCGAGCGCCACCCGGTCGCCGCCCGCGTGCTGCGCAACACGATGGCACAGACCGCGCTTCTGCGCCCCGACGATCGCATCGAAGCGGCGCGCGACGCCATGTCCGAGCTCCTCGGCATGGACGAGCCGCGCAAACGCTTCGCCGCGATGATGTCCGGTCTGGACATTCAGTACGACCTCGGCGAGGGACACCCGCTGCTCGGACGCCGCATGCCCGATCTCGACCTGGCCGCCGCCACCGGCCCGCTGCGGGTCTTCACCCTGCTGCACGATGCCCGGCCGGTGCTCCTCAACCTCGGTGCGCCCGGCGGCTGCGACATCACGCCGTGGGCGGATCGGGTGCGGTTGATCGATGCAAAATATGCTGGTATGTGGGAGCTGCCGGTACTCGGCGCGGTCACCGCGCCCACCGCCGTGCTGATTCGGCCCGACGGCTATGTGGCCTGGGTGGGCGACCTGATCTGGCCGGGGCTCGCCGACGCGCTCACCACCTGGTTCGGACCGCCTACCGCGGCGTAGCGCGACAGGGCACTCGCGACGGTTTTGTTAGAGCCTGTAAGGGCGAGCGCGCGGTACGAGCGGGCGCGGGCGTAGGCATTAAGGAGTGGCGTGAGTCCGCAAACGATCGATCTGCTGGTCATCGCCTTCGTGGCCCTCGCCGCGCTCGTCGGCCTCGGCATCGGCGGGCTGCGCGCGACGAGCGGCCTCGTGGCGACGGCGGTCGTGGTGACGCTGATGCTGCTCGGCTACCTGCCGCTGGTCGCGCTCCTCGATCGGCTCCCCGGCCTCGGTCCCCGCCTGACGACCGTCGTCGCCTTCGGGATGTTGGCGCTCGCCGGTCAGGTGGTCGCCACTCTGGCGATCCAGCGTCCGCTCGACCCGCTCCTCCGCGCGGTGCGGCGGCACACCGTCGCGCGCCGCCTCGATCGGTTGGCGGGGCTCGTGCCGGGGGCGCTCGCCGGGAGCTTGATCGCCGCGCTGATCCTCGCGCCGCTCGCGGTGGTGGCCCCCGATCTCGCGCTCGCCGGGTCGCTGCGCGAAACGCGCCTCGCGGCGACCCTGCTGGAATGGGACGCCCGTTTCCTCCAGACCGCCCAGGTACGCCCGCTCCTCCAGGCCGCCGCGGATACCCTGACCTTGCCGTCCGTCTCCGCCCAACACGAAGAGGCGCGCGATCTCCCCTTCCGTGTGGGGGCGGACGAACTCGCGCCCGATCCCGAGGCGGAGGCGCAGTTGCTGGCGCTGGTCAACGGCGAGCGAGAGGCGGCGGGCCTCCCCGCGCTGGCGTTCGACGAGGCGTTGGTGCCGATCGGGCGCGCGCACGCCGTGGAGATGTTCGAGCAGGGCTACTTCGCGCACGAGTCGCCGACCAACGGCGACCCGTTCGACCGGCTCGCGGCGGCGAATATCACCTACCTCGTGGCGGGCGAAAACCTCGCCTTCGCGCCGGATCTGCTGACGGCGCACCGTGGCCTGATGAACAGCCCCGGCCACCGCGCCAACATCCTCTCGCCCGCCTTCGGGCGTGCGGGGATGGCGGTGATCCGCAGCCGCTACCACGGCCTGATGATCGTGCAGATGTTCCGCGACTGACGCGATCGGTGTCCGGGGGCGTGAGCCCCCGGCTCCCCGGCGCCTTTACTCGGCGTCCATCCGCCCATAGCTGACGATCTCGGACAGCGGCTTGCGCCCGCTCGCGGCGGGGTTCGGGCGCGGGTCTTTGGTCGTCGTCGGGTAGCCGAGGACGACCACCGAGCGCGCGGCCCGCTCCTGCGGGATGCCGAGGATCGCCTTGGCCTGCCGCTGCTGCTCCTCGTCGCCGAACCAGGCGGTGCCGCCGCCCAGCCCCAGGACGCGCGCGCCGATGAAGAGCCGCTCGCTGACGCGCCCCTCGTCGTAGGCTTCGCTTGTCCCGCTCGCACCATTCAGCACGATCGCGATCGCCAGCGGCGCAGCGGCGACCCAGTTGATCGGTGTGCGGAGCGCGCTGATCTGCCGCAACTGCTCCTTGTCCGTGATGACGATGAAGTGCCAGGGTTGCGTGTTGCGCGCACTCCCGGTCCACCGCGCGATCTCGAGCAGTTCGTCCACGATCTCGTCGGGAACCGGATCGGGGCGATACTGCCGGGCCTGCCGGACCCGCCGCATCTCTGCGGTCATCTCATGGGCATTCGTCAACGCCGCCATCGTGCCTCTCCTTCGCGCTACTGTTGCCATCGCCCGGAGCCCCGGCGTCGGACGAGCCGCCCCAGTTGAGGGGGCAACTGTACGATAGTCGCGCAGTCGGACGTGGATAGCAACCACGCCGACCCGCGCCGTGAAATCGATCCGTTGTCAAGGTACTACAGTGGTAGTTATACGTCCGTACTAACCTCTTGAGCCGTGGTGGTTCGTGACGAGGCAGCGTTCGTACTGGTCTTACTGTCACGCCGTTCATTAACTACCACTGTAGTAAAGGCTTGTGTCCGACAATCGGTGGTGCTATAGTGCCCGATAGTCTCAGCGGGGAAACGACTCAGGACGAACGTCGTGCTTCGGGGCGCGTACGCTGCGATCGTGTGGGGGGAGATTACGAATGGGGCGGTATCTCCTGGCTCGGCTCGCCAGTTTGATCTTCATCCTGATCGCGGTCTCCCTGATCGCTTTTCTGCTGATGCACGCCGTCCCCGGTGGGCCGTTCGACGTGCGCGAGCGCCGCTTGCCCGAGGCGACCCAGCAGGCACAGCTCCGCAAGTATGGCCTCGACAAACCCCTCTGGACGCAATATCTCCTCTACATGTGGCACGCGGTCCACCTCGATTTCGGCGTCCCCTTCCAGAGCCCGACCGAGACGGTCACCGGGCTGATCGCGCGGGCGTGGCCGATCACGATCCGCATCGGCCTGCTGACGATCGTCATCTCCTATACGCTCGGCCTCCTCCTCGGCACGATCGCGGCGCTGCGCCAGAATAGCTGGATCGACTACATCGTCACCTTCGGGGCGACCCTCGGGCTGACCGTGCCGAACTTCGTCGTCGCCCTCTGGCTGATCCTGCTGCTGAGCGTGAAGCTCGGCTGGCTACCCACGGGGGGCTGGGGGGAGCCGCGCAACTACATCATGCCGGTGATCGCCTACGCGCTCGCCCCAATGGCGCTGGTGGCACGCTACACCCGCGTCAGTATCCTGGAGGTGATGCGCGCCGATTACGTCCGCACCGCCCGCGCGAAGGGACTCTCCGAGCGCCGGGTGATCCTGAGCCACATCATTCGCAACGCCCTGATCCCGCTGATAGCGGCGATGGGGCCGGAGATCCCGAACATCCTGACCGGTTCGATCTTCATCGAGCGCACCTTCCGCATCCCCGGCCTCGGCTCGTTCTTCACCACCAGCACCTTCACGCGCGACTATCCGATGATCCTCGCGCTGGTCCTCCTCGTCGCCTTCCTCTGGGCGGTCACTTATCTGTTGACCGACATCTGTTACACGCTGCTCGATCCCCGGATTCGCCTGTCCGGGTCCGGGACGGGGAGGTAGGCGATGCGCGCAACGGTCGCCGGGGCCATCGGCAGGGAGCAGCGCAGCCACACGCGCGTCCGCTCGAACGTGCAACTCGCGGCGCGGCGTTTCATGCGGCAACGCCTGGCCCTCTTCGGGCTGGCGATCATCCTGGTGCTGCTCTTCATCGCCATCTTCGCGCCGTTCATCGCCCCGAAGGATTACACTTACACCGATCTCGGCACGGCGAACGAATTCCCGAGCCGCCAATTCCCGATGGGGACCGACGCCATCGGCCACGACTTCCTCAGCCGCATCATCTACGGCATCCGCACCTCGCTCTTCGTCGGGCTGGCCTCGGTCACGATCTCCTGCGCGATCGGGATCCCGCTCGGCCTGCTGGCGGGGTTACGCGGCGGCAAGGTCGATTTCGTGATCATGCGCCTCGTGGACGTGATGAGCGCCTTCCCCGGCCTCCTCTTCGCCATCTTCCTGATCTCGGTGGTCGGCGGGGGGGTGCTGAACGTGGTCCTCGTCATCGGCTTCACCGGATGGGTGACCTTCTGCCGCCTGATGCGCGCGCAACTCCTGACGCTGCGCGAGCAAGACTACGTCTCGGCGGCGCGCAGCATCGGCGCGACCGAGACCGCGATCGCGGTGCGGCACCTCCTGCCGAACGCCCTCGCGCCGCTGATCATCGCGGTCACGCTGGCGATCCCTAGTGCCATCTTCGCCGAGGCCGGGCTCAGCTATCTCGGTATCGGCATCAACGATCCGATCCCGAGTCTCGGGAAGATGGTCGCCGATGGGGCCAATTACATCCGCGTATACTGGTATCTCGGGCTCTTCCCCACCCTGGGGATCGCCTTCTCGATGCTCGGGTTCACATTCGTCGGCGATGGGCTGCGGGACGCCCTCGATTCGCGTTCGCGGTAGGTGTGCCCGGCACACTTGCCGGGCAATAGATTACGGGAAGGGGAGACGATGAGCGATCAGTTCGAGACTACAGGGGAGATCGTCCCGGGCACGCTGGGACACGAACGGCTGACCCTCCTGGAGAAACGGATCGGGCGGCGCGTGCTGCTCAGCGGCGCGGCGGGCATGACGGCGGCGGCCTTCCTGGCCGCCTGCGGGGCCGCCGATGTCCCGACCGTGGCACCGGCGGTCGCCACGACCGTCGCATCCATCGCTCCGACCGCTGCCGCCGCCGCGACCACGGTTGCCCCCACCGTCGCAGCCGCCGCGACGACCGTCGCCGGGGGGTCGGCTTCGACCGCGCCGACCGCGTCCAGCGCCGCGTCGGCGGCCCCGGCGGCAAGTTCCGCCGCCCTGCCCGCCGACGCGGCGGCAGCCGATCAGCAGGTCTACGTCGTCACGACCAGCAACGAGGCGAAGGTGCTGGACTTCTACGAGGCGGTCTACGCCCGCCCCGCCATCGCCGATGTCTTCAGCGATCCGCTGGTCCGCCTGAGCAAGGACAACACCATCGTCCCCGGCGCGGCCCTCTCCTGGAAGGGGAGCGACGACGGCAAGACCTGGACCTTCAACCTCGACAAGGAGCTCGTCTGGAGCGACGGCAACCCGGTCACGGCGGATGACTACGTGGCGACCTTGCAGTACGGGGCCGATCCGAAGCACGCCTGGGATTTCACCTGGTACTTCCAGGGCGTCATCGCCGGGTGGGACGATGCGATCGCCGGGAAGATCCCCCTCGATCAGCTCGGGGTGAAGCGCGGGGGCGATGCCAATACCCTCGTCATCACGACGCAGGTATCGGCACCCTATCTGCCCGCGATGCTGCTGTATAGCGCCCCGCTCTCCAAGGCGGCGCTGGCAAAGAGCGGCCCGCTCTACAACACCAAGCCGGAGACGGCGGTTTCTGCGGGGCCATTCATCCTCCAGCAGTGGATCAAGGATCAGCAGATCGTCTACACCCGCAATACCAAGTACAAGGGCAAGATGACCCCGGCCCTGACCAAGATCATCCTCAAGATCGCCGATCAGAAGACCGATTTCACCGCCTACCAGAACGGCGAGATCGACTACACCGCCACCCTCGCCCCCGCCGACATCAAGGTGGCGACGAGCGATCCCGATATCGCGCAACAGATCCATCCCTCGTTTCAGGATTTCCGCACCAACTACCTCTTCTTCGATGTTACCCAGGCTCCCTTCGACAACATCAAGGTCCGCCAGGCCATCAGCCACGTCATCGACCGCGACGCGATCCAGAAGGCGATCCTCGGCCCCGCCGGCTCACCGGCCTATTCCTGGCTCGCACCGGGCTTCCCGGCGGCGAACGGTGACGGCCTGAAGGACATCCAGAAGTACGACATCGCCACCGCCAAGCAGCTCCTCGCCGACGCGGGCTTCCCGAACGGCCAGGGCTTCCCGAAGCAGACGATGTGGCTCCGCAACGCGACCGCGCTCGATCAGGCGGTGGCGAACGCGATCGCCTCATCGATGAAGCAGAATCTCGGCATCGACGTAGAAGTGTCGAATAAGGACACCAAGCTCTTCATGGACAATCTGACCGCCAAGCCGACCAAGGTGGCCTTCGGCTTCCTCTCCTACGGCATGGACTTCGTCGATCCGTACAACATGCTCAGCGTCTGGCTCAGCGGTGGCCGCCACTCCTGGGCCAACAAGGACTTCGACACCAAGGTCAAGGACGCCGCCGCCTTCACCGGCGCGAGCGACCAGCGGATCAAGATGTTCCAGGACGCGGAGAAGATCCTGGTCTCTGATATCGCCGGAGCCTTCATCTATCACACCACCCAGGTACAGCTCCTCAAGCCGTACATCAAGGGCGAGGCGCTGGATGCGGACAAGAATGGCAACAAGAGTATCCACTGGCCGGGTTACTCCACCGGATCGCTCGTACCCAATGGCTTCTACATGACGAAGGATGTCAGCAAGCGCAAGGGCTAAGACAACCGATAGGGCGATGAAGGGCAGGCGGGGCAAAGTGCCCCGCCTGCCCTTTCGATCGGTGCATCCCGCCGCGCCCGATGCTACACTGCAAGGAGAACGTCGGGCATGCGTGCCCGGCCCGATATTCGGCCCTGACGAGGATGTCCGGGACACGGGCGCGGCGACAGAGAGCCGTGTTGCTGCGATGCGGCCCGCACCCACCCCGGCGATGCCCTCCGAGCCGCACCCCGAATCCGCGCCCGCCCTCACGGGATCGCGGCGGTAGGCGGTGCCGGGAAGCCCCCGTTACGGGCGGTACGCGCGTCGGCTCATGCCGAGACGCGGCGTGAGGTCGTCGCCGCGAGGCCGCGACGAACATGGGTGGCACCACGAGCAGCGCTCGTCCCGCATTGGGACGAGCGCTGCGCCGTTTAATGACGAGCGACGGGTGACGAATGACGAATAGGGACACGGGTAGAACAGTGCGGAGGAACCCGCCTATGGTCATGCGCGGCCCCGCGCGGCGGCCCGGATGGGTGTTGCGCGGGGCGCTGCGGACGATGAATAAGGCCGGGGCAGTCTGCATTGCCCCGCCACCGCACGGAGGCCACCCAATGGCAACGTATTATGTCACCACCTCGATCCCCTACGTCAACGGCACGCCGCACCTGGGCCACGCGCTCGAATTCGTCCAGGCCGACGTGCTGGCGCGTTACCACCGCCTGCGCGGCGACGACACCCGCTTCCAGACCGGCACCGACGATAACGCGCTGAAGAATGTCCGGGCGGCGGAGGCGGCGGGGCTGCCGACCCGGGCGTTCGTGGATCGCAACGCGGCGGCGTTCGCCGCCCTGCGCGACCCGCTCGCCCTCTCGTTCGACGACTTCATCCGCACCAGCGGCAACCCCGCCCACGCGGCGGGCGCGGCGAAGCTCTGGGCGCGCTGCCTGGCACAGGGCGATATCGCAAAACGAACCTACGCGGGACTCTACTGCGTCGGTTGCGAGCAGTTCTACGCCGAGGACGAGCTGAGCGACGGCCTCTGTCCCGAACACCTTCGCCCCCCCGAACGGGTGGCCGAGGAGAACTACTTCTTCCGCCTCTCGCGCTACGCCGAGCGCCTGCATGCGCTGATCGCGTCCGGCACGCTGCGGATCGAGCCCGCCGGGCGACGCAACGAGATCCTGCGCTTCATCGCGGGCGGCCTGCACGACTTCAGCATCTCCCGCTCGCGGGCACGGGCGCGCGGCTGGGGCATCCCCGTGCCGGGCGATCCCGAGCAGGTGATGTACGTCTGGTGGGACGCGCTGATCAACTACATCACCGCGCTCGACTTCGCGAGCGACGGCCCGGCATACGACCGCTTCTGGCGCGAGGGCGGGGAACGGGTCCACGTCATCGGCAAGGGGATCATCCGCTTCCATGCGGTCTACTGGCCTGCGATGCTCCTCTCCGCAGGGGTGCCGCTACCGACGACGATCTACGTCCACGAGTACGTGACGGTGCACGGCCAGAAGATCGGCAAATCGCTCGGCAACGCGATCGATCCGGTGGCGCTGGCGGCTCGCTTCGGCACCGATCCGCTGCGCTACTGGCTCCTGCGCGACGTGCCGCGCGCGGAGGACGGCGACTTCACCCTCGCCCGCCTGGCGGGGCGTACGAATAGCGAACTAGCGAACGGCCTGGGCAACCTCCTCCAGCGGACCCTCGGCATGATCGCGCGCTGGCGCGACGGGCGTATCCCGCAGGCAACAGGGGGTACGACCCCGCTACACGAAATCGCCGCCATCCTCCCCGAGCGAATCGACACGGCGCTCGATCGCTTCGACTTCCGCGCCGCCCTCGCCGCGATCTGGGAGATGGTCGGGGCGGCGAACCGCTACGTGGACGATACCGCGCCGTGGGTTCTCGCCAAGCGCGCCGCCGGGGGCGACGTGGACGCGGCACGCGACCTCGATACGGTCCTCGGGGGCCTCGCAGAGGCGCTACGCCTGATCGCGCACCATCTCGCCCCGTTCCTGCCGGAGACGAGCGCGCGTATCCTGGCGCAGCTCGGCGACGAGACGACGGGCGAATGTTCGGACTCAGCAGAGTGGGGCGCCACGCTGGCCGGGCGGCTGATACAGTCAGCGGGACCGCTCTTCCCGCGCATCGAACGCATCGACGAGGGGTGAGGCATCCACCATTCGGTAGCAAAGAGAAAACACGCACAGCAAACGGCGCGCGGCACTTCTACCGCGCGCCGTTTGTTCATACTACGCTTACCGAGCGGGGCCGATCCTAAACCGCAGCGCCGCTGAGCACCACAGACCGCACCATCGCCGCCCAGTCCACGACGGTGGACTTTGTGGCGGCGCAAGCCGCCCCTGGCCGAGGGCTTGTACCCCCTCGCGGGGTGTTTCAACCCCTCGGCAGCCCACGCCCGCCGTGTCCCTCCCACACGCGCTGCGGTTTAGTCGTCGCCGAGCAATCCTTTGAGGAGGCGGATCGCGACGCCGGTACTCGCACCGCGCGTGTCGAGCAGCGGATTCAACTCCACCCAATCGACCGAGCGAATCGGTAAAGGACTCTCGCGCAGGAGGCGCAGCCCCGCCAGCGCCTCGCGGACGATCAGGCCGCCCGGCACCGGGGTGCTGGTGGCGGAGAAGCAGGAGGGATCGAGCACGTCGAGGTCGAAGGAGAGGTGGATCGCATCCACCCCGCTCGCGACCAGCCCGTCGAGCGCCTGGGCGACCGTCGCGGCGAAGCCACCGCGCGCGTCGATCTGTGCCATCGGGTAGACGCGCACCGGCTGCGCGGCCAGGAACACCTCCTCGCCCGCGTCGAGATCGCGCAGGCCGATCATCGTCACGTCCTCCGGGCGCACCTTCGGTGCGGCCCCGGCGATGGTGGTGAGGGCGCGATCGCCGCGACCGAGCGCCACCGCCATCGGCATCCCGTGGATATTGCCGCTCGGGCTCGTCTCCGGCGTGTTGAGATCGGCATGGGTATCGATCCAGAGGACGCCGAGTCGTTTGCAGGCACCGGCGGCCCCCGCGATCGAGCCGATCGAGAGGGCATGATCGCCGCCGAGGCTCAGCGCCAGCCGCCCGTCGTCGAGCGCGGCGCGGACGTAGCGCGCCAGTCGTCCGCAGGCGGTGAGGATCGGGTCGCGATTCTTCAGGCGCGGGTCGCCGTAGAGGGGCGGCGGCAGGGACGGCGGCACATCGACGATCGTCAGCGGATCGAGCCGCGCCGCGCCGGGCCATCCGGCGGGGGTCGCCACCGTCTGCTCGCGCAATCCGGCATCGAGCGCGTAGGGGCCGATCTCCGGCCCGAACTCGCAGACACCGAGGCCGAGCGGCACGGCGATCGGGGCGATCCGCGCCCCGCGCAGGCGATTGACGGCGGGCGCCCTCACCGCCTCTGACAGGCCGTGACTCACATCGCCTCCGGCGCGGCGATGCCCAGCAGGGCCAGCGCCGAGGCCAGCGCCTGCCGCGCGGCGGCGACGAGCGCCAGGCGCTCGTCTCGCTGCGGCTGCGGCGCGTCGAGGACGCGGCAGTGCTCGTAGAAATCGTTGGTCTGTACGGCGAGGTTGTAGGCGTAGGTGGCGATCACCAGCGGTTTGTACTCGCGCGCCGCCCGCTGCACCTCCGTCGGGAGGGCGGCGATCTGCTCGATCAGGTTGATCTCGTGCTCGGTCAGTTCGGCGAAGGCGGGCGGCTGCGCGACGAAGTCCGGCAGCGTCCCGGCGCGTTCCAGGAGACGACAGGCGCGCGCGTGGGCGTACTGGATGTAGGGGGCCGACTGACCGTGCAGGCTCAGCGCCTCCTCCGCATCGAAGACGAGGAGGCGGTTATTGTCGCGGTCGAGCATCCCGTAGAGGAGCGCGCCCGCGCCGATCTGTCGCGCGACGAGCGCCTTACGCTCCTCTGGCATCTCCGGGTTCTTCTCGTCGATCACGGCGCGCGCGCGCGCGAAGACCTCCGGCGCGATGTCCTCGTAGAGGATCGTCTTGCCGCTGCGCGAGCTCATCGCCCCTTCCGGCAACGCCACCATCTCATAGCCGAGGTGGAAGCACTTATCGGCCTGGGGGAAGCCCCAGAGTTCCATGATCTTGAAGATTTGCTGCATATAGAGCGACTGCCGCGCGTCGATCACCCAGATCGCGCGGTCCACGCCGTAACGCTCGAACTTCTCCTTCGTCAGCGACAGATCCTTGGTCGAGTAGAGCGTGGTGCCATCGGAGCGGAGGATCGGCAGGACGCGATAGGTTTCCTTGTCCAGGCCGAGCTGCTCATCGATCTTGACGACCGGCAGACCCTCGCTGATCTCCGCGATCTCCTTATCCAGCAGTTCCTGGACGATCGCGCGCCCCGGCTCCTCGACTTCGCTCTCGAAGAACCAGACGTCGAAGCGGATGCCGAGTTCGTCGTAGATCCGCCCGAACTCCTCCATGCTCCACGCCTTCGTCTCCTCCCAGAGGCCGACGAGGGCCGGATCTTTGCGCTCCCACTCCTGCCAGGTTTCGCGGTACTCGCGCTCCCACGCGCCCGCCGGGATCCACCAATCGGCGTGGACATCGAGGCGCTGCCACTCCGCCAGGTGCGCGGCGGCGGTCACCTCGTCGGTGACGGGGCCGATGATGCGCGTCGGCTGCGACTCCTGGCGCAGTTGCGCGCCGACGATCTGCCACAACTCCGCGATGCAATCGGGGTTGTAGACCTTCGCCAGATCGAGCGCGCCGCGCCCGCCGAGCTGGCCGAGCAGGTAGGCGATGTCCTCACCGGAGGCGACCTTGCGCCGCCAGAGCTCCTTGATCATCCGATCCGCAGCGGTCTTGAACGACTCATCCTCGGTGCTGAGCTTGTTCAGGAAGTCGACGACCTCCTGCCGGTAGGCGAGGCGTTGCAGGCTCTCGACGTAGATCTGCCCGAGCCAGCGCCCCTTCCCTTCCGGGGGCTCCTGGCCGAGATGGAAAGCGCGATAACACCACAGGCAGGAGATGACGTGCTTGCCGATGTCGCCGATGTAGTTGGCGCGGATCACGCCGAACCCGGCACGCTCCAGGATGTTGCAGAGGGCGTTACCGAGCGCGGCGTTGCGGAGGTGGCCGACGTGGAACGCCTTGTGGGTATTCGGTTGCGAGAACTCGACCATCACGCGCTCGTCCTGCGCCGCGCCCTGGCCGTAGGCCGCCCCTTCCGCGAGCACGCGACCCACCGTCTGCGCGGCGACCGAGGCGGTGTCGAAGTAGATGTTGACGAAGCCATTAACCGCCTCGACCCGATCGGCGGCACCGACCGCGAGCAGCTGCGCGGCCAGGCGTTCGGCGATCTCCTGCGCCTTCACGTTGGTGATCCCGGTGGCGCGCTCCTTGGCCTCTTTCTTCTCCAGGTCGGCGGTCGCGGCGGCGACCTCGGCGGCGGCGGCGGGTCCGGCCAGCGCCTTGGCGACCGACGTGGCCGCGCCCCACGCGCCGGAGAAGGGGATGCGGCGCAGATCGACCGCACGCGGCTGATAGCCTAGCTCGCCCAACACCTGCGCGATCCGCTCTTTGATCGCGCCCTCCCGATCGATCGACATGGGTGTCTCCTCAGGAGTCAGTGGTCAGTGGTCAGTGGTCAGTAGGTCCGCTGAAACCTGAGGAGGCAGCCCGCGCCGCTCTTTCTGACTGCTAACTACTGACTACTGACTACTCGTTTTACTGACCACTCGCCCTTACTCGTTCCAAACAGAGAGACGCGGTCCAGGCCGCGTCCCCCCGCTATTCGCCCAAAACCGCGCTCAGAAGTCGTACGTTGCCTCTAGCGGGCCGTCTCCCGTACGGGGAGGGGGGCCGGTGTCTCGCCACCGAGCGCCCGCTCCGCCCAGAAGACGTTGCTACGGTAGAGGCTCTCGAACGTGCCGGCGTCGCTCCAGAAGCCTTCCAGCTCTTCCCAGCGCAGCAGGCCATCCTCCAGGTAGAAGTTGTTGACGTCGGTGATTTCCAACTCGCCGCGACCGGATGGCTTCAACCGCTTGATGTAGTTGAAGACGTTGGCATCGTACAGATAGAGGCCGCTGACCGCATAGCTACTCTGCGGCTGCTTCGGCTTCTCCTCGATGCGGACGATACGCGAACGGTCGGCACCTTCGAAGACCGGGCAACCGTAACGCTCCGGGTCGTGGACCTCCTTGAGGAAGATCAGCGCGCCTTCCCCGAAGTTCTCGACGGCGGGGCGAATATCGGCGTCGGTGGTGTTATCGCCCAGGATGACCGCGAGCGGCTCCCCATCGGCGAAGTCCTCGCAGAGGGCGAGCGCCTCGGCGATACCCCCCTCGCGATCCTGATAGGTGTATTCGAGATGGCGCAAACCGAGTTGCCGCCCGTTCTGCAACACGCGCAGATAATCGCCCGCGTGCGGCCCCCCGGTGACGATGATCACCTCATCGATCCCGGCGTTGACGAGGGTCGCGATCGGATAGAAGACCATCGGGCGATCGTAGATCGGCAAGAGGTGCTTGTTCGTCGCATGGGTCAGCGGGTAGAGCCGACTCCCGAGGCCACCACCCAGGATCACACCTTTCACACCACCCCCACCACTATTGTCGAGCGCCTAGACGCGCCCCTTGGGCTCATCGGCCACGGTTTCTTCGACTTCGATGACTTCGGGATCGTTCTCGTCTTCGTCCACATACTCCACATCGCCTTGCCGCAGCAGGATGACCCCCGCGACTACCAGGATGATGCCAAGCACGAGTCCGAGCAATTGTTTCCAGCCGAACGTCGAATCGGGGGCACCGATCCCGAGCTGATCGGCGAGCGCCGAAGCGAGCGCCAGGATCGCCCCGATGACGATAAAAGCGATCGCGAGAATTCGTCCTTGCGACATCGTTTCCCCACCCTCCGCGCACCCGGCTCAAGCACACACCACTAAGGCGTCATCAATACGCAATGCGCGCCATTATAGCACGACGCACTCGATCGGCGGGGCATTGTACGGCCCGGCGCACGGGATGTATGCGCGAGCAGGAGGGGGAGCGGCAGGATTTCCCTGCGCGCGAGCACCGCGCCAGACAGGGTGACCGCTGTGCTGGCGGACCCTGGCCCGGCAGGATCGGGATGCGCCGCCCGAGAAAACTGGGAGCACGCTCCCGTGCGACCGGGACGGCGGGCACGCCAGACTAGTACTACAGCGACACTTATCCTGTTCTTCGGTGCCAAGACGAGTACGTTCGCGGCCTACCAAACTACCATTGGCGGGCAGGAGCCCAGTACGAACGTCAAAGTGTCGCTGTAGTACTAGATGTGGGGCCGCCGAGTGGCAGGGGCGGGAAAGGAGGGCCGCTACCAGGCTCCCGGAGCTGGCCCCCGCCGCAGTCGTCGCGCGAGGCGCGAGGCGGCAATCGGTATCGTTGCAGTGTATCCCTAGGAAAGGAGCGCGGACATGGCCTGGA